>Ga0307510_10008812_pt1 | contig 12023 bp, 13 predicted proteins | sample 12_EM_MG_FD_207224 | JGI IMG/M metagenome (GOLD analysis project Ga0307510, IMG submission 207224) | Populus trichocarpa ectomycorrhiza microbial communities from riparian zone in the Pacific Northwest, United States - 12_EM | ecosystem: Host-associated > Plants > Roots > Unclassified | place...
TGATAACGAAACAGGCACTGGTATCAGGAAAGTTTGGAATGGAGGATTTAGGAAAGGTCTGTAAGTAGTTGAAACGGGCAAAGAGATTGAAGGAGGAAATCTGTTGCAAAGTTGAGGGGGTGGTTTGAAAGGCAAGAGACGGTGATGGAAGAGAGTTTCTTGTATGAGAGTTTTTGTATATATAGGACGCTGCTGGCAGCGCAGAAGAAATAAGAATCCCAAGACTCTCAATACCGATCATAGCCCGAAATCGTTTACACTCGGTCTAATATTTAGGTCCAGGGACAGACGCTCCGATGAACGATTAGTAATCTCCAAACGTGGTACGATATGATACCCGCTCGTATTTGCCAAGAATATCCCCGCCAGCCGATATTTTGCTGGAGCTCTCACGAAATATTCGGCTCACGGGGGTATAAGTTACTTGGCAAAAACGAGAGAGTAATTTCCGCTGATAATCTGATAGCGGATTCCAAGGGATCTGATATGATATTCGTAATGGGATGATGTTTGCGGATGAGGCTGCGATGCTACCGCCGGGATCCCGGCGGGGAGGCCAAAATTTGGCTGTATCTGATAACTGCGATGTTCATAAGCGTCAACCCGCCATGAACACTGTCTGCGTGCAGAGCACTGTGCTGCACTAGTACTCGTACTGTTCTACGAGAGCTCACCTGCCTCACTTCTCATTTTGCAAGCAGGGTTTCGCTGGGGTCTAGCCTCGAGCTGACCTGGGGTCGTAGAATCGCACATGCACGACCTACTGTACTCGAAACTTCCTGACGTTTGTGAACATAACTGCTATTCCATATGGGCAAAAAATCGACTAGAGTCTCAGGGGTTCGGTGTCATGCAATAGCAGTCGTGTTCACAAAAGTCAGAGAATTACGTGTACTGAAAAGGACAAACGGGTACGAGCGGAAGTTCCGTCAGAAAGGAAAATACTTCTCTTGCGAAAGTAAATGATCGAATCTTAGAAAATCGTAGAGAGAAAAGAAAAGAAAAGAAAAGACCGGTAGAGGCTATCGCCGCACACACTATTGGGATCCACCCAGCATGTAGATAGAATCGATAAGTTCACAAAGGAAAGATCACGATACGGAAAGTCCTCACTCGTTGAGGTGGTTGTTCTCGCTCTCGTCTCTCTCTCTGTCTGCGTAATAGCTACAAGCTCCAAGTACTGAGAAGGGGATTCCGGTCCTTAGGGGAGTACGGGTAGATAGTGGTAAAATCACCTCCGAGAGTGACAATGACCGAACCAACAGGAAAGAAAGAAAAAAGAACCGATGATACTTCTGGGAGGGGCAATCACTGCTCGCACAGCCCGAAGAAAAATGAAGTTCGTAGATGATCCTCGATGATCGCGATGATTAAAGACAGAAAAGTCACTAAAGCGTGAAGAAAATCGTCCTCCTCATGAGGTTGTCTGCGGTTGTTTTCCTTTTCCACCTATGGTAACCTTTTACCCACTGAAAGCCCTGAGACTACGTAATCCGACGCTAGCCCATTCGGCCTCCCATGCTAACTACATATCAACGCACGTAACAATAGAACTAACTACCTATGAAAGCGCCATTCGGTGAAATCAACTGCCATACCCCACAGTACCCGACCCCTAATCTCCAAGTTCGTGACAACCGTTCCAGCCATGCCATCCACCACTACCTGTGCTAAAAAAAACTATAAAAGTACATAGAAAGAAATAAAAACAACTTGGTGTATGAAAAACGCAGTATTCGCCCCACAGTACTCGTACTCGAGTAGGGCTGATCCCTCTTGTCTCGCCAAAGTGCCATGTCTCAAAGTCGGCAGGACGAAAGTTTACCCGGAGAGAGCGAAGTTAGTGCGGACGCTCTCCGTTCGATGTTTGGGAATTGCTATCGCGGTGAAGGTACTGTGCCATAGAAATTGGAGTTCGCCCCCCCTGTCATCGCTCCTATCAAATCCTCTATCTTTTTCGCCCCCTAGGCATATGCCTGTACTTAGGACGGATAGATCAAGGACTTACACATCCCTGGCATGAATGGACCGAACACCGCCTGGGTCACGGGAGGTGAAAGTCCTTTACCAAGGAGCCCCTGGTGTTTGGTCCATTCATGCCAAGGACGTGTAATAGACAAACAAAAATCCTGTCATTTGTGTATAACTCACATGTTAACTCTGGACTATTGCATCTCTTTTTTATGGGGTCAGGCTGGTATTTATACAAAGATAAGATACTGGGGCACCGGCGACAATCAAAATACACTAGTGAATATGGAGCGACTGGTAGCCCTGAAACCCCGTTCAGATTGCGCGAAACGAGAGGTGTTACCAGTCGAGCTGGAGGTCCTCGGCACAGCAGTCTGGCGATGGACTACCAGTAATGGAACCGGACCTGACAGTAATCCAGGGATCTGCATTCTTCGGTTAGAGTCCACAAGGTTTCAAAATATTCCTGTATCCGATTAGTTGGTTTTCTTTACCTGCTACGGGTAATATTCAGCCAGGCCTCCTTAACATATGTTCCCGGAAGAGATTTCCTTTCTTCCTGGATTTCGGCACAGGCTTGGAAATCCCCAAGCCACGAATATTAGGTTCTTCAACGTCACACCGGCTCTGTCTTAGCGGATTGAAAGACACATTTCCCGAAGGGGAACTTCGCCAAGCTAGAAGTCCTGCAAGGTTCACTACTCCACAAAGAAGCAAACTCTTGCGAAAATACCTAGTCCCTAAGGAAACATTGTCTGCACCCAACCCAATCAGTAGCGGCCTGTGATGATCTGGACTGGTGCGGCTTCATAGATGCCTTGCTAGAAGAAACTACAATACCATATGTTGTTGGTGGAACTACACCAGAGGTTCGATTGATTCTCTCCGGAAAGGCTAGCCAGCTTACTGTAAAAACAGGAGGGATTGGGCCTCATGGTGGGACATGGGAGTTGTCTCTCCTGGTAAGATAGTTTTTCTTCTGGGTTAGATCCATAGACCATCACTTGATTTTCAGCTAAGATAGCAGTAAGTAGAGTGACGGTGGCCTGCGTGAGATTAGAGTTTGGAAGTTAGATTCAATATCTTTTATGCAACTATATTCATTGCAAGTTGGAACTCATGGCGACTATTGGAGAGGGGCGAAGACTTCTTCAAAGCAAGAGGTTTGTGACATTGGGTATTCGGTGTTTCCTCTGGCGTTGCGTTGGGTATGGGTGCCAAGGCATAGGACTTCTGACCTCTAACTTCGATTTATGCATTGGGCCACTGTCACTCTAGTGAACTACGCAGACCAGTCTCGCAGCAAACAATAGCCATCGCAATAATGCTGACGACGCTCATCCATGAACGGAAAAAGTAGTTTCAATGGTGATGAGAATTAGAGTAGGAGAGGGTCAACGAACACGAGAGCTCAATTAATATGTTAATATGCCCAGCCAAATCACTATTGGCCAATGCACTTTTAGTGTACAGTATCCGTCACAAGAATCACGAGTTGCGAGGCTCGTATCATAAAAACGGGAAAATGCCTCCACTTATTTCAAGGCTTAGCCCAACAGACAAACTGCAATCCCAAGAGCGGCAGGAGAGATATCAAAGAAAATTTAAAAGCAGGGTTGACCATGGGAAAATCCATGGCAAGTGGCCATGAGCGCCGCCACTCTAGTAACTTGAGAATCTCGCGACCCTCTGGGATACTGTATAGTTCGTTGAGCCCCGTGTTCGTTGACCCCCCTCTTTTTCTATCATAGAGCTTAACTTTTGTGACCCACGTGACTGAGGCTTGGCCACCGTTTGCTTTTTCAATAGGTAAGAGTATCGTAGATTCTTCAAGCTTGATTGAGAAGTCACGGAGCCCCTTCAACTTGACACCAATTCAAACATACAGCCGCAGACTCCTCCTACCAACAGCAGGACAGGGCAATAAGATAGGTAGCTAAAATCTCTACCTGTGCATGAATGTTAAAAATAGAGAACGCTCTTGGCTAACTACAACTGATGCCTTGAGTAATAGACTTTCAAATTTATTCAGAAGACGACAAGAGACTCTACATTCAGATAAATGGCCCAACCGGATTTTCCAGCCATCGGAAATCACTTACAAGAGATCCAAAATAGCTTTCAGGGTATTCAGAATGAAGTTGCCCTTGTTGCCAACATTCCTGGGGTGGTTGGTTTTAATGAACTGCAACAAGGGATGAATGAAATGGGACGCTCCATGAAGAAACAGCAAGAAGAGACGAAGCAACTACGACAACAGGCATATGAACATAGACAACGGATAAATGAACAGCGACAACGGACCAATCAAAACGATAACACAATAAACCGTATTCTTGAGGATATTCGGGGCCAACTTGGACAAGTTCAGAATGAGTATCTCTACTTATCTCTGTTTGGCAAGTGAGCATAACTTACTGGTCAACTAGGCAGCGACTTCTTCCCATGAGATTGCATAATTCGGCTGCCTCTAGTATTGCAACTGCACCACTGCGCTATCCTATCGGGATATCTCTTGAACCCCCAGTGCCACTGACTCGTCAAAGCCTTTTTCAGATGACAGGCAAGTTGTCCTCATTGGAGCCTGTGAACTTTATTAATATCTTATGATCGATAGGGGATCAATGTGAGGATGTTGCAAGGATACTTGGACTTCCGGGATTGCCTGCCCATGCTACGGTTGAGGAGCGGAGGGAGCAGATTGCTGAATACCTTGGGGTTCGGCCTTGAGGTTGTCAGAAGTGGTTACAGGGAGGGGGGTTTTTTTTTTTGTACTTTGTACTAGTATACTTAACATGCTAATTTGTTATACCCTCCTACTGCGATTTCCATTGGAGCGCCCCTTGAGCCTAGTGCAGTGTTCTCAGCTGTCCGGGGCACCCGTAGGGCCCAGCGGGGGGACTGCTTAAATTATCTCTATTCATTGAGCAGTGATCTCCCCCCGCTTTGGTTTTCCACTGTACCCCCATCTTAAACCTTCTCTGGAATAGCTGGAAGTCAGACCCACACAATTATCACTCGCTTTTGAGTTTTTGCAAGCCTGATTTTTTATCAACGATTTCACTCTCTCGGATGTTTCACAGTCCTGGATGGTCAACACCTGATTTTGAGCACCCGGTACAATGGGGTGTGGCTGTATTGTTGCATACAATAAAAAAGACAGGATCGCCCCCACCCCGCCCCCTTGCACCCCAGGAATCTCACTCGGTGTTTATCTACAATAGTATATGAAAGTTCTCCCCACTCCCCCACTTATGGCGATCACTCCAATCTTCCTACCCACACCCATCCTGCTCCAATCTAAGAAGCCTACTAATCTAACAGAATTTCCCTTCCGGGGAAGAGAGTACCCCTAGTTGGTGGCTATAAAGTCCTGGGGTAGGTTAAATATATAACCGTTTCGTTCGCATGCGTGTAACAGATAAATATATTGTAATATGGCGGGAAAGGCTACTCCCAGTGGCCGTTTCATTGATCCCTTTAACTGCTCGAATTGTTATACTGCATGGTGTTGCTTACTGTTTTGTGAATCCATATGTGCGTGCTGTGTATATATTCTCACTCTCCCATGATGTTCTTATATTATTTTCTCCCCCATTCTCCTTCTTCTTCATCTACTTTTTTCTTTTCTTTTTAGGAACAACTTCCTTCTCTTCCTTCGGTGGTCTAATAAGAATCTGTTTTTGTGTCCGCTTGACTGAAGACCAATGAGTACATGGTACGGTCAGCAGTTCTCACACCCTGGCTGGTACGGTGACAAGCCTTTATACTAGATGTATTACAGCTCTTGAGATCATACTACCATCCTGAGTGTGAGAATTTTTGAAACAAGGCGGTATCTTTGAGTCTGACTAATAAGCTGATGCACTCGTTAAAACTAGGCTAGAATCATGGAACATCACTTGATTTTGCAGTTAAAATAGCAGGAAGTAGAGTCAGAGTAGCCTGCCTGGGATTGAGTTGGAAGTTGGATTTAATATCTGTTTTCCAACTGTATTCAGTGTGCACAACCGTCCAGAGGCCCAGCGGGCCCGGTGGGGGGATTGCCAAGAGCCTCAGACGGGATGGGGTGCCTATCAATGGTCCGTTCACGGTAGCTTAAGGTTAGGAGGGCCGTCTTTGGGCAGGACAGTGGGCCCTACAGAGTAAGAAATGTTAGCTCAGGGCATCGGGGTGGACGGCGGGGAACGGCAGGGGACAGCAGGCAATGGCTGAGGGATGGTGGGGGACAGCACGAGTGATGTCTTATGAAGTGAAAAGAATCCGTTCGGAGGTGTATGATCTCAACTAAGCTAGTGTAGGAGGTCCAAGCACTAGGACGACTACAGGCCTGTATAGTTCTTCTGGTCCTCACCTTCCGGGGTGTAGTCCTTGCTAGCACCCCCCAAAAAGATTGTGTATGAGCCATAGTCCGTCCCGTTCTCACCCAAAGACCCGTGGACAGGACAGTTGGGAACACAGACTATATTGGTTGCAAGCAGTATTCGCAACGGGGCAGTCCGTCCGTCCTGGGCCAGGGCGAGGACGGACGACATTGTGTCGTCCCCCACCGTCCCCTACCGTCCCCAACGTCCCCGGCCGTCCTATGTACTCACCTCGCCGGAATTAGTCATGGGTCACGTGAACTGGAAGAAGGGCCATTTAGCGTGCAGTTGCTCTGGCTATAGTCCACGTGACCAATGACTAATTCTGGCGAGGTGAGTAGTTACCAGTAGTCCCCTGGCAGAACTTGTCTCAGGTCGTGGGGCTCGTCGTCCTTGTTAATAACTGCCGTCCTGGGAATTCAAGGACGAGGACGGACTACATTTTGCCGTCCCGTCTCGTCCGGGGGTCTTGGGTGTCCTCCGGCCGGGCCCTACGGGGGCCCCGAACGGCTGAGAACACTGGTTGCAAGTTGGAACTTCAGGGGAATATTAGAGAGGGAAGAAGACTTCTTCAAAACAGGAGGTTTGTGACATTGCGTATATGGGGTTTTCGCTGGTATTGCATAGGGCATGGGTGCCAAAGCTGAGGACTTCTGACCTCTAAATTCATAGGGGCACAGTGACTAGTTCAGTAGTGATGAGAGTTATCATAAAGCGTAATGTTTGGTAACTCATGTGACGGAGGCTTGGCTACGGTTTGCTTTTTCAATAAGTAAGAGTAGATCCTTCAAGCTTGGTTCCTTTGACTTCACAACAATTCAAACACCACTATACAACCACAAACTCCTTCTACCAACATCAGGACAAGACAATAAGGTGGTAAGCAGCTAAAATCTCCACTGATATGCGTAAATGTGGAAAGAATAGGACACTCGTGGCTAACCACTACTGACACATTGACCAACGGGCTTTCAAATCTATTCAGAATACCACGAGAGATACTACAATTGAATAAATGGCCCAACAGGATTTTCCAGCCATCAGCAATCACTTAGAAGAGATCCAAAATGGCTCCCAAAGTATTCAGAACCAAGTTGCCCCGGTTGCAAACAGGCCTGTAGTGGTTGATCACAATAAACTGCAACAAGAAACGCTACAAGCGACGAATGAAATCCGACAAAGCAGGAAGGCAGAGCGACTAGAGGCAAAGGCATGGGAAGAACAGAGCGATAGAAACCACATCAAAACAATGGCTCTTCTGCAGGAGATTCGGGGACAACTTGGACAAATTCAGAATGAGTATCTCTACTAATCTCGGTTTGGCAAGTGAGCAGAACTTACGGATCAACTAGGCAGCAACTTCTTCCAATGAGAATGTATAATTCGGCTGCCTCTGGGACTACACGATTGCGCTATCCCATTGGGATACCACTCCACTCCCAACTCCCACGCACTGGTCAACGCCTTTTTCAGATGACTGGCAAGTTTTCCTTATTATAGCTCTGGAACTTTATTAATATTTTATGATTGATAGGGGATCAATGTCAGGAGGTCGCGGTGATACTTGGACTTCTGGAATTTCGTGCCACTGCCACTGTTGCTGAGCAGAGGAACCAGATTGCCGAATATCTTGGGGTTCGGCCTTGAGGTCGTCGGAAGCCCTTACCTGGAGGGTTTTTGCTTTTTGTTCGTACTTTGTATTAGTATCCTTAAATGCTAATTTGTTATACCGTCATACTGCAATTGGCATTGGAGAACACCTTGAGGCAAGTGCGCAGGGGGTGAGCTATTGATGAGCCAATTGGTAGTGTGCCAGGAACCCAAAACCAACCACTTGAGGTGCTAATAAATTCCCACCGACTTCCATCCCTAACTCATGGCCACTCATCATCCACATGATGGCTATACTACAGTTGTAGCCTGTTGTCCCGGACGGCAAGATCCCCAAGATCTCCGCCGCTGGTGATCCCAGGTTGTTCTCGAGATTGCCAATACTATCTTGTCGGGCAACAAGGACCTCGCTGCCAAATTTGAGCATATTCTAGCCTACATTGCTTGCATTGCTGGTAGCTTGATTGATGAGAAGGAGAATGAGGTTCTCTTTTGGACAGTGCACACTGTCCCATACTTTGCCGCTTTCCTGCCCGAGTGTGAGGCCCGGATACCGCAGAGACTTTGAGGAGCCGTGCTGCTGATATGGAGGTTGATGAGGATGATGAAGAGGGCGAAGACCTCTGCAACTGCACATTCAACTTAACCTATGGTGCAAAGATCTTGTTGAACCAGACCCATCCACGATTGAAGAGAGGTCAGCGTTATGGTCTTTGTGGGCCCAACTGTTCCGGAAAGGCCACGCTCATGCGTGCCATCAACAACGAGCAGGTTGAGGGTTTCCCCCAGAAGACCGAAGTCAAGACAGTCTTCGATAAGCTCGCTGAGACTGGTGCTGGTGTTTCCGTTGAGGACCTCAAGACTAAGTTGGGTGAGTTCGGTTTCCTGGAGACCATGTTCGTGTTGGAAAGCACCGGCGATCACTGCGTGTCCACTATATTGTTTGTTCGTACTCTTTCATATATTTCTTAGTTGGTAGTTACTAGTTCCTTTGTTAGTCATTATAAATCTCGGAGGAGGGGCGAGTATACCTAGTTGGTATACTAGTCGAAGGAGTGGCCGAGATGGCCGGAAATGTGCGGAGAGGAAAGCGAGGAATGGGTCGGAACAGAGTGCGAGTTGGGGAGCGATATTGTTTACAGAAGGATGCCCGGAAAAGAAGATATATGGTGGGTTTTCTTGTATTTAAATCATCTGCTCTGCCATAGATCTACGGACAAGCCAGGCACACCTCCCATCAATAGACACACCTTTCCTCCTTGGCTTTTTTGTACTCCTTCATCTTTCCACCACGTACTTCTCCCATCCAGACCTCATAACAAGAGTTCGATGCTCCTATCACCTCTCTTTCCGATGGTTGGAGGATGAAGTTGGCTCTTGCCAGTGCCGTGTTCGAGAATCTCGATATCTTTCTTCTCGACGAGCCTACCAACCACATGGACTGACAGAATGTCAAGTGGCTCGAGCAATACTTGATCAACTCTCCTTGCATCTCCATCCTTGTCTCGCATGATTCCGGCTTCCTTGATAACGTTGTTCAGCATATCATCCACTACGAGCGCTGCAAGCTTAAGCGGTACAGGGGTAACCTCAAAGCCTTTACAGAGAAGAATTCCGCTAGGTCTTACTAAGAGCTCGGTGCCTCCGAGGTTAACTTCAACTTCCCCGAACCTGGTTACCTCGAGGGTGTCAAGACTAAGGCCAAGGCCATTGTTCGTGTCCACATGAGCTTCCAGTACCCCGGTACCACCATGCCCCAGATTCGCGACATTACCTTCCAGTGCTTTCTCAGATCCCGTATTGCCGTCATTGGCTCCAACGGTGCCGGAAATTCGACCTTAGTCAAGGTCCTTACTGGTGATTGATCTCAACCAGCGGTGACAATTACACTCACGAGAACATCCGTATCGCCTACATCAAACAACACGCTTTCGCCCATATCGACAACCATCTGGAGAAGACTACTTCCGAGTACATCCAATGGCGTTTCCAGACTGGAGAGGATCGCGAGACTATGGATCACGCCAACACTAAGATCACTGAAGGTGAGGAGCAGGCCATGAACAAGGTCTTCAGAATTGAGGGTACTCAGAGGCGTGTCATCTCAATCAGCTCCCGAAGAAAGTTCAAGAACTCGTACAAATATGAGTGCTCGCTCACTCTTGGGGAGAACGTCGGGCAGAAGGGAGAGAAGTGGATTGTTATGTCTACCTCTGACAATGCCTAGATCCCTCGTACCTGTTAAAATATTCACGAGGGTTCCATATCTGTGACACGGTTACTACACCAAAAGTTAGGATAAGGAGAGTTTTCGTTTGAAGATTGTTGGAAAGTATGGAAGTTGAAGCAATGGCATGTATGAGCGAACGGTTAGGTGCATCGGAGATGTTTTGGAAAGATTCACGAATCTGACTAGGGGTACTAAAGGTTTGGAACTAGTGTTAGCTAGAGGGTGGAACGAGCGAGTGCCACACTTTGATGATAGCGGAACAGACGAAGGTATCAGGAAAGTTTGGAAAGGAGCGTTTAGGGGAGGTCTGTCAGTAGTTGAAACGGGCAAAGTGTTGGAAATTAACCCCTTTAGGCCGCTCACCATATATTTTCCATTCCCACTGGATGGGAAATGCGACTACGATCAGCTATAAGCCTAAAACGAACGGAAGCTTCACCAGCGTTCCACCACTATTAGCTTCTTACCACGGAACACCCTGACCCTGCATACCTGGTGCGACATCACCAAACACTGATTCACCAACAATGAAACACGAACACCAGCAAGAGCCGAACATCCATCCTCACCCTCGGTGACTGACACTACCCTCGGCAGGTGGCATAACACTACCCTCAGGCACGATACTTCTACCTCGGATATGAATCGGCACAACGCAAAAGAAGGACGACCTAGGGACGGAAAGTGGGAGAGAAATCTGGCATGCTCTGGAAGTGTGCGGGGAGGAAGGTTTTCACTTGAGGAGGATATAAGATAGCCTGTTCTTTCCTTTGTTTGTTCATTATTAGTTGATTATCGCATTTCCGCTCACAGTCCTACGGTTATCTCTTGTCTCATCAAAGTCATTCGTTATTGTATACGATCTCTTTATTCTTTGGTTCACCTCTTATATCTTTTGTTCGTCATCTTTATTCATATCAATAAAGGTGTTTGCATCGTTCGTCAAACGAAGGATTAGATCCACTGCGCCCTACCACCTATTAGTTGTTTAAAACGAAGGGATTGAAGGACGAAATCTGTAGGAAAGTTGAGGGTGTGGTTTGGAAAGCAAGAGACGGTGATGGAAGAACAGACTTGAACGATGGCGAAGAAGAGTGTTTCTTGTAAGAGAGTTTTGTGTATATATAGGACGCGGCTGGCAGCACAGAAAGAATAAGGAACTCAAGACTCACTACCGAACATAACCTATTTTTATTAGCACCGAGCTCATTGCCTCACACGCCAAGATGGTTGCTGAGGTCCATCGTGCCGAGTCTATCAAGGCTGGTCAGTTTCGTCACCTCATCCGTGAGGAAATTGAGGCCCACTGTGCTCAGTTTGGTCTCGACGCTGAGCTTGTCTCTCATTCTCACATGAAGGGTCTCCCTGGTGGTCAGCGTGTCAAGGTCTGTCTTACCGCTTCGACATGGCAACGTCACCACCTCATCGTTCTTGACGAGCCCACCAATTATCTTGATAGAGATTCGCTTGGTGCTTTGTCCTGTGCTCTCAAGGCGTTCCAGGGTGGTCATCATTACCCACAGCGAAGAGCTTACGAAGGATCTCACTAAGGAAGTGTAAGTTTTGTTCCTGGCTGGTGCCTGCAAGTTATTGGTTGAAAGCTAACATTTTTAATAGTTGGTCTGTTCTTGACGGAAAAATGACACCTTCTGAACATAATTGGGTTCAGGGCCAAGGTGCTTGTCCTCGTCTCGTGGATAAGGCAGGTGATTAGTCTCAAATATAGGCTATGATCTGTAGAGTGTGTATTGGTCCTTATTCTTTCGACATCGCCAGCGGTGTCCTATATATACAAAGTTGACCGCACAGAAAAACATTCCTTCAACTTCGTCTAAGTTCTCCACACT
>Ga0307510_10008814_pt1 | contig 12022 bp, 8 predicted proteins | sample 12_EM_MG_FD_207224 | JGI IMG/M metagenome (GOLD analysis project Ga0307510, IMG submission 207224) | Populus trichocarpa ectomycorrhiza microbial communities from riparian zone in the Pacific Northwest, United States - 12_EM | ecosystem: Host-associated > Plants > Roots > Unclassified | place...
GAGAAAGTAAGGGAGAAAGTAATTTAGGGTTCTTGGACGGGGAAGGGGAAGGGGAAAAGGGGAAGGATGGAGGGGGAGGGGGAGAGGGAGGGGGGTTGACGACTGTTAAGGGGGAAAGTGATTTAGGGTTAGGAATTGTTCTTTTTATACTTTTTTTTAAACCGGTTCGGTTTGGTCCGGTTCAATCGGTTTAAGCTTTTTTAAACCGGAACCGGACCGACTAGTTTTTTTTATTTTTTAATCGGTTTATTCGGTTTTTTCTATCGGTTCGGTTTTTTCGGTTAATTTTTTTTCGGTTTTTTCGGTTTAATCGGTTGGTTGGTTTTTTTGAACACCCCTAATGACCATGATTAGTCCACCAATAAAGGTTCCAAGAGCTTTATTATTACCTATAAATGAAGGAGCAAAGTAAGAAATAAGAGGAGTCAAACTAGATAGAGAAAATATCGAAATAGAGCGAGAAAAAAATGAGAGTTTAAGATAAGAGAAGTGAAAGAAAATATGAGAGGGAGAAAAAAAAAGAAAATATGAGAGAATCTAAAAGAGAGAGAGAGAGAGAGAAAAGATTTGGGTTGAGAAATGAGGTGTTCTGAACCAACTAGTAGTAGAGGAGAAAGAAGAAATAAAGAAAGAAAGAAATTTTTTTATATAAAAAAAAGGAAAATTCAAAGAAAAAACCACACCACCATCTACATGCCACTATCTTTACTGTCACAACAACTCCTCCTTCATCTAGAACCAACTTAAGGTAAGCCAAATCATTTTTCCATCATTTTTTTTTTCTCTTGAAAGTTATGCATGATTTACTACTCACAAATACAAATAGTTTACATATTACTATTCATGCATGGCCATTACACATCCATGTATTTTTATTTGTTTTGTATTGATGTTATTTATATTTTGTAAAACTATGTCTTTTTTTTTTAATCGTACGTGCATGTAAATATTTATTTTTAAAAAGAAACGAAAAACAACATTGACGAGTTTTTGTCAAGTTAAAGTCATGTTTTTATATATATATATTAATCTTGGATCTTAACCGCTAGGTCAATGTGCCTTGTAGTTTTAGGGACCGGCATAGGCCTAGCATGATAGTCTCAACCTTAAAATAAGTTTAATAATGAGCCAACAAATTTTCATCAAGTTTTTATTAGGTTTAAATTTGTGTTTTAACGGTTAGGTCGATATGTCTCCTTGTTTTAGATACTGACATAAATCTAGTGTGATATTTGTAAACCAAATACGAGATTAATAATAAATCCATGAGTATTCTCAAAATAGGAACTAACGTTGGACGATCATAGTATTTTTGTTAAAAAAGTATAATAATATTAAAAAAGGTCAAATATTTTTAAATAAATAAATAAATAAACTAAAAAATAATTGAGTTGCGAGACTCTTGATTCAGGATCTGACATTAACTCAATGAATTTCCATAAATAATAAATGACATGCAAATAAGTTTAAAAAATACTCTGGACAGTTAATAACATGCGTAAAATAAATTTTAAAAAATACATAACAAATATAACTTTTTATTAAAAAAATATAATAAAATAATTTTTATCTTTTTTTTTAATATAACTAATCCCTTAATTATATCTCTCGAACCACTTCGTATTTTATTATTACTAATCTCAATCTCGTTAAAGAAGTAGGTGTTGACATCATTATCCATGTTCCCCTTTCATTTTGGATATTATATTTTTATTTTGAGTGCGACAATATTTATTTGCATATATAAACTTAAATTATTTTATTATGACTCATGTTTTAGATTTCGGTTTCATGCTTAGATTTTATTTGGTATTTAAAAAATTTGACCACTGATCTAGTACGGCGTCACACCAACGACTGATCTAGTGCGGCCTAAGGCTATACAGGAGGCAAATATGTGTTCCGGTCAAAACAAGATCTGGATTTATTCATCGGAAGGAGAATATATCCGGGTATTTTTTTTTCTTTTTATTTCTAACACATTTTGCAAAAAATCTTGGGAATCACGGGTTTAACAGATACGCGATTGGGAATCGCGGGTTTAACGAAGAATCTAGCAGCAGTGAAAAGGGAGGAACAGATCAGAAGCTCTGGTTTTTGAACCAAATTATCACAATGGCAACACACCAAAAGTGATTAGCAGAAAGGGACATGAGGAACCCAGCCTGCTGATTCCATGGAGTAGTGCCGCGCCGCAAAGCCTGTAAATGTTTTTGCAAATCAAAACCCTCTTCAAGCAGCTTAATAGCAAGCACGCTGACATACCCATACCCATATCCATATCCATATCCATATCCACAATTGAATTCTCTCCTAAGAGCACCATATTATGAATGGAGTCGGAAAGGATATGGCTGCTGTATACTGCTGAGAAACAGGAAAGAAGAAAGAATCTGACAAAATCAACACCACCTCTTCGAACAATCATCGCAATGGAGTCGGAAAGGATATGGCTGCTGTATACTGCTGAGAAACAGGAAAGAGGAAAGAATCTGAGAAAATCAACACCACCTCTTCGAACAATCATCGTTATTGTTTCTATTGTTATCCTCGTTCTTGTTTGCGCCTCTCTCCTTGCTTCCGTGTAGTTCCATTCCCACCAATACAAGAATCTTTAAGATGTTTGAGTTGAAGTAGGATAAAGATTGAGTTGAAGTAGGATCCACCATGGTTAAAAAGGGCAAGCCTCAATTCAACTACTCCAATTATATTTGCTTTCCTTATCAGTCCTCACACTACCACTCTTTCAATTGGATCCCCCATCTTTACATCTTTCCTCGTTCGGATCCTTCTGCAATTTCTTAAAAATAATCGGAGACAACATTATGGAGTGCACTTGGTAGTCATTTTTTAACTTACCTTAATTTCTATAAACTCTTAGGTATGAAAATACCCAATTATAACAACAATTTTTATACTATGCTATGATTACCCATGCCCTAAATATAAGAAAAAACTGTGAATGTGAATTTTGGCATTTAAGAAGAATTGAAATATTGAGATTAATCACTTATTAAAAACCAAAATATTCTGAGGATTTTCTGACCAAACAAATAATTAATTGGGTAATTGATTTGATATTAGATATGAAAGAGTAAAATACCATTTCTTTTGAAAAAAAAGGAAATTAGTTTGAGTAAGGAAAACAAGCATGTGCAATGTTTAACGTTAATTCCAATTATTTTAACAGAAGGATGTAATTGGAGAAAAGCTATACATATGGGGATCTAATTGATAAAGTAAAAAAGTTAGAGGACTCAGTAGAATAACTATGAATAATTGGGACTAATCTAATCTTTCCAAAAAAAAACAAAGAAAGTGGCATTAGAAAGTGACAGGCAGAGCGGCTAAAAAAGTTCCAGATTACCACAAAAAAAAAAAAAAAAAACTTATAAAAGCAAAAGCCGTAACAAGGCGTTGAGAGAAGACGGACCATTCTTACCAAAAGAGCAGGATGATGTATGGATTCCTAGTATGCAGAGCATCCCAAAAGGCTACAAGAAATTGGCTTAGCTCATTCAATCTCTCAAGGTGCCCTTTGTTTTGTTTTGTTTTGTTTTGTTTTTGAATTGAGGATTTTGTAACAATTGTTTAAATGAGGGGGGAATCTGTTGTTGCAGATCTGTTCATTCCTTACCTTTTGCAACAGTAGATGCTGAAGGTATTTCTGGCTCTCAACCTGCTAAAGTACACAACTTGGGTACGTACTAGCTAAAATAGATTCTCAAGTTATGGAGGAAATGATGATTGAAGAATGAATGAAAATGTTTTTTTTTTTTGGTATAATAGTGCAGGGTAAATGGATAGGATCTTCAACCTGGAATACAATTGTGGATCCTTTAAATGGAGAACCATTCATTAAAATTGCTGAGGTAGATGAAACTGGAACTCAGGTATGTGTGTGTGTGTGTGTGTGTGTGTGTGTGTGTGTCACAAACATCCTTTTAATATGTTTGGCCTTCATTTCTACTGAACTGTTGGGATAATTATTATGCAGCCATTTGTAGAGAGTTTGTCGAAGTGTCCCAAGCATGGACTGCACAATCCCTTTAAATCACCAGAGAGGTTTTTGCTATGTATTGTTGATAGACTATATCATGATTGTTCCTTGGAAATGGAAACTTGATGACCATTTTTGGCAGGTATCTTTTATATGGAGACATAACTGCCAAGGCAGCCCACATGCTTGCGGTTCCAAAGGTTAATTGTTCTGAGTCAAAGAATGATGTCTTCATTCTTCTTTTTAATGCTTTTCAATTGGGAATTCTATTACTGATTCTTTTTTTTGTTTAATTTTGTTTGTCAACGTTGATGTAATCCCTTTTGTGATTATTTCAGGTTTCTGATTTCTTCACCAGGTTAATTCAAAGGGTTGCTCCTAAGAGTTACCAGCAAGCTCTTGGTGAAGTGCAAGTTACTCAAAAATTTCTGGAGAATTTCTCAGGTGATCAGGTAAGTTAAGACAAACCTTTCTAAACAACAATTGCCTCAGAAAGGTAAATTCCTGCTGAATGGCATATTGGTATTGAATTACCTAGAATATGATTTATTATGCTTTGTTTCCCATTTGAGATGAATGGGTGTGGTATTGATCATTCTATTTGAGAATTTTTTCTGCATGCATAACTCCCTCTCCTGCACTCTACAGCTAATAACAATTCACATTTTCTTGATTCAAATGGTTCATTTATAAGATATTTTCTATCCTACATGTTCTTTTTCTTTTTTGAAGATATTATTTGCAATGTTTTGCTGACTTTCCTTCAAAAACATTTCTCTGCATGTCACAGGTTCGTTTCCTGGCAAGGTCTTTTGCAGTGCCAGGAAATCATCTTGGACAGCAAAGTCATGGTTTCCGGTGGCCTTACGGTCCTGTAAGTACTTCATGTGCCATATTTTTCAGTTAATAATAACAATTTGGAGATCAATAAGGGATCAAATTATTTCTCAATTAGTTTATTCCATCTGATCTTTAGTCTAGCTTAAGTTACTCAATATGCAATCAGTTAATGCATGCAAAAATTTATTAGAGAGCAGTTGGATATTTTTTAAATTCTTTTTTTTTTAAATGCACACAGTTCACCATTCACATGTATGAAAGAATTTGTATGCAGGTTGCAATTATTACTCCGTTCAATTTCCCACTAGAGATTCCTTTACTTCAGTTGATGGGTGCGTTATATATGGGCAACAAACCCATTCTTAAAGTTGATAGCAAGGTATGATAGTTGAAGATATGTACAATTGTTGTTTTGTTTCCACTTTCCATTTTGAGGTGTTTTTGTGTTGATTATGACTTCATGACCTGATATGTTTCTTAGGTGTGCATTGTTATGGAGCAAATGATACGCCTACTCCATCACTGTGGAATGCCTTTGAGTGATGTTGACTTCATAAATTCTGATGGGAAGACGATGAACAAGCTTTTGCAGGAGGTTGGTTCTATAGGATATGACCGGGTTTTTTCTTCTTCTTTGAACAGTTACTGTTAATATCGTCCAAGACATTTTTGATGTAGCATAATGCACTTTCTTTTACTTAGTTTAGTTCATATATTTTTGTTTAACCTATTAGGTCCGACTTTTCTGGTGAAATTGTTCTATGCCTGGAGAAATTGCATTTCTATTCTTCCCTCTTGTGTTGTATCATAATTAAATATAGTTGTCATTACTAAACTGGAAATTGGAAGAGTTTCTTGAAGCCAAAGTTTTTGTCTGTATCTTATTCTATGATTATTTATTGTGGAATTAAGGCATTGGAAGTGTGGTGGAGGCACAAATGTACATGATGATAGTTTTATCAGACATTGTACAATAACAGATGATGATAGATATTTGTGGATCTGTCCTGGTGATTAAAATTTTCACAATAACGAATTCAGGAAAAATCTCAATTTTTTTAATAGATGTCTCTATGTAACTCTTATAGGCAAATCCACAAATGACCCTCTTCACCGGTAGCTCAAAAGTTGCAGAAAAGTTGGCTGTTGACTTGAAGGGTCGGATTAAATTGGAAGATGCTGGATTTGACTGGAAAATTTTAGGACCAGATGTTAATGAGGTATCTGTAGTTTCTTACAAATATTATTTACTTTCAACAATAATTTTTTGTGTGGATCAAGGCTGATTTCAAATCATCTCTTTCGATTTCTGAGTGGCAGGTAGATTACATTGCTTGGGTTTGTGACCAGGATGCATATGCATGCAGCGGTCAGAAGTGCTCTGCACAGTCAATTCTATTCATGCATGAGGTTAGCTGCTTTAGGTTTCTATGTTTGGTCTAGTACACCACTCGTTTGTATCATGATGGCTGAGTTATTATAAGTAAATCTACCTTTTACCATTTGTGTAGCTTTGCTGCCACTATCTTAATTCAGTACCTTGACATTTGGTTCTTTTCTTTTCTTTTCTTTCTATTAATATGCATGTGCACTGGTGTAGAACTGGTCTGCTACTTCACTCATATCCAAAATGAAGGATCTCGCAGAGAGAAGGAAATTAGAGGATCTAACTATTGGCCCTGTTCTCACTGTAAGAATGAATGGTATTTATAGAATGGTGTTAGGTTCACATATGGTTTCTTCTTTCCATACTTTTCATCAGTTAGCAAAATTATTTAATAACTGAGTTATAGCTTGTTGATCGTACTCATAATATCATGATTCAATATGCTAACTGCAGGTTTTTCTGTTCACTTTTTGCAGTTAACAACTGAAGCAATGCTAGACCATATGAATAAATTACTTCAGATTCCAGGTTCGAAGCTGCTTTTTGGTGGAAAACCTCTGGAGAATCATTCCATTCCTTCCATATATGGCGCTCTCAAACCAACAGCCATTTATGTTCCTCTTGAAGAAATTTTAAGGGCCAAAAATTATGAGCTTGTAACAAGAGAAATTTTTGGACCATTCCAGGTAAACGGAGAATTCTTTTTTCAATTGTCATGCTTCTAGCTTTATTGTACCTCTTACTAAATATTTCTTTTGAGGGCTATTTCTCATAGCAAAGATGGAGAAGTGTGCTGATGAAACCTGACCAAGCCTTCTAATTGAAATTTGTTTTCAAAGTTTTACCATAAGGTTAATATTATTCTGTGACCTGTAAGTTGGTGATGAGGGGTCCATATGAAACTGGTAGTGAGATAATTTAAATTGTGTTAATTTGTATATCTTATTTAGTTGAGAGGAAACAGCCTATGACTTTTATGGGGAACTACCAGGAAATAGGACATGGATTATCTGCTGGTCACCTCTAAGCCATCTTTTACAGACAAAAATACGGGATTAATATAACTATAAAATATAAAATGACGGGGTGGAAAATTGTGGTTTACTGCCTGTGCCATATGGTTTGAAAATAGTCTGACTTTTATGGGGAACTACTGCCAGGTTACTTGTGCTTGCCTAAGGATCCTGTGATATGTGTACTTCATGTAACTATTAAATAACAAACCAGGGTTTGGAAAACTGTTGTTCATACCTGTTCCTTGTGAAGGTATATTATGAGTGACTTGATATTTAAAAGGTTTTGTTATTCACCCACATGCAATCCAATGTTGTGGTACCCAGGAATCATGGATATAGCGTTCGGATACAAATATGATCAGTACAGAAGTGACATTTACTTTCATGAGTTTAAGATATGATATGGCAAGGAGTCGGATAACTGATAAAAACATTTTTTTCTTGTCATTGTGCATGGAATATGGCATTTTGTTTCTGAATTATTAAATATATCGAGGTTGCTATTCATATTAGCTTAACTTCAATAAGTATTATGCATCTGCCAATTTCTTTCCATTACATATTTGAAGTATTCGATGCACATCAGGTAAGTGTATCTATGCATCTAATATGGAAAGATATTATTAGAGAAATATCTGTGTGCTTCATGCTACTGAGATACAACATCGTAGTAGAGAAATATCTGTGCGCTTCATGCTACTGAGATATGACACTTGATTTTCTTCTCTAGTAAATATGTGAATGTGTATTTTTACAAGAAGATAAGTTCTATCAACATGGTGGATCCATTTCTATTTGATTCCAGGTTATTACTGAATACAAGAAAGATCAACTCCCAATGGTTTTGGATGCTTTGGAGAGAATGCATGCTCATTTAACGGCCGCTGTAGTTTCAAATGATGTTCTGTTTCTTCAGGCAAGACTCGAAAACATCTTTGCCTCACACCCCACCCCACTCCCAATAGTGAATTTGCTATTGAAGTTTAATGTTTCCCTAAATGATAAATCTAATTACTCACTTTCAGTTGGTTTATTGACTACATGTATATCCAGGAAGTTATTGGCAAAACGGTGAATGGGACTACTTATGCTGGATTAAGAGCAAGAACAACTGGGGCTCCACAGAATCATTGGTAGGATATCGAATCAGAGTAGTTTTGTTGTTCAAGTAAGCTGAACTGCTTATAAATGTCAAAAATACAATGATGTGTGGCAGGTTTGGACCGGCTGGAGACCCGAGAGGTGCCGGGATTGGCACCCCAGAAGCAATAAAACTTGTTTGGTCTTGCCATAGAGAAGTGATATATGATTTCGGTCCCCTTCCAAAGCTTTGGGAAATTCCACCGAGTACTTAAAGGAGTTGTTTTGACTAGAAAGAAAGGCTGCAATTCTTGATTGCATACAGAAAATTATTGCATGTATCCTTGAACCAATCAGAATTTTCTCTAGTCTTGAAATAAAGTGAAATTTTGTAAATTTTGTTACAAGTTAAAGAAAAGATTGTTTAGACCGTTTAATCACAGGCTACATAACAAATAATATTTATGGGTCTAAAAATTATTCATGCTTTGGACCAAAAATCATATTTTTAGGTTTAAAAATTATTTTACAACGAATTCGAACTCAATCTCAAGATCTAGGATAAAAGATCTGAAGCTTGAAGCCTAAGGCCTATGGGGCTTGAGGCTTAGGGCATGAGGTCTAAGTGTGGGGCTCGGGATAGTAAAAAAACTTCAAATTAAACTTGTGTTTTTTTTCATAATTGATGTGATGGGTTTTGGAATATATTTTTTTTGTTAGGCTTATAGCTCATGAACTCCTGTAAATCAAATCCCCTATTATAGTAAAGACTCTCTAATACATAAGTTAGTAAATTATAGTAGGAAAATAATGTATAAAAAGAAAACATAGAGTATGCGTTGTGATTATTGTGTATGGTATTGTATTGTGGTTTGTGTGATGTTACTTGGTAATTTGAGATATTTATACACCTTGGATCACATAAAATTGCATTGTGGAGAGCAGAGTTGCAATCATGTTGTGCAAGATTTAGTCATGGAAAAAAATTGTCTTTACTGCCCAAATAGCTTATAAAACTAGTTATTCGTGTAGGTGCTATACTGGACAGGGTAGGCGTCATACTAGTAGTAGGTGAAAAAGTTTGTCATCGACAATGATAATTATGCACCCATACTAACAAAATGTAAAGTGAAGAAATCAGTTGGCGCCTTGTCAAAACAGTAGGGGGTTAAAGCAAGACAAACACGAGTATGATAATGTTTTCTTCTCTTCCTTGTTAGGTTTGGTTAGGCTACACTTGAAGGGTTGGTTGGGCTATTTTTTCTCTTTCTTTCCTCTTTCCTTCTTTTCTCCTTGGTTGGGCTTTCATTGGGCTTGGTTTGACTAAATTTTAGTACTGAGTCGAAGAGTCATTGAAGAATCATGAACTTAAATAAAAAGAAGAAGGGTGTGTTAGCATGTAAGGAAGGTTGTCGCCAATTGATGGTGTATGGCTTCATCTTAGCTCTAATAATAGTTTTCCTTGATATTGTTGAAATCATCTTAGAAAACTCCTTTCAATGGTATGGTGCATACACATAGCAAAGTCACGATGACACTCTAGAAGCCTATTCTTTTTTTATTTTTCTTTATTTTTCTCTCTCATCCCCTCGATTTTCACACTTGAATTCATTTGTTTTTTTATTACACGCTAGTCTTATCTTTTAATTTTTTTTTCTTTTGGGCTCGGCCAGGCCAAGAGAGGCGGTTTGAGCAAAAACTTAGGCTTGGTTAAACCTTTTTTTCTTTTTTTCTTCTCTTTTCTTCTTTTTTATTTTATGCATGGTAAGGCATGTTTGGGTCTAATTAGGCTTTTTCTCGCTCCCCTTCTCTTTCTTTCCTTCTTTTTATTTTTATTTTTATTTTGGGCTTGATTGGGCCTTTACCATCAATTGCCCACCTAGTCTTTGAGAATGCTTGCATTTTAGAGAATTTTTCTTATATCCAAATTAAAAGTATGTCCAATGAATAATTACGATGATTTTTCATAAAGGCCATTTATATGGTGAATTTTTTTTTTATTATGAATGTTATTTTAGGGAGGTCATTGTATAAAGATATGGACACTTTATTTTAAGATATAGAGATTTCATTATAGAAATGGAGATTTCGTTGGAGGCATGAAGATTTTGTTTAGAGATATCATTGAAGACAAAGAAACTTTATATGAAGATTTCTTTTACAGATATGAAGGTAAATAGTACCATAAGAAAAACACATAAAGATAACCAGAGAGATGATATTGCTTCTTTTTATATATAAAAAAAAGTTCAAAATATTTTCTCAGGTTAGTAGAGGTATAATTCTTGGAAATTATACGATATCAAGCAACACATTATAGGATACAATGGCCTCTTTCCTTTTTTTGTTTGAATTGCATTTTCTTCTTTATAATCTATTAGAGGTAACCATTGATGATCAATCTTTATATTTTTTTAGGGTATAACAATTCTCAATATCATGCCTATTATTGTGATGAAAGAGAAAATGTATTGGGATCTTTTGTGTTTGCATCACTTTTTATAGGAGGGAGATACTGTAAAAATTATTTTCCCTTGATGGAAATCAATATCTCAGTATGTATGGTGGTCAAAGGTATGGTTATGATTTCAAGAAATGTTAGTCAATCATAAATGGACTCTTTCAAGTTCCTTTTGGATGCTCTAAAGCTGCCAGAAGACTAATGACGCTTATAAGATTTTGCTCTCTATTTTTGGAATGATGTCTTTCCTTGGTCACACCCGTTTTCTCTACGCAAATGTGACTTTTCATTGCTCGTTTAACTTTAAAAAGAGTTCAGTCGAGAAGCGTGTACATAATAGTTGCCTTCATTTCCATAGAGAATAGTTGTAGACCTTGTTAATCAAAACTTTAATGGCAATAAGTTTGGGAAAACTCTCCATATTAAGCGTTTCTTTGTTAAATATTTTAAGATATGCTACCGTGCTTTCATCTTCTCGTTATGTGATGATAAAGAGATTTGTTATGCTCATTTTGACTGATATTTTTGTGTCTAAGTGAGATATGATTTTAGCACATAAATCATAAAAATTGAGGACATAATCGGGCTCTAAGTTATAGTACCATGCTTGAGTAGACCCACAAAATATCAATGAAAAGATTTTGTACGTAGCACCATTATTTTGCGCTAGAAGTTCCGAGCTACTTCATACATTTTGTATGTGTTCTTTTGGGTCTAAGTCCATCATGGTTGTCTAAATTTACCTTCTTGAATATGCAATTCTTGGAGAGATGGACATGCAATACTTAATTTTAAAGTGGAGAATCTCTCATTTAGTAGGGGCAACATTCATTTTTAGAAGCTTCTTTCATAACTAAGTATTGAGGTCTTTTATGAAGAGGTTATATAAGTGAGAATTAGAGGAGTGTCAATGGTGATAACCGCTCTTATGATTGGGACTTGCTGATGTTCTTCTTTTAGATTTTTAAAGTTCATGCCTAAAATGTCTAGTTTAAGGATGTTTATTTATGGTCATAGTGGCTTCTTTGTAGGATTAGAAAACAAGTGTTGTCACATCCATTTTTCTATATGTTGCTTTACCATATTCCTTTAAAAAGCTAGGTTGTCTACATACACTAGGTGGTGCATGAAGTGAAGCTAAGTGTTGTGTCACCACTCTTTCTTCTTCTTTATTTTATGCCCTTTAGGCCTCTACCATCATTACCTTTTCTCAATTCACCTAAACAAAACTCAACATA
>Ga0307510_10008815_pt1 | contig 12021 bp, 14 predicted proteins | sample 12_EM_MG_FD_207224 | JGI IMG/M metagenome (GOLD analysis project Ga0307510, IMG submission 207224) | Populus trichocarpa ectomycorrhiza microbial communities from riparian zone in the Pacific Northwest, United States - 12_EM | ecosystem: Host-associated > Plants > Roots > Unclassified | place...
ATTAATTGTTCATTAATTCTCTCCTTATTTCATCCATTAATCCACATTTTGTGCAAAAAACGACTTAATGGTCACAATAATGGAACAAATAATGGTGTCATTAATGGGAACTTTGAAAGACCCTAATTTCTTCCTGTTCAAAGGCACATTTTTTGGGTTTTAGGTAGAGGTTGTTGGCTTCGAGTTTATCCAATATTTCATGGACACATTTTTGGTGTCAAGCCAAGTGTTGTTGGTGGGTTTCATTTAGGTATTTCTTTGTATGGATAGCAATATCATCCATGAACACAGATGTGTCACCTTTTGCTACATCCGGGCGGAATATTGTGTTCATCATCATCTGGAATGTCGCAGGGGAGTTGGTAAGGCCAAAGAACATAACAGTGGGTTCGAACAGTCCTTCTGGTGTAAGAAAGGCAGCTTTCCATTCGTCACTGGGTTTAATCCGAATGTTGTTGTATCCCCATCAGACGTCGAACTTGGTGAATAGCGTGCACCCTGCTAATCAGTCAATGACAGAAGGGATTAGGGGAGATATGTTGCAGTTCCGCTTAGTCCATTTGTTAAGGGGTCAGTAGTCTTGGACTGGGCGTAGCTTCCCATCTTTTTTCTTGACAAAGAAGAAGTTGGCAGCATATGGGCTCCATGAAGGTCTGATTGTATTTCTTGCCAGATGTTCTTGAACAAACTTGCTTGCTTCTTCAATTTCTGACTGTGTTAATGGCAGGAGCCTTCCAGGGAGAGTTGTGGGGGCTCCAGGCAGGAGTTCGATGGCATGATCCCAAATCGTGTGCTGAGGAAGGCGATGCGATTCGTGTTCGCTGAACACTTTCCTATGTCGCATGTATTCAGCTGGTATTGCAGGATCCTCTTCTTTTACTGCAGAGTTAATTGTTACTCATCCAATGAAGTATTGATCATGGTGCATGGGGTGTGGTGTGTTTATTGTTTGGGGTAGGAATCGTGCTCTCTTTGCGTCTGGAGCCCTGAGGATAATAGGAAGTTGTGATGAGTTGATCCATCTTGTTTCCAATCAATTTTGGGTTGTACGGCGGCAAACCAAGAGTACCCTAGAATGGCCTTGTGTTCTCCCAAGTCTGATAGAAAGAAGCATAATTGACTTCTAGATGTTCCTGTTTGGACCTCAATATCTGTGTAGTGTTTTAGCATTCCGGCTTTGTTTTCAGTCCCATCCACATTGAACAGTTGATGAGGTTTGTCCAAATTCTTGATGGGGAGTTTTAACCATTTGGCATAGCTTAGATTCATGAAGTTCTCCATTGCCCCAGAATCGACTAGGGCTATTGCTTTGGCTCTTTTCGCAATCAAGTGTGTGTAAATCTGAACAGTCATAGATTTTCAAGCTGATATATACACATTGTCGTTGCTACTTTGCTTGATTAATGCCGACCTAATCAAGCTGTGGGAAAATCCTCTGAGACTCCCATTTCTTCCGCAAGTTTTGCCTTTTCATCAAGAGACATAGCGTTAAGCTGTTGTTTGATGTCGTTGACATGGTTCGGGGTTTCAAACCCTTCATAGTTGTCGTACTCTTCGTTGAAATCGATGAGATTCGCTTTGGTTTGTCCTTGATGATGATGACGTGGGCAGTTTCTGGTGTAATTACCTGTTTGCCCACACTCGAAACAGTTGTTGTTAGTGTTTCCTGGAGGTGGCCCAGTAGTGTTGTTTTGAGGGGCTGGTCCAAAACCAGTAGCATTTCCTTGCATACGTCCTCTGTTATTCGAACGCCAGTTCGGGGCTCTGGTGCATCCTAGGTCCATTGGTATGGCTACATTGTTCATCCAACAAGGTGCGTTAGTAGAGTTGTACTGCACTTGAGGGGGTCCTTGGCGGAATCCTGGTCCATGTTGTTGTAGGAACCCTCCTTGATTTCCCTGGTTTCCTTGATTGAAGAACGTTTGTGGTCTTTGGAAGTTACTGGGCCACAGAAACGTATTAAAGACTCCTCGATTGAACCCTCCAACCCCTTTGTTTGGGTTGCGGGCGCAGAGTATATTGTTGATCAACACTTTGGATCGGGTAGCTGAGATCGCTTTATCTTTGAGATTGATATATGTAGTTGGGGTTGGGAAAGTCAGTACTTCTCTAAGGATGTCGTCGGGTAATCCTTTAGTGAAGAGTTGGAATACTGCTCCACTGTTGGCATCATAGCCAGTGATGCGACTCAAATCTTCGAACCTAGCAATGTAGTTGTCGATTTCTGGGAACTTCATAGTACAGCATTCTATTTCGCCTCTGGCTCTGTTTTCTCTTTGGCTGTCCTGGAATTGTTGTGAAAATTCATAGAGGAATTGATCCCATACATCGGGGATATTATCCAGGACGGGATCGAGGGTGTCCAACCAGGTTCCCATGTCTCTGGTCCATCCTGCGACTTGTGGTCCTTTCATGAGAGTAAGAGTCAGAGTGACTTTTTTGATCGGGGAATTGTAGCCAGCTACATCCTGATTGAGTCGAAGATATCCTTTTACTTCTTCAATGAAGTCGTCTGCGATAAGGTGGTCTCCTGTGAAGACTTGCGGCAGTCCTCCCATAGATTTGACATCAGCTGCTCTTGTGATGGGTTGTTGGCCTCCTTGGACTGGGGGTACTGGTGCGGGAGGTCCTGGTGCTCTGGGTGGATTGCCACCCGGACCTCCAGATCCTCCTGAGGGTGGTCCTCCACTTGGGGGTCCTCCACTGGGTGGTCCCGATCGTCCTCCACCAGGAGTGGAGTAGCGGCCAAGACTGGCCTTGAGCTTGGAATTAATGCTTGCTGCAGTTCCAGTAACAGTCGCAGTTGTTGCACTTCCTGTTCCAGTAGTGCCACTTCCAGAGCTTTTTCCTTTAGAGCTTGAGCCATCTCCTCCTCCTTGAGTGAGTGGTTGAATATCTGCGGGCTGTTGGATCGTGATAGAGGAAGTAGCCATGGTTGATAGTTTTGGTGAAATGGGTGAAAGCTTTGTATGCCGCGGAAGGGAGATGGTATTTCTCCGTGGGGTGAGTTCTTTGGGTATTTCTGCGTCCCTGATTTGGTCGTTGACGTTGAGTCCTCCAGCTTGTTTGGCTAACTCGTCATCTGAGTCTTCTTCTTCTTCAGCTGGTTCACTGTTCGAGCTGTTGCTTTGCTCCTTGGGTTCTAGTTCTGTTTTGGTTTCTTCGATATCGAAAAGGTGAATGCTGGTTAGTGGTTGCTGTAATTGAGGCAGTCCTGTGCTAGAGTTGTGTGTAATCTGATGCCAGATTCCATTGTACAGGCAAACTGGGATGGTGTGTTTGTTTACGACCTTGTCGTCGTTATCGCAAAATAGCTGGATGGGGTAAGTTCTGGTCCCGGTAGCATTGGGTGCTTTGTATGCGATACAAGAGTTTAGTTTGGTTTCAAGTATCTGCTCTTTGTTTAAGAGCTCATCGTATGCACTACTAGCCGTCTTGAATGTAGAAAGTTGAATCTAATGTCACTGCCACAAAGTGAGGGCAACACTGATTCAGTGTTGAGTTAGATAAGCTGTCCTAACTTGGCGATATGTCGTGTGGATAGCTTGGTGCCAAGTTGTAGTCGATGTATAAGAAGTGGTTCCCACACTAGAGTGACGTCCTAGTGCCCACTTATAGAGATGTGAAAGAGATGAGAAGGGGAGTTGAATTGACAGGAGATTCAACTTGCCGTCTTAGGGACAGCAGTGAGCCTCTTTTATACTAGAGATACAAGTTCAACTAATCATGACGTAGTAAGCCAGATACATGCTATGACTAAGTACTACTATGATCAATAAGCGACTCCAACTAGATCAGTAAGAATATCACAAAACATCAGTCATCCAATCACCAATCACTAGGGCTGGTTCCCACAACTTACAAAGGCTGTACCATATGAGTAATCACGATTACCTAAGGCTGGTCACACAAGCTCCTCAACCGCAAAATTCAACAGACCTGGATTATATCAAAACACATCTCAAGTCACACAAGGACGGGCTGATGCAAAACCTGCGCTTTATAGGCATCTTCCAAGCTACCCAACAGCACATGTTGGACCAGGGAATGGGTGATGGAGAGCAAAGTGGTCATGGTGGAGCAGGGCCCTCTGGATTGATAAGGTCATTGTAGGCCCAAGGGCAACTCTTCCATACTGTGTATCAAACCATCCAAACCCATAATTTAGCACCTAATGTTAAAATTGTTGTTCATTGTTCGTTGGTATTCACCCCCTTTGCTGCTGCTTTTTTGGTCCCCTCAGTCATTGGGCAGAGAACAGCGGAGAATGAAACATGTCACACAGTGACATGCCCCTGACCACTGAAAGCTGTGCTGTTTTGGCGGAACGTGTCACGCCCCAAAAGAGGTAATTCCCCCATAGTTCAGTATCCACTAGTACAGCTGTCAAAAATTCATACTCAGCAAAAATAAAAGATCTCAGAATAATTGATGCGAGTAAAACAAACATAAAGAAAACACATGCCGCTAAACACATGCCAGTGTCGCTAAGACACCCCGTCGCTAAGCGAGTGGGGGAGCCTGGGGGATACATGGGCGCACGCAAGGGCGTTCCTGGGCATTATTTCAGCCTGGAAATTGTTTCCAGGGGAGCTCCTTGCATATACAAACCCTAGACTGGCGGTGGAAGAAGGCGCAAAGGTGAACCTGGGTGGAGTGGCGGAAGGACGCAGAAACGCGGGACCAGGCGCTGCGCTTGACGCGCAATATGCGACTGGGACCACCGCAGATGGGTTCACACAAGTGAACGAATGCACAGCGGAGCTGGGCACTGCGGCAGAAGGGGACGTGCTGGCAGGGGCAAGCATAGCAGAGCAGATGCGCAGGCTTGCCCAGTGCCTGGCGATGCTGGGCCCTTCCGCCTTCTCAATAGAAAATCGACTTCAAACAATATTTGGTGTCTGCATATCGGACCGCTTCATGCCACTCATATTATTAATTTTTGCAGCTAACGTGCAGTGGAAATCAACCCAAACCGCAGAGGGAACAACCGCGGAGGACATACCAATGGACCAGGATGCCGCACTACCTCTCAAGGAGGAAATGCCATGGATGTCGATGCCGCAAAAACCAGCAGAGGCATACAACACTCCGAAGCAAAGAGAAATGAACTAATGGCTGGTAATCAATGCTTCTATTGTGAAATTTGAGGACATTGCACCAAGGATTGCCACAAGAAACAAGCAGACTGCCACAGTTATGAAAGCAGAACTAATAACAGTCCTGGAAGGAGCGGAACTGCCAACTATCCTGGCAAAAGCAAACCCACTACCAATTGCACTGCACCTGTTGCACCAGATATGACTCCTGGAGATATTTCTAATTTCTTGAAAGACAACATGGGCTTGCTTGATGAAGATACCAAGCTGAGCATTGTCGAATCACTTATGCCAAAGGATTTTACTGAAGCCCAAAACTAGCTGCCATAGTTAGGGCATTCTGCCTTGATAGTGTGTTTGTAAACAAGTCAAATTCAATACAAGTCAAAATTTTGCTATCACACTATCAAGGAAAGGCAGAAGAGATCACATTACTGGACACTGGAGCCACTGAAAATTTTATCAACCACACCACTGTTGCTCACTTATGCTTAGGAACCAAGAAACTCCCCTATAACCAACCTGTCTACAATGTCAATGGAACTCTTAACCAACATGGCATCATCACTCATGCTTGCGACCTACTAGTAACTAAAGGAAACAAGAAAATATGACAATGTTTCTTTGTTACAAACCTCAGACGCAATAGATTCATCCTAGGATACCCATGGTTCAGGGAATTTCAACCTGACATCGACTGGGCTAATGGCATGCTAAGGGGACCCGCAATTCACATGGAAACCCTACTCTTTGGAACCCTTCAATGCACCAAAACATGGATCAAAAGTAAAGCACCAGAAAACAAAGACCTTATACTAGAAGCACAACAAACTAGGTGCGCTCCATGGATGGGAGTTACCCCTTCAGAAATGATGGGAGGCCCAGTGGAGGTCAACGGCACCCATACAGCAGTAGAAATGGCCCACAAATATGCATCAGAACATGGGAAAGAGGAGGTAAAACTCCCTGAAGAATTCAAACATCACATGGCACTATTTTCGGACAAAGAGGCAAACAAATTCCCACCAACTCAAGGTGACGGAGACCACAAAATCATACTCCTGGATACTGCCCCTACCCGCTTCAATTGCGAAGTTTACCCATTATCACAGGATGAACAAGAAGCGGAAGACAAATTCTTGGATGAAAATTTGGCCAAAGGATATATCACACCCTTGGATTCCCCATATGGTTTTTCCACATTTATGGTCCCAAAGAAAGACTCAAAGGAAAAATGATATATTATTGATTATCACCCCCTCAACAACATCACCCAAAAAGATGTCACTCCACTCCCAAATCTCAAGCAATGCATTGAAAATCTACAAGGAATGGAGTTATTCAGCAAATTTGACATTTGATGGGGTTACAACAATATCCATATTCAGGAAGGTGATCAATGGAAAGCAGCATTCAAGACATGTCAAGGCCTTTTCGAACCAAAAGTTATGTTCTTTGGCATGTCAAATTCCCCTGCCAGTTTCCAATGCTTCATGAACGGCATACTGGAAGAACTATACAAACATTTTGAACAAAAAGGCATCCACAATATCTGGTGCATGATACAAAACTACATGGATGACTGTGGTCTTGGCACATTACTCAAAGATATAGTGCTCCACATTGAAATTATTCACTTCCTATTCGATCTCCTTGCATGTCATGGACTCCATCTCAAATTATCAAAATCAGTCTTTATGCAACCCCAAATGGACTTCTTAGGTGTCAGAATATCTAAGGATGGAGCCACTATTGATCCAGCCAAAGTTGCAGGTCTCAGGGACTACCCAAGAGAGCTTAAAGACCAATGCCAAGTCCAAGGATTCCTAGGAGTTGCTGGCTATCACCACATGTTCTGTGCAAACTTCTCCATTATTGCTGCACCACTCACCAAACTTACTGGAAAAACTGTACCATTCAAATGGGGTCAAGAACAAAAAGACACACAAGAAAAACTCATTACCCTCATTACTAATGCCCCAGTACTTGTCAAACCAGACCCAAGTCGCCAGTTTGAGCTTGAAACAGATGCATCACAAATTGGCACAGGAGCAATACTCTATCAACGCGACCCCCCAACCAAACACACTGACAGTACAGAGAAATTAGGACCACAAAGACCAGTGGGATTCCATTCCCAGAAATTCACTACAACCAAACAAAAGTACCCCATATACAACCGTGAATTTCTAGGGGTCATGCGCAGTCTATGATGCTGGTCCCACCTACTGAAAGGAACAGCAATCCCAGTCTTGGTATTCATGGACCACAATAACCTACACTACTACAGAGACCCCAGAAAAATTGGTCCATGGGTTGCTGGCTATCTACCAGAAAGGGAACAATACAACATAATCCTGGAATATAAACCTGGTGCAACAAATCGTGCAGACACTCTATCTAGGTGACCCGACTATGAAGGGATAAACCCTGCCAATGAAGATGTCACTGTCTGGCCCGACAAATACTTTTGTGAAAACAACACCTCAATCCGTGTATTCGATATGGATAGTATCGGAGATAACTTAGACAGCAAGGTCAAACTGGTGCAATATCCCAATCAACCAAAACTCAAGCAATGGGCACCATTACATAATCTATCCCTACTTGATGGCACTCACTGGTACCATGGGACCACTCTGGTTGTCGTGGCAGACAACAGCCTTAGGAGGGGAGTAATTTCCCTTTTTCATGACCACATTGTTAATGTTATGATCCACCCCAATTTTTCTCATCCTTGTTGAACCCCCTCCTCGTCACCCTGTCTACGCCTAAGCGACCACTACCATTGAACCCATCATCCCTACCAGACCTGCCACCGCTACCACCCAGTGAACCATCCAAACCATCATTACCCCTTGATCAGCCCCCAGTCGAGCCCCTTGTCTCCGTCCCCTGGAACATCCATCGTCGGGAGTACTTCTCAATGGAGATGTACCAAGAGCCACCCTCAGTAGAGAACCCACTGGAAGACCCAGACAGTCCCATGGAGGACGCGCCGCCCTTAGAGCCAGAACCATTCATCCCATACAAACCTGATGTCCCTGGAGGCAACACGCATGCCTTGTCCCCAGAAGAGTCCCCCGTCATACCATGGCAAGAGTACCTTGCCCCGGATAGTCCTGTGTCCCACAAGCACTCCCTGTCACCCACAAGTCCCTCTTCAGCACCCATACGCCAACGCACTAGTCGTGAAGGCAGTTACCAGTCAATCACCCCTTCTGCCTCATCACCCATAGCTGGCACCTCGCCCCAGAGTCAGGGCTACCAGTTGACCTCTCCCGGAGGATCCGCAGACAACCCCTCATCCACGCAGAGCTCCGCAGATGACACGGATAGCGACATGGCCCTTAACTGGGTCACCATCAATACAGACTACCTTAAAGGGTAGTTGCTTACGCTAGACGCCCATTAGACCAGAATGGGCATGCAGAGACCAGATCTCCTTGGATCAATCTCAAACCTTGTGGTCGTCATCGCATCATGACAACGCTTCTCTTCTTGGAATGACCTGCCGCCATTGTTCGACCCTTAAGGATGGATTAGGCAACTTGTCACTTTATCATTCGCTCTTGCTCATTCTCTATTGTTCGACTCATACAGACTGCAGCACTCATCCGCGGACCTTCATACGTCACAGACAGGCCCCTCTTGACCAGAACTACCTACCTTAGTGATAGTAGCATGTGCACCCACCTGCCTGTATATAAGCACCCTGTATTTCGATAGTCAAGCCCTAAGCTTGACTTGATTCTCAATACCAACATTCTTGAAAGCTCCCCAAGTGCCTCCCCTTTCCTCATCTCTTACATAAGCCACTCAGAGTCGTCTCTAGCAATACTAGAGACTTCTACTATCTTCAAGTACTTGCCACCAGTTCACTCTTAGTACAAGTCGTACTATCAAGGCCCGTTGAAGCCTTAACAGTTAAGGTCCAAGGGCCTTAAAGATGTGATGTGCGTGGGTTGGTTTGGTGACAACTGGGATTGCTCAGTGGGTTGTCCTCCTGAGGCAATGATCACGTGAGTAGCGCGGTACTGGTTGGCTACACAGTATAACAAGTAAGTCCCCAGATGATAAGGGTGACTTCTGAGTGTTCTGATAGAGGATGAGAGGGAGAGCTTCAAAGGGGGCTTTGAAGCGATTAAGGGTTCGGGCTGTTTGACTCTGAGAGTCCTGGGCAGAAGCTACAAGTCTTGGATTGAAAACCAAGTTAGGCTTAGGGCCTAACTACCAAAAGTACAAGTGCTTATATACAAGTAGGATGTAACGGGTCACAGGAGTCACAGAATAATATGGTCATGTATAGTAAGGTTCATCATGAGCTGGCAATCCTAAGTATAGCTCCATCATGAGCTGGCAGTCTAAGAATAGCACATCATGAGCTGGCAGTCCATAACAGGTTAGATGATGATGCTGCGGACTGCGGAGCAGTGGCATGTGATAATTGACTGCAGAATGGTCAAGTGACTCATCAGGTGACTTGTCAGGTGACTGGGTGGCGGTCTGAGCAGCGCATAAGGGAACGAGTGGGAATGAGTGACTGAGAGCGCAAAACAAGTAGGTGGGAAAGGTGGAAAATGAAAAATAGGGTCCAGGATCATAACACACATGACCGCTGGGCATCCTGGGATTACCAAAACCCTCCAATTAATCGCACCTTACTACTGGTGGCCCAACATGAAATTCTTTGTCACCAAATACATCAAAGGATGCACTACTTGCCAAATGACCAAAGTCAACACCCATCCTACCCATCCACCTATGTTTCCTATCACCCCCACAGACAATGCATGACCTTTTGAGACCATCGCAATGGATTTCATCACTAAACTCCCACAATCAGGTGGTTTTGATACCATTCTCACAATCATGGACACTGATTGTTCCAAAGCATCTATCTTCATCCCCTGTCACAAGACCATTGACTCAGAAGGAGTTGCATTACTCTACCTCAATCATGTCATTCCCCACTATGGCATTCCCCAAAAAATCATCTTGGACCATGACGTCCGCTTTGTCTTGAAATTCTCAACAGAACTCTGTCAAATTCTCAACATCTATCAGAACATCAGCATGGCATATCACCCTCAAACTGATGGAGCAAGTGAAAGAACCAATCAAACCTTAGAACAATACCTCTGAATATTCTGTGGAACACAACAGAACAACTGGCACACATGGCTCCTGCTCGCCCAATATACCAAAAACTCATGGCCATCTGCAACTACCAAGAAAACCCTGTACAACTTACTCATTGGATACACTCCCCAAGTACACCAACCCACCAGAAAAACCACCATTCCCTCCCCAGAAGAACAACTCTTATCCATCAAAGAAGCCAGGAAAGTTGCCCAAGAGGCCCAACATAAAGTGCAAGAATCCTGGATCAAAGAACATCCACAGTTCACACCATTCCCCATGGGATTGAAGGTCTGGCTAGAAGGAACAAATCTAAAATTACCCAGCAACATCACACCCAAGCTTTCCCCAAGGAGATATGGACCTTTTAAGGTAGTCTCCCAGGTATCAAAAGTCGCTTACAAACTCGAACTCCCTTCCACTTGGAAAATCCATGACGTCTTTCATGCTTCCCTTCTTACACCCTACAAAGAAACTGACCAACATGGACCGAACTTTCTGGAACCTTTACCAGAAATACTAGACGGTGAACCAGAATGGGAAATCCAGAAAATTCTCAAAGAGAGGTCTTTTGGCCATTGGAAGAAGAAGCAGTACCTTGTACACTGGAAGGACTATTCGCCAGCTCATGATTCATGGGTTAACTCCAAGGATCTCCATGCTCCAGAGTTACTATCGGACTTTCAAAACACCTCAAGCAGTATAAAGACCCTTCCCCTTGACAAGTCACCCCCAGCATGTCCAACTGAGCATTCTATACCTTCACTGAAGAGCCCCCTTTCAATTCATTCCGTTACCTCTTCAGAGATCTTACCATCTGGCCCAGCCATAAATTCCACATCTTCACCCCAGCTGCCCAGAAGACTTTGTTGTTGTACAGAACGATCCACCCCACTCACACTTACACCCTTGAACACTCCCATTTTTGTAAGGAGCGTTACTGTCCCTATCACTGCTGAATGCCCATCGACTTCACCCAGCCAGCCCACTTCAGCTATGTCTATGTTGGATCAGGAGGTACCACAGTCCATACACAGCAGTCCATCTATGGCAACAGGGATATTACCCTTTTCTCCACAATCGTCCCCACCACCGGAGCAGCTTACCATTGCTGGACTAGAGGTCGCTTGTTATGATCCACCCCAATTTTTCTCATCCTCATCGGACCCCCTCCTCGTCACCTTATCCAAGCCTAAGCAACCACTGCCATTGAACCCATCAGTCCTACCAGACCTGCCACCGCTACCGCCCAGTGAACCATCCAAACCATCATCACCCCTTGACCAGCCACCAGTTGAGCCCCTCGTCCCCATCCCATGGAACATCCATCGTCGGAAATACTCCTCAATGGAAGAGTACCAAGAGCCACCCCCAGTAGAGAATCCACTGGAAGACCCAGACAGTCCCATGGAGGATGCGCCGCCTTTAGAGCCACAACCAGTCACTCACTACGAACCTGATGTCCCTGAAGGACAGACATACACCTTGTCTCCAGGAGAGCCTCCTATCGAACCCTGGGAAGCATACCTCACTCAACCCAGCAGTCCTATATCCCGCAAGCACTCCCTGTCACCTACAAGTCCCTCCTCAGCACCTATACGCCAACGCACCAGTAGAGAAGGCAGTTACCAGTCAATCACCCCTTCTGCCTCATCGCCCATAGCTGGCACCTCGCCCCAGAGTCAGGGCTACCAGTCGACCTCCCCCGGAGGATCCGCAGACAATCCCTCATCCACGCAGAGCTCCGCAGACGACGCGGATAGCGACATGGCCCTTAATT
>Ga0307510_10008816_pt1 | contig 12020 bp, 12 predicted proteins | sample 12_EM_MG_FD_207224 | JGI IMG/M metagenome (GOLD analysis project Ga0307510, IMG submission 207224) | Populus trichocarpa ectomycorrhiza microbial communities from riparian zone in the Pacific Northwest, United States - 12_EM | ecosystem: Host-associated > Plants > Roots > Unclassified | place...
GCGGACCCCGCCCGACTATCTTCAGGGCGAAACGGTCCGCATCCTCTACATCCATCTGCCGACCGCGTGGCTCGGCATGGGCGGGTGGAGCGGGATCGCCATTTCCTCGATCGCTTATCTCGTGTGGCGTCATCCCCTGGCGATGGTCGCGGCACGCGCCATCGCGCTGCCTGGCGCCTTGTTTGCCGCCTTGTGCCTGGTGACGGGCTCGATCTGGGGCCGCCCGACCTGGGGGACGTGGTGGCAATGGGACGGGCGGCTCACCTCGATGCTGTTGCTGTTCTTTGTGTATCTAGGCTTCATGGCTTTGAACCGCGCCGACGCGGATCGTGGCGGCGACGGGCGCATCACGGCGATTTACGGTGTCGCCGGATCGGTGCTGCTGCCGATCATCCACTATTCGGTGGTGTGGTGGAACACGCTGCATCAGGGATCGACCTTCGGGCTGACCGGGTCGAAGATGGATTCGTCGATGGCGTGGCCGCTTCCTTTCACCTTGGGTGGCTTCACGCTGTTCTTCGCCGCGATCGTGCTGATGCGGATGCGCGCCCTGCTCGGCGCGGCCAAGGCCGAGGCGCGGATGCGCCGGATGGCAACAGCATGAATCCCTGGCCCTTCGTCACTGCGGCTTACGGTATCACGCTGGCCAGCTCGGCCGCGCTGGCGATCTGGGCGTGGCTGCGCATGCGGGATGCCGAGAAGAAATGAAGGCCAAGCAACAACGCCTGGTGCTGGCGGGGCTCGCAGTGCTGGCGATAGCCGGGGCGAGCGGCCTCGCTTTGTCGGCGCTCAAGGACCAGGCGGCGTTCTTCTATGCTCCGGCTGACGTCAGGAAGGCGGGACTGCCGCTCGGCCATGCCGTGCGTCTCGGCGGGATGGTGCAGGGTGGTTCGATCAGGAAGCAGGCGGACGGGGTGACGATCAACTTCGTCGTCACCGATGGCCTGGCCACGGTGCCGGTCACCTTCCGCGGTATCACGCCGGACCTGTTCCGCGAGAAATCGGGCGTCGTCGCGGAAGGGCAGTTCAACCCGGACGGCAGCTTCACCGCGAGCAACCTGCTCGCCAAGCATGACGAGAAGTACATGCCGCCGGAAATGGCCGGGAAGATGCACGAGACGAAGACATTGGCGCAGTGAGATGAGGGCCAACTTCTCTCCGTCATGCCGGACTTGTTCCGGCATCCACGGTGCCGCGGGTATCGAACCCGCGGGGTTTGCGGGACGGTGGACCCCGGAACAAGTCCGGGGTGACGAGGTGGGTTTGTGATCGCGGAATCCGGTCTTGCTGCCCTGTGGCTGGCAGGCGCGCTCGCTGCGCTCCAGCTGATCCTCGCTGCTCTCGGCATCGCCAGGAATCACGACGACGCGATGGCCGCTGTCCGACCCGTGGCGGTGGTGCAGGGGCTGCTCGCCGTGGTGGCGATGGCGCTGCTGATCACGGTGTTCATGCGCAGCGACATGTCGGTACTGCTGGTCGCCGCGAACAGCCATTCCGACAAGCCATGGCTCTACAAGTTCGCCGGCGCCTGGGGAAACCATGAAGGCTCAATGCTGCTATGGGTCACGATCCTCGGCGTGGCGGGCGCTGCGGTAGCCTTGCTCGAGCACCGCGTGGATAAGCGCACGTTGATCGCGACGCTTGGCGCGCAGGCAGCAATTGCGCTTGGTTTCTATGCGTTTCTACTCTTTTCCTCCAATCCCTTCGCAAGATTGAACCCGGCCCCGGCGGATGGCAACGGCCTCAATACGCTGGGCATCACCGCCGGCAGCTACTGGGCCTATTATGAACTCGGCTGGGGCGGCTGGTGGTTCTGGGACCCGGTCGAGAACGCGTCGTTGATGCCGTGGCTGGCGGCGACCGCCTTGCTCCATTCGGTGACGGTGCTGGCCACCCGCGACGGCCTGCGCGCCTGGACGGTGATGTTGGCGGTGGTCGCCTTCTCGATGTCGATGATCGGCACCTTCCTGGTCCGTTCGGGCATCCTGACCAGCGTCCATGCCTTCGCGGTCGATCCGGAGCGGGGCGCGTTCATTCTCGCCTTGCTCGCCATCTATATCGGCGGCGCGCTGATCCTGTTCGCGGCGCGCGTCGGCACGGTGCGCGCCGGCAATACCTTCGAGGCGGTCAGCCGCGAGGGCGCGCTGGTGGTCAACAACCTGCTGCTCTCGGTCGTGCTTGGTCTCGTGTTGTGGGGCACGCTCTACCCGATCGTCGCGGCGGCGTTCGGCGTGCAACTGTCGATCGGGCCGCCCTTCTTCGACAAGACCGCCGGACCGATTGCGCTGATCCTCGTCGCGATCATGGGGGCGGGGCCGCTGATGCGCTGGCGGCGCGATGGTGGCCGTGAGGTGCTCAGGCGCATGGCTGTGCCCGGTGCAGCGGCGCTCGTCACGCTGGTCATGTTCCTGATCTTCGCGCGCGGCATTGGCATCCTCCCGCTGCTTGGCCTCACTCTGGCGGCGGGCCTTGCGGCGGCGAGCGTCGCGCCGCTGTGGAAGCGCAACTTGCGCCGTACCCCCCTGTTCACCTTTGGCATGGTTATCGCGCATCTCGGCATCGCGGTGAGCCTTGCCGGTATGGCCTCGGACAGCGCCTTCACCCAGCAGGTGCTGATCGCGACGAAGCTTGGCGAGCCGCAGCATGTCGGCCCGTTCACCGTGACGCTCGATTCGATCGTGCCGGTGGTCGGCCCTAACTATTCGGCTTTGGAAGCGACCCTGACCGCACGGCGTGGCGACAGCGCCGCCTTCACGCTCAAGCCGCAATCTCGCTTCTTCGCCACGCCAGCGACCGTCACCAGCGAGAGCGCGATCGCGACCAAGCTGGACGGGCAGCTCTACACTGTGCTCGGCCAGCAGGACGAGCAGGGGCGGTGGCAGCTGCGTCTGTGGTGGAAGCCGTTCGTGACCTTCATCTGGCTTGGCGGCGCGCTCATCGCGCTCGGCGGTGTCCTGTCTTTGTTCGGCCGGCTATGGCGTGAGCGGCGCTGGAAGCGCGATGATGAGGAGGCGCTGGCATGAGGCGCTGGTTGCTGTGGCTGCCGTTCCTGGCCTTCGTCCTGCTGTTCGCGGTGGTGACCTTCGGCCTGAAAAAGCCGGCCGATCGTACAATCAAGTCGGCGATGGTCGGGAAGCCGCTGCCCGATTTTGCGCTGGCGGGGATCGTGCCCGGCAAGCCGGGCCTGTCGAGCCGCGACTTCACGCCGGGCAAGCCGCGGCTGCTCAACGTTTTCGCCAGCTGGTGCCTGCCTTGCATCGCCGAGGCGCCGCAACTGATGGCGCTGAAACAGGCCGGCGTGGAGATCGATGCCGTCGCCGTGCGCGACACAACGCCGGCGCTGCAGGAATTTCTCGCCCGCAACGGCGATCCTTATGCGCGGATCGGCGATGACAGGCAGAGCAGCGTGCAGCTGTCGATCGGCTCATCTGGCGTGCCCGAGACCTTCCTGATCGACGCCCAGGGCAAGATCATCGAACAGCATATCGGCGACATCCGCGCCGACGACGTACCCGACATTCTCGCCAAGCTGCGGGCGGCGCAATGAAGCGCACACTCCTCCCGCTCTTGCTGTTGCTCGCCGCCCCGGCGCTGGCCGACAGCAATTTGCCGCCCGCCGCGCTGGCCAATACCCAGCTCAAGGACCCGGCACTCGAGGCCAAGGCGCGCGACCTGATGTACACGCTGCGCTGCCTGGTCTGTCAGGGCCAGTCGATCGCCGACAGCGATGCCGAGATGGCTGGCGACATGCGCGCGCTGGTCCGCCAGCGCATCGCGCAGGGCGAGAGCCCCGACAGCGTGCGGCGCTGGCTGGTCGCGCGCTATGGCGATTACGTGACCTATGATCCGCCGTTCAGCTGGGTCACCGCCCCTTTGTGGCTCGCGCCGCTGGTGATGCTCGGCATCGGCGCGTGGCTGGCGCGCGGCAGTTTCAAGCGGAAGAAGCGCTGATGGGTTGGGTTGCCCTCCTTGTGATCGGCATCGCCGCCGCCGGCCTGTTGCGGCTGATCGGCGTTGGACGCGAGATGATGTGGTTTGTCGGCGCGGCGCTGATGCTCGGTGCGACCGGCTATGCGCTGCAGGGCAGCCCCGGCGTCGAAGGCCATGCGGTCGAGGCCAATGTGACGCCGATCGAGGTCGATTCCGGCCTGGTCGCGCTGCGCGGCAAGATGTTCGGCATCGGGACGGGGGAGGCGGCGTTCCTCGGTACGTCGGATGCGATGATTCGTGCAGGCAATCTGCGCAGCGCCAGCGATCTGGCGCTGGCAGGGATTCGTCAGTCGCCCAACAGCGCGATGTTGTGGACAGGGCTCGGCAGCGTGCTCGTCCAGCATGACGGGAACACCATGTCGCCGGCGACGATGTTCGCCTTCCGCCGCGCCATCGCGCTGGCGCCTGACCATCCCGGCCCCTATTTCTTCCTGGGCGTGGCCTTCATCCGCGCCCAGCAGCTACCGGCGGCGCGTGCCGCATGGGCGCGTGCACTGGAGTTGACCCCGCCGACCGTCGAATATCACGACGAACTGGTCGAGCGACTCAAGCTGCTCGACCAGTTCCTCGCGCAGAACACCGGAACACCGGCGCCGTAAAACCGAGCAATCGCTCGCTTATGCCGCCCATGCCTCGAACGGAAGGTCGAGCGCATCGGCAACCGCCTGGTGACGGATCTTGCCGGCCGACACGTTGAGGCCATTGGCGAGGTGGTGGTCGGCCTTCATCGCCGCTTCCGCGCCGAGATTGGCCAGCTTGAGCACGAACGGCAGCGTTGCGTTGTTGAGCGCGAAGGTCGAGGTGCGTGCCACCGCGCCGGGCATGTTGGCGACGCAATAATGGATCACGCCATCGACTTCGAACACGGGGTTGTCGTGCGTGGTAGCATGGCTGGTTTCGAAGCAGCCGCCCTGGTCGATCGCGATGTCGACCAGCACCGAACCGCGCTTCATCGTCTTGAGCATCTCGCGCGTGACTAACTTGGGCGCCGCCGCGCCGGGGACGAGCACCGCGCCGATGACGAGATGCGCATTCTTCACCGCCGAGGCGATCGCCGCCTTTGAGGCATAGGCCGTCTTGATCTGGCTCGAGAAGAACATGTCGAGTTCAGCGAGGCGCGCGTTGGAGATGTCATAGATGGTAACGTCGGCGCGCATGCCGACCGCCATCTGCGCCGCGTTGACACCCGACACGCCGCCGCCGAGAATTGCGACGCGGGCAGGGGCCACGCCGGGGACGCCGCCGAGCAGGACGCCGCGGCCGCCTTGTTCCTTCTCCAGATAATGCGCGCCGACCTGGATCGACATGCGGCCGGCGACTTCGCTCATCGGCTTGAGCAGCGGCAGCGAGCGGTCGTTGGCGGTAACGGTCTCATAGGCGATGCAGGTCGCGCCCGACTTGATCAGCCCTTCGGCCTGCGGCTTGTCGGCGGCAAGGTGGAGATAGGTGAACAGCAGATGGCGTGCCTCGAGCATCGCCACTTCCTGCGGCTGCGGCTCCTTCACCTTCACGATCATGTCGCTTTCGGCGAACACGGTCCGCGCATCGGCAACGATGCGGGCGCCGGCCTCGATATAATCGCTGTCCTCGAAATCGATGCCGAGCCCGGCGCCGGTCTGGACGATGACCTCATGGCCGGCGGCGGTCAGTTCGGTGACCGAGGGCGGGGTCAGGCCGACACGATATTCGTGGTTCTTGATTTCCTTGGGGACACCGACGCGCATGACACTCTCCAAAGCTGTTCGATTGCACCCGTTATAGCGCGGAGCGGCATGCGAATCTGTGCAAAGATCATTGCGAGCGGCGGGCCTAATGCATAGATTGGTTGCAATAAGTGGCTTCCAGGGTGATTTCATGCAACTCGACCGGATCGACGCCGCGATCCTCAAACTGGTCGCGGTCGATGCCCGCGCTTCTGTCAGCCAGATCGCCGGCAAGGTCGGGCTGTCGCAATCTGCCTGCACGCGACGCATCCAGGGGCTGGAATCCTCGGGGCACATCACCGGCTATGGCGCGCGACTCGGGCATCGCCGGCTCGGTTTCCATGTCACGGCGCTGGTCGACATCACGCTCGGCACGCAGGTCGAGGAGGATCTCGCCCAGTTCGAGCGGGCGGTGGCCGAGATCGACGGAATCGTCGAATGCGCGCTGGTTTCAGGCGCGCAGGATTACCGGCTCAAGATCGTCTGCCGTGACCTCGACGACTATGAGCGCATGCACCGCGAGCATCTCGGGCGGTTACCCGGTGTCAATACGATCAGCAGCAGCTTCGTGTTGCGCGCGGTGCCGACCCGCGGCGAGGCCGAAGCGCTGTTCGGCGGGGCTGTTGCAGGGGGTGCGGGCGCGTGATAGTGCGCCGCACCGCTCGCCATGGGGGCTTTGAGCGAAGTTGAGCGTTATGCGCCACATGCAGCCTTTCCGCGGACATTCATCACAGTGAGCAACGCCACTTCGGAGCCCGGCTCGACCGCCGATTCGTCGGGGTCGCCGCACGGTCATGCGCAGGACGGGCTGATCAAGCTCGCGCTCGGCGCGATCGGCGTGGTGTTCGGCGATATCGGCACCAGCCCGCTCTATGCCTTCCGCGAAACCTTTGCCGGGCACCACAAGCTGGCGCTCGACGCCGCGCACATCATGGGCGTCACCAGCCTGATGTTCTGGTCGATGATGATCGTCGTCAGCCTGAAATACGTCTCGATCATCATGCGCGCCGACAACAAGGGCGAGGGCGGCAGTCTGGCGCTGCTCGCGCTCGTCTCCGGGCGAACCAAGACGCGGCGCTGGTCGAAAGGCATCATCCTGCTCGGCGTGTTCGCCACCGCGCTGTTCTACGGCGACAGCATGATCACCCCGGCGGTGACGGTGCTCGGCGCGGTCGAAGGCCTGTCGGTGGCGGCGCCGGGCATGTCGCACCTCGTCATTCCGATCTCGGCGGTGATCATCATCGCCCTGTTCCTGATCCAGCGCAGCGGTACGGCGCGCATCGGGCTGTTCTTCGGCCCGATCATGCTGCTGTATTTCGGTACGATCGCGGTGCTGGGCGTGATGAGCATCGCACTGACGCCGCACGTATTGTGGGCCTTCTCGCCGCATTATGCCGTGGAATTCTTCCTGATCGACCCGGTGCGTGCGTTCCTCGCGCTGGGTTCGGTGGTGCTGGCCGTGACCGGTGCCGAGGCGCTCTACGCCGATATGGGGCATTTCGGACGCAACCCGATCCGCGTGTCGTGGCTGTTCTTCGTGCTGCCGGCATTGATGATGAACTATATGGGCCAGGCAGCCTTGCTGTCGCGCGTCGGGCATTCGGCGCTGGAGAGTCCGTTCTATTTCCTCGCGCCTGAAGCGCTACGCTTCCCACTCGTGCTGCTCGCCACCGCCGCCGCGGTGATCGCCAGCCAGGCGGTGATCTCGGGCGCCTTTTCGGTGACGCAGCAGGCGATCCAGCTCGGCTTCATTCCGCGCCTGCGCATCGAGCACACCAGCGCGGCGACGGCGGGGCAGATCTACATTCCGCTGATCAACTGGCTGTTGCTGGCGATGGTGCTGCTGCTGATCCTGTTCTTCCGCAGCTCGTCGAACCTGACCTCGGCCTATGGCATCGCCGTTACCGGCGCGATGGCGATCGACACCTGCCTGCTTGGCGTGGTGCTGTCGCGGTTGTGGCACTGGCCGCGTTACCTCTCGGTGCCGCTGCTGTCGGTGTTGTTCTTCGTCGATGGCATCTATCTGACCGCCAATCTGACCAAGATTCCGTCGGGCGGCTGGGTGCCGCTGCTGATCGGGTTCATTATCTTCACCGTGCTGACGACCTGGTCGAAGGGCCGCCAGCTGATGATCGAGCGGATGCGCGAGGGTGCCATGCCGATCAAGGTATTCATCCATTCAGCCGCCAGCTCCGCGGCGCGGGTATCCGGTACTGCGGTGTTCATGACGTCATCGCCCGATGGCGTGCCGCATGCGCTGCTCCACAACCTCAAGCACAACAAGGTGCTGCACGAGCGCGTGATCCTGCTCACCGTCAAGATCATGGACCAGCCATGGTGGCCGGACGACGAGCGTTGCCATCTCGACGAGCTGGGTGACGGTTTTCACCGGCTGATCCTGAAATACGGCTTCATGGAAGAGCCCGACGTGCCCGCCGCGCTGGCCAAGGTCGATCGCTGTGGCGCCGAATTCCGCATGATGGACACCAGCTTCTTCCTCGCACGACAGACTTTGCTGCCGTCCGACAAGCCGGGCATGATGTTGTGGCGCGAGCGGCTGTTCGCCTGGATGCTGCGTAACGCGGAAAGCGCGATGGAGTTTTTCCGCCTGCCGACCAACCGTGTGGTCGAGCTGGGCAGCCAGGTCGAGATTTGAGCCACCCCGGCGCACCGGCGCCGATCATCGTCACGGCGCTGTTCGGCGCTGCGGACGCGGCATGGTTCGACGCGCTGCGCCGTCAGCATTTTCCACCTGAGCGCAACCAGCTCGCCGCGCATCTGACGATGTTCCACCATCTGCCGCCATCGCTGGTGGCGGAGTTGAAGGGCCGGCTGGCGAGCGAGACGCGCGGCGTTTCAGCGCCAAAGGCGCGCATCGCCGGGCTGGTCTCGCTGGGGGAGGGCGTGGCCTACCGCATCGATAGCGATGATCTCGTCGCGATTCGCGCGCGGCTGGCCGATCACTTCACCGGCATGCTGACGCCGCAGGACCAGGCCGGTTGGCGACCGCATGTCACAGTGCAAAACAAGGTACGGCCTGATGTAGCGCGTGCGCTGCTACGCGCGCTGGAGGCGGAATTCACGCCGCGTCCGGTTGCGATCTCCGGGTTGGCGGCATGGTGGTATCGCGGCGGACCATGGGAACCGCTGTCGCGCCATATGTTCGTTTGACGGGCACCGGTGGTTCGGGAGTCTGCCGACGCGAGCAGGCCGGGGGTTTGCGGTCATCGTCAATGACGATGACATCTGATGTGGGCATCGCCCGGAGAGACCATGGCACTGCCGACATCAGGTTTTGGTAGCGGTGGCTGGACTTGAACCAGCGACCTCAGCATTATGAGTGCTGCGCTCTAACCAGCTGAGCTACACCGCCGTGGAAGCGGGCCTATGGCGGGGGATCGCGATGCGGTCAAGGGGCAGATGGCTTGCCGCGCGCGGCAAATCCAATGGCGCAGTTCGTCCGTGCAAGCGCCTGCGCGGCCCGCACCATATGACCGAGAATCTATCGCATAGCTGGTCTTGTCTCACTATTTCGCCCCTTGGCGTACGGCCTGTTTCAGGCATAGACGCGCCAGAACTTTCTGGAGATGACCTGCCATGAAAACCCGCGCCGCCGTCGCGTTCGAAGCGAAGAAGCCGCTCGAGATCGTCGAGCTCGATCTGGAAGGGCCAAAGGCGGGCGAGGTGCTGGTCGAGATCATGGCAACGGGCATCTGCCATACCGATGCGTACACGCTGGACGGGCTGGACAGCGAGGGTCTGTTCCCCTCGGTGCTCGGCCATGAAGGCGCGGGGATCGTGCGTGAGGTCGGGCCGGGCGTGACCTCGGTCAAGCCGGGCGACCATGTCATCCCACTCTACACGCCGGAATGCCGCCAGTGTAAGTCGTGCCTCAGCGGCAAGACCAATTTGTGCACGGCGATCCGCGCGACGCAGGGCAAGGGCGTGATGCCCGATGGGACCAGCCGGTTCAGCTATAAGGGCCAGACCATCTTCCATTATATGGGCTGCTCGACCTTCTCGAATTTCACTGTGCTGCCCGAAATCGCGGTGGCAAAGATTCGCGAGGACGCGCCGTTCCAGACCAGTTGCTATATCGGCTGCGGCGTGACGACCGGGGTCGGCGCGGTGGTCAACACTGCCAAGGTGCAGGTCGGTGACAATGTCATCGTGTTCGGCCTGGGCGGGATCGGCCTCAACGTGCTGCAGGGCGCGCAGATGGCGGGCGCGGGCATGATCATCGGTGTCGACATCAATCCCGACCGCGAGGAATGGGGCCGCAAGTTCGGCATGACCCATTTCGTCAACCCGAAGGACGTCGACGGCGACATCGTCGCGCATCTGGTCGCGCTGACCGATGGCGGGGCGGATTACACCTTCGATTGCACCGGTAACACGACCGTGATGCGCCAGGCGCTGGAGGCCTGTCATCGCGGCTGGGGCACTTCGATCATCATCGGCGTGGCGGAAGCCGGCAAGGAGATCAGCACCCGGCCGTTCCAGCTGGTCACCGGGCGCAACTGGCGCGGCACCGCGTTCGGCGGTGCCAAGGGCCGCACCGACGTGCCCAAGATCGTCGACTGGTATATGCAGGGCAAGATTCAGATCGATCCGATGATCACCCACGTCCTGTCGCTGGACGAGATCAACAAGGGCTTCGATCTGATGCATGCCGGCGAAAGCATCCGCAGCGTCGTGGTCTATTGATGGAGACGGTCAGCACCAACCGCGCGCATGGCGGGACGCAGGGCGTCTATCGCCACGATTCGATCGTGACCGGTACGCCCATGACTTTCTCTGCGTTCGTGCCCGATGCACCCGCGGGCGAGAAGCTGCCGGTGCTGTGGTATCTGTCCGGCCTGACCTGCACCCACGCCAACGTCACTGAAAAAGGTGAGTTTCGCGCCGCTTGCGCTGAACATGGTGTCATCTTCATCGCGCCCGATACCAGCCCGCGCGGTGAGGGAGTGCCCGACGCGGAAGGCTATGATTTCGGGCAGGGCGCCGGTTTCTATATCGATGCGACGGAGGAGCCCTGGTCGGCCAATTTCCGCATGAAGTCCTATATCGAGGAAGAGCTGCCGGCGCTGATCGCCGCGGAATTCCTCACCGCCGACCTGACGCGGCAGGCGATCACGGGCCACTCGATGGGCGGTCATGGCGCGCTGACCATCGCACTGCGCAATCCCGATCGCTTTCGCAGCGTCTCGGCCTTCTCGCCGATCGTCTCGCCACTGCATTGCCCGTGGGGCGAAAAGGCGCTGGGAGGTTATCTCGGTGCCGACAAGGGCGAATGGCGTCCCTATGACGCCTGCGCGCTGATCGATGACGGGGCGCTTGTCGCAGATATCCTTGTCGATCAGGGGGATACGGATCAGTTTCTCGCAGAACAACTCAAGCCCGAACTGCTCGAGAAAGCCTGTGCCGATGCCGGCATTGCGCTGACCTTGCGCATGCAGCCGGGGTACGATCACAGCTATTATTTCATCTCGACCTTCATGGCCGATCATATCGCGTGGCACGCGGCGCGCCTGAAGGCGTGAGGCGTTGCCGAGTCAGCAAAGCGTCCCTAGATGCGTTCGCTTGCTGATACGGATTTCTCGATGACCGCCCACACCACGCGCATGCTCATTCTCGGTTCCGGTCCGGCCGGCCTGTCCGCCGCTATCTATGGCGCGCGCGCAGGGATGAAGCCGGTACTGGTCCAGGGTATCCAGCCCGGTGGGCAATTGATGACCACGACGGATGTCGAGAATTATCCGGGCTTTGCCGATGTCATCCAGGGCCCCTGGCTGATGGAACAGATGCAGAAGCAGGCCGAGCATGTCGGCACGCGGTTGATGTACGACACGATCGTCGAGGTCGATCTGACGCGCCGCCCGTTCCGCCTGATCGGCGATGGCGGCGATGTGTACGAAGGCGATGTGCTGATCATCGCCACCGGCGCACAGGCCAAGTGGCTCGGGCTCGACAGCGAGGAAGCGTTGAAGGGCAAGGGCGTCAGCGCCTGCGCGACCTGCGACGGCTTCTTCTATCGCGGCAAGAAGGTCGCGGTGATCGGCGGCGGGAACACCGCGGTGGAAGAGGCGCTGTACCTCACCAATCACTCGCCTGACGTCACGCTGATCCACCGCCGTGATTCGCTGCGCGCCGAGAAAATCCTGCAGGACCGGTTATTCGCCAATGAGCGGATTACGGTCATCTGGAACAAGGAAGTGCGTGGTTTTGTCGATGGCGGCGGGACGGCGGGGCTGGTCGCGCTCGACCTGGAAGACACCGTGACGGGCGCTCATTCGCGGCTCGATACCGAAGGCGGTTTCGTCGCGA
>Ga0307510_10008817_pt1 | contig 12020 bp, 18 predicted proteins | sample 12_EM_MG_FD_207224 | JGI IMG/M metagenome (GOLD analysis project Ga0307510, IMG submission 207224) | Populus trichocarpa ectomycorrhiza microbial communities from riparian zone in the Pacific Northwest, United States - 12_EM | ecosystem: Host-associated > Plants > Roots > Unclassified | place...
TCCCACGTTCGAGACCCTCTAGAAGGGAGCAAGCTTTGCAGAGGTCATTACTGGACATATAACCGCAACGTTTGCATGTCTCTGTAGAGCATTGAGGCATCAGTTACGTGTTACGTAGGAAACCATATCTAGTGGGGAGGGAAAGAATCGGCCAAAGTACGTACGCTGCATCTTCTGCGTCGCCCGTACCTCGTCCTTCACTTCGAATGCCTCGCCGGAGTGAATGATATCAATAATCGCGCTGGGCCGCGCTGCCTCGAGGACCTTCAGGAAGGCGCGCGCGTGGCCGCGATACGCGTCAGGCGAGTATATGCACTCTGTCGAGAAATAATCGAGTTTCTTGAAATACGCATACCTACGTCCATCGTCGTCGAAGTGTATAAGCACACGAGGGGCAAAGGAGAGTGAGGGTAGGGAGGACGGATATGACTGGCAATGAAGAAAGGGCCACATACATAACGATCTCCTTCTCGTACGCATACTTAAACGGTTTTGATCGCCGTATGGTGTCTTCGCCCTGGGTGCAGATCGCAGTGCAGCGCCCAAGCCGCGCAATGTCACCTCGCATGACTGCATACATGCAGGTGTTTATCTGTTAGCCGTGGGGGAAATAAGGAGGAACGTGTGGAGGCGTGACGCAACTGTTCATGAGGACCGTCTCAGCAATATCATCGGCGTTGTGGCCAGTTACGATGTGGTCAACGCCAAGAGAAGCGGCACCACGGTCTAGGGCTTGCCTCCGGAAGACGCCGCAAAAGGTGCAGTTGTTCTTCTTTCCGATGGTGGAGACGACACGATCCATCGTCCATCCGTACAGCTCGTCGTAGGAGAGGATCTTGAGTGGCATATCATATTGTTGCTGATTGCGCTTGACGGTCTACGGTGGTTGTTTGATACGTAAGTTTAGAATACCTAGATCGCACTCACTTTCAGGGAGTCATCACGGTAGCCAGTAATGCCTTCGTCTATTGAGAGGAGGAAGAGGTCGAGGCCGTATTGATATCGCTCATTAAGCGTTTTCATGACATACGCGAGCACCGTCGAATCTATTGGTGCCACTTAGAAAACCGGAAATGTCTAAGAACGAAGAGAGTAACACCTTTGCCCCCAGACGCTCCGATTGCAACGCGGTCTCCGGGCTTGAAAAGCTGAGCCTCGGTGATGGTATCGTGGACCTCCGTTTCGAAGACCTTGAAGAAGCAGACCTTGCATATCTGTTGCCCGGTCTTTTGCCGCCTTAATATGGCTTTTGCGTTTTGGCAGAGGGCACAGCTCTTGGGTGCCATGGCATAGGTAATTTTGCAGATGCGAGTGCGAGCGCGGCAACTTCCGCATTCCAGTCAAGATCCACGAACGGCCTGGCGGGCCGGAGATTTCACCCTCTTTTGCAACTATGCCTAACGAGCTCAGGAAGAGAGGGAAACGGCATAAAAAGTCGGCTACACATCAACCCCCTTCCCGAGAGCAGGAGCTATCACAAGTCGAAGGCCCAGCAAGTGGGCCATCGTGGATCGTTCCCCGCGCGGACCCAAAGCAACTGAATCCGGAAGCACCTTTCGGCTTCGTCGACTCAGAATTGAAGGCCTATTTCAGGACCGTTGATGATCAGCTCAAGGAATGGCAGCAGAACTGGGATGATGCCGCAGAGGGAGAAGAAGATATGGACCCAAATGAGAGTGCGTCATTTTTTTTTCTCTTCTTCCCCATGCTTGGGTGAGCCTCACGGGTAGACGTGCGAACGGACCTGTCCGTGGCTAGACAGGAGGATGTTCTTGATGGCAGCTCTACAAGAAATAGCCGGCAAGGAGCGCGAACTCGCGACAGATCCCGATTGTGCAGGAGGGCTCGAACGAATGGCGTATTCCATGGACGATTTCGTACGCCGGGTGTTCATGGACAGCCTCACAGGCTCGTACGAATGCACCCATGATCACCCATTCCTTCTCTCTGACTTGCACTCGACAGATATGAGCTACTCATTAAACACCGTTTCGCGTCTCATGTCATCCAAACATTACTGGCCGTGGCCTCGGGCACAATAGCTCGCGAGGTACGCCTGTTTCTGCAGTGAAAACAAAGAATGCTTTGGGCTTAGTTACATCCCCTAGTCGAGAGGAGTACTGCCGAAACTTGAAGACGACTCAGATAAGGGCGAGTTGCGTACGCTGACGCAGTTGATTCTTGACCTTTCGGAGGTGTGTCTAAAGTTCTTGCCTACAGTTACAAACGGCCAATCGACGTTTACTCCTTAGGAAATTCTACCTTCTCTTCCTGAACTCATCATGGACCAATTCGCCTCCCATGTCATCCGCGCCCTGTTTGTCCTGCTCTGCCCACAGCTTTTCCAGTCCGATGCGCCGCACAAGACCCAGTCATTCGTGCGCTCAAGGAAGAGTGCCGCTTGGAAGGCGAGACAGGGTCCGTTGAAACCCATCTTTGATGATGTGTTAGAGAAGGGGAAAGCTAGTAACGAGGGTATACGGCCCGCGGCGTTTTGTGAGATTGCGAAGAAGTATGTAACGATACTGAGTACCACCCTAGATGGGAACGAGATTCGGTCGCTGGCCGCAAATAAGGTCGCATGTCCAGTGTTACAGGTACGGCACGACCTTGCTTGCTTATCGAAGGTTACTCACTCGTGAACCCGTAGATGGCAATAGAGATAGAGGCCCATCAGGGCCTCTCGGACGAACCAGGCTCTCTCATGGATCATGTCTCGGTCGGCTTGATATCCGCGTCTCGTCCGCCAACATTTCTTGTAGATTGACAAGTTCTGACACAGCCCCGCAGATAGCGATCCGTCTGCCCTGCCGGAAGCTAGCGACTACCTCACCACCCTTCTTCGAGACCCAACATCCTCCCACCTCCTCGAGACCCTTGTATCGCGTTGTCCGGAGCCTGTCTTTGGCGCCCTCTGGTCCACGTACATCGAGCGCAGTCTTAGGAAGCTCGCTATACATCCTGTCGCGAATTTTGTGATCGCCAAAGCAATCGAGCGAGCTCATGCTGAGCACTTATCGTACGCTTTGCGCGAACTGAGAGACTCATTCGGCAAACTCCGACGTATGTCTTTTCCCTCATACATTAGCCGACTCTGCTCATCGCTCCCAGAAACCCGGATCGGAGTGTTACGCGCTTTGATCGAACGTGCGGCTGCCCTGGGCGTCCTCGAGAGTGAAGTCTGCGAGGTCAGCCTGTACCACATATTTTCGATGCGGTTCTAAATTATGCTGTTCTAGGCAATATGTTCTGCGTTTGAGGTCGACACCGAAGTCGATCGAAAAGCGTTCGTCCCATATGCACTCTGCCTCAAAACGCCATTCGTAAGTAAGCATCAGAAGGTGGCGTTGAAATTTTCGCTAACACCTCTTATAGGAATATGCTATCGCCTGTAAGGCGAAAGCTGCTGCGACGCCAAGTTCCCAGTTATCTGATGAATTTCCTGAAAAACAATTCCCAAAATCGCGAGGCAAAGCGGCATCTGATCCCCTAGAGCCTACGACGACGGGTGCGCTGCTCCTCCAATCACTCCTCCGGCTCCACGCGCCGCATAATGCGCTCGTTCTTGATAGGTGCGCGTGAGGCAAAGGCTTTGTAGTTCCTATCTGATTGTCTGCACGAAGCATCGAGTCACTGTCACCACAAGAACTACTCACTCTCAGCCACCATCCGGCCGCTTCGCGCGTTCTCGATGCTATCGTTGACGGTCCAGCCATTCCTTTCAGATCGCGACGTGCTCTACTCCGTGCCATAGAGGCCCAGTTCGCAGACGTTATCGATGACCGCATCGGTGCGAGAGTCGGCGCGCGCTGCTGGGCCGCGGCTGACCCGTATCTCAAGGTACGTCACATGATGGCTAGAACCGCAGCAAACGATCTGACTGTCTCGTTAGGAGAAGCTTGCTCGGGCCCTGCTGCCACATGCTGCGCGCCTGGCGGGTTCTCCCCATGCACGGTTTTTCACGCGTGGGCTGGCACTGTCGCTTCTTCAGCGAAAGCCGGAGGAGTGGCGCCGCCAGCACGCAACCCCTTCGTCAACATCGGCCAACAAAACTGAGTTGAAAAATGCCGCCGCCTCGCCATCAACGGCCACTGCCCCTACCAACAACGTGCACGATGATCGCGAAGAACAGGCGGAGAAATCCTCCCCAGCCGCGAGGCAGCGTAAGAAGCGCAAGCGGAACGCTGCGGCGGACGAAATCGATGCTCTGTTCGATGATGCGATCGGGCGGAAGGTCGTGCGTGGTGCGCTGGACCTAGCTTCTACTCCCGTGCCTGTGCCCCCGAAGTCAAAGACGAAAGGAAGGGCAAATGAGAGGGGAAGAGGGAAGAGGGAAGAAAAGGTGGAGAGGCACACTGACCTCGGAGCCGTCGTCGATGCGATAAGAGTCGCGCCAAGTGGCGAGGGGAAGGAAAGGCGCAAGCGACGGGCAGTTGCAGGTCACTGATATCGTGAGCCTCTGTCTCGAGATAGGTACTGTGTGCTTAAAGATTTCGGCAAGGTATGGATCATCCCCTGTACGATCGCGATCATGTACATGCGCAATCAGCTCATTGCAATAGGACCATAAAATGAATTGGGCGTCACAACTGGGCATAATCTCTTACTACCGGACGTAGCACCACAAACAAGAATGGGTTGAAATTTAATGGGCACTGAGTTCCAGCCTGGGGCGGGTACACATTTGTTTCATCCGCCGACTCAGAATGCTGTGCTAGTTGTGTCACTTTTGAAGGGCGACTCTCAGCTGGTGCCGTGGCTGACAGTCATTATCCCCTCAGGCAGTTTGAGAGGCCAACACGGATACCCGGGGCTGGACCAAGATTGGAACGTTCGCGGCCAACAAATGAAGAACAGCTTAGCGTCACTGACCTTGGCTATATATGCTGAGTATCCCGATGTCAGTGGATACACAGATATCATGAGACATGCCAGTGCTGTGCAAGCGGCGAAGAGGCAGTGGGAACCCACGAATCGTCGTACCTGTGGCGTTACTATGTCCTTTATAAAATCAGATGGAGCTCAGAAAGACTACGCCTGGACCTTATTATCCTAGTTCACCCTTCTACTCATATCCAACCAGTTGTTTCCCTCTCCCTGCCCTGCTTTGATGCCCTTTATCACCACGTCCTCCTCTAACTTTCAATCCATCCTCGATGCCGCATTGGACAGCTATGCCAAGCAGACAGGAATAGATCTAACCAAACATCCATCTGCAGACAAACTCCAGAACATCCATTCCCCCAAGGACGTCATTCGGCTGCTTCTTGAAAGAGAAATGGCATTCAAAGACTACAGGGACAAATACCACAAATACCTTCGTCCCATAGTCCAAGTCGTCCATGCGTTTTCTGGCTCAATTGGAGAGGTGGCAGGTCTCGTAAGCTCCAGGAACTGAATTCTCCTTATTTGACCATATCTTTACGCCTCGCTCTGAACAGGCGCCATTCCATCCATCAAAAATAATATTTATCGGGATCGACGTCCTGCTCTCAGTAGGTGACACCCTTCTCTCGGTGGCCCTGTAATATCCATCTGCGCTAGGCGGTTATTGGGGTCAGCGCAAGTTATGACGCACTCCTTGAGTTGTTTGAATTTGTCGCGAATTTCCTCGGGCGTCTTCATGTTTATACGGAGAAGATCCCGTTGTCACCGACAATGTCAGATATAACGGCAAAGATTATGGTTACAATACTGTCCGTGCTTGCGTTGGCGACAAAGCAAATCAGTCAGGGACGGTTCAGTAAGTAGCTGACCACCTGTGGATCTTCCCTGACTGAGCCTTATGCAGAAAAATTCACAAAGAAGTTACGAGGAGAGAGAGAGATTGACGCTGTCTTACAGAGATTAGACAGACTCACCCAAGAGGAAGCTCGGGTCACTGCAGTCCAAACGCTGGAAGTGGTCCACGGGCTCTTCAATAATTTGAAGACAGGAATGGATGGTGCGTATGCAATCCTGATTCTGATGGCCATCCGCAATTAATTTCGCCTTGGTCTGAGCAGACGGGAAGGAATCGATGGATGGTATACATCGGACTTTAGGTGTGTTCAACATATGTTGGGTAGCCTATTTTACACCAGCTAACTGTGAGTATCAGTGGAGATGCAAGAGATGGCAAATGAGATCAACAAGATTAATCGTTCGTTGAATTTTTATTCGATAATTGGTGGCCATCGAGGATGAAATTGTCTCGCAGGTGACATGCTTCAGGAGAAAGTTCGAAATTGGCTCTGCCCTCCAGATCCGTCGACGAACCACAACACCGCACGCAGAGACCACCTCGACGGAACTGCGTCATGGTTCATCCAAAGCAACACGTTTGTGGAATGGGAAGCAGCGGGTTCCCTCTTGTGGATACAGGGAAAACGTATGTATGTTTCCCTCTTCCTTTCATCACATATCCTGAATTTTGTGTTATCTGCTGTTTTGTAGCAGGTTCAGGGAAGAGTATCTTATGGTAAGTTATATGCAACATCTATCGTCCAACTCATCTAACCTTCAACTAGCTCCAGCATTATCCAAAAAGTCGAAGACCTACGTGATACAGGATTGGCCTTGATGTCATATTTCTACTGTGATTTCAGAGACCGCAAAAAACAGGAGGTCAGCGGCTTACTGGCTTCCCTCGTTGCGCAGCTCTCCGCTAAATCGGACGCCTGCTACCGCATCCTCTCTGCCCTATATTCTGAATACGATGCAGGATCCCGACGACCTGGTGATCATGCGCTGGTGGGCTGCTTGGGAAAAATGCTTCAAGTCGAAGGGCAGCCGACAATTTATATTATCATAGATGCTATCGACGAATGTCCCAATGGTTTTGGTTTGGTGAACAGGTTCTTGAGCTGGTGGAGAAACTAGCTGGCGCAAACCTCCCGAATGTTCGAATCTGTGCAACTAGTCGTCCTGAAGCAGATATCCATGCTGCCTTGGCATCTTTGGCATCTCAGAGCGTTTCCCTCCATGACGAAGCTGGACAAAGCAAGGATATTACTGAATATATTCGGTCTATCGTCCACTCAGATAGGAATATGCGGAGATGGACGGCAGAAGACAAGGAAATAGTCATTGATACGCTCTCCAAGAAAGCTGATGGGATGTAAGCCATCAATACTACGCCAGATCCGAATATTCTCAACCAGTTGTTCGGGTTTCGGTGGATTGTGTGCCAACTAGAGGCTCTGCGTTGGTGTTTCCCCTCAGCGATTTGTCGCACTCTGGATGACTTGCCGAGGAGCTTGGATGAGACGTATGACCGGATATTGCTGGGCATCGTCCGAGAGAGACAGGAATATGCACGGCGTCTCTTTCAATGTCTTGCTGTGTCCATTCGACCTCTTCGTGTCGAAGAGCTCGCGGAGGTCGTCGCAATTCAATTTGACGCAGGGGCACCTCCCAAGTACGACGCGAATTGGCGCCCGGAGAATTCAGAAGAAGCGGTGCTGTCTTCATGCTCAAGTTTAATCACGTTTGTCGACGTAGACGGATCGCAGGTGGTACAATTCTCACATTTTTCGGTCAAGGAATATTTGTTTTCGGAACGCCTTGCCAATGCAGGGCAACACCTTTCCCAGTTCCACGTTCTTCCCCGTTTGGCCCACACGACCCTTGCACAAGCTTCCCTAAGCGTCCTTCTAGCATTAGACAGCCAAGTTGACGCGGAATGCATAAAATTTTTCCCTCTCGCCCTTTATGCAGCTCGATACTGGGTCGACCACGCCCGCTTCGACAACGGATCCTCGACCATCAGAGGTGCTATGGAATGTCTTTTTGACGCTTCCAAGCCACACTTTGTGACATGGACGAGGATATATGATATCGACTATCCATTTTGGAACATCACGACTCAACCAACACTACCAGACGCTTGCCCATTATACTATGCGATACTATGCGGTTTCCGTGGTCTTGTCGAACACCTCGTTGTTACTCATCCTCAGGACATTAATGCCAGGGGTGGGTACCACGCCACTCCATTGCATGCCGCCATCGCCAAGGGGAATATCGACCTTACGATGTTACTTCTTGAACACGGCGCGGATATAACCACGTTAAACGGAAAAGGGTTGACACCCGTTCACGAAGCATCAAAAAGAGCCTTTCTCGACATTGTAGAGTTGTTACTTGTCCACCAAATAGGCGTTGATATCCCTGACTGGGGAGGGAGAACCCCCTTAGCCCAAGCATCGTTCGACGGAGAACTAGGTGTTACACCGGTGCTACTACGGTACGGTGCATCTGTGGCATCCCAGGACAGGCTCGGCTGGGCCCCATTGGCATTGCGATCGCGGTATGGCCATCAGGGCGTTATGCGTTTGTTAATTCAGAGCGGCGCAGCCGTGGACTCTCCTACCAACAGCGGGTGGACTCCACTGAAGATAGCATCTCTATATGGATATCTGGACATTGTACATCTGTTACTCCAGAGTGGTGCAGCCGTGGACTCCCGTGACAACAACGGGTGGACCCCATTAATGTCAGCATCCCAAGCAGGACACTTGGAGATCGTCCGTTCGTTGCTTCAGAAGGGCGCCGTTCTAGAATCCGTTAACAACAGTGGTTGTACCACGTTGACCATAGCATCAGGAAACGGACGCCCAGAGGTTGTGGATTTATTGCTCCGGAGTGGTGCGGTCGTGGACCTCCGTGACAACTTCGGCTGGACCCCATTGTTGGCGGCACTGCAAGGCGGACATCTGGAAGTCGTGCGTTTGTTACTTCAGGGTGGCGCGTCCGTGGTCTCCAGTAAGAACGGCGGCTCGATCCCTTCAGGTGGTGCGTCACGATTTTCATTCTGCTGCAGAGCACCAGTTTCATGGCCATGCGCAGATTCAAAACCAGATAGCCAGCGCCTTCGTCCTCCTCTCCACATTGCATGTGCCAATGGCTATCTCACCATTTCTGAACTACTCATTCAGCATGGAGCGGATGTTAACACGTGGGATCAGGACCAAGAAACCCCTTTACACCTTGCAACATGCTGTGGGCAACTCAAGACCACACATCTGCTTCTCAAATCCGGCTCAAACGTCAATCCCAAAAATAACGAGGGAGACACGCCACTGCACAAGGCAGTACAAACTGGATATCTTAACATCGTGACGCTGCTATGCAAGTCGGGCGCTGATGTCAACATTCGTAATAGCAACGACAAGACCCCCTTTGACTTGGCCCTTGAGGATGGTAGACTCGATGTGGCAAGGTTTTTAGTGGAGAGCATGGGGGGCATGGACGCTGACTTGACGCTCTTGGACTCAGCATCACAGAAGTCCCTTCCCAATTTTGGGCAGCAGTCACTTGGGCGTTTGAAAGCTGATGAGAAAACTTCGTTGCATTCTGCATCGAAGGAGAGAAACCTCGAGGTTGTGCAGTCACTACTGGACAGCGGCGCCGATGTCAACGGAATAGATGGCAAGAGACCCCGGTGATTTGTGCATCGATTGGAGGAAGCGTTGAAATTGTCAAATTGCTGGTCGAGTACGGCGCAGACCTGAATTCCCGGGAGAGGTTTGGCATGACACCGTTGCTCGCGGCGACATACTTTGGATATCACGATGTGGTCCACTTTCTGCTCACCCATAACGCTGATGTGAACTCAAAGATGCAGGGAGATTGGACTGCATTGCATTTCGCATCATGCTACGGTCACTTCGACACTGTCAAGACATTACTTAAGCAGGGAGCAAATGTTCATGCGAGGAATGACGAAGACCTGACGCCACGTCAACTAGCATCACGAGTAGGCAAACGGGAGGTGGTGCAATTATTGTGGGAGTATGGTGCACATGAGACGTAGGGCATTATCCAGTCGAGAAGAGGAAGAGTGGCGGGGAAATTGTAGGGAGTCGGGACCCCAGATGCACCAGCAACCGGGCAGCTTGGTTTCGAGAGCGTGAGGTTGCTCAAGTTGAGGAACCAGCAAAAATCTGGAAACCTGAGACCGGAAACCTGAAGACCTAGAAACTTATGTCCCTTTTCCCAGAGACATCACAAATCCACATTGCATAGAAACTTCGGAAACCTATGCGAACCCATTATTATTATGTGAATTTGCGTAGAATTGGTGTAGATTAATTATCCTGTTCGATGTAAACAATCGAGTGAGGGACTCCTACTCTTTCCACGCCACGTGGGAAGGGCGAAGGGCGATTGCCGCTTAAAGCGGCACTCCCGGACCGACGGGATCGTGGCAGACAGTTTACTGTGCCTTGCCTTTGTGTCATTGTCCCATCGTCCTTGGCCACGCTCAGTAACCTGACGTCTTATATCTGTCGTGTCGACACTCTAGGCATACGGAACGATATGTCCAATCTATTTCCGAGCTTGGAAACGTTCGCAAAGGCAAGTCATTTCGCCTCGTTCCTCCTCTCGACCCTCCGGCGGGAGAAACTCTCTTCCCGCTGCGGGTTTTTTCCCCATGTAACACTTCATGGCTCATCGTTGTTGTATCGCAGGGCACGGCTGCGACGGCCGCAGGCTTGGGCACCTTGGGTAAGTGTTCTCCGTCCATGACCTACTATGAAGGTAATCACATTTAAACGTTCGTAACAGGAATGGGCCTGCTCTACTATGGCCAGAACTTCCTCATCTACCCAAGTGCGTTCCCTTCTGGCGCACGGGACGGTGCGTGCCCCCCTCCTTTCTCCCCCAAATTATCCCTGCGCTCCCGCTGCTGACTAGTACATGCCACCGGCCCGATTTTCGGGCACGGTTCGCTGTTATATTCGGCCAGAGGTCCCTGTCCCATCTCAATTTTCCATCCCCTACACCGACCTCGAGCTTACGACCCCAGACAATATCAAGATAAAGACGTTCTTATTGCTTCAGCGGCCCGTCCTGAACATGAACGAGACCCCGGTCGAGTGGGATGAGAAGTCAGGGGAGGAGGTACGTCATCGTGTCGCCTCTCGTGGTATCCATGGAAGCTAATGGTCCGTTTCCCGTTTGGGGCGTCAGTTCGCATCAACGCGGCCAACGGTGCTCATGTTCCATGGCAATGGCGGGAATCATGGCCACCGCATCCCGCTGGGAAAGATCTTCTTTGGAAAGATGCGATGCAATGTCCTCATGTTGTCCTATCGCGGGTACGTCCGTCTTGCATTGCTCTATCCGCCGCTGTTCAACACACCGCTCCCGGTCCGCAGCTACGGCCACTCTGAGGGTACTCCTTCTGAGAAGGGTACGTGGACTACCATCCCATATAATTCGCGTACATCATATGTGAACGACCGCGATGCGTAGGGTTACAAATCGATGCACAAACGGTGCTCGACTACGTTCATGCCCACCCACAACTTGCTAAGACACCAATCGTGCGATGACCTCTCAGTTTGTTTCCGAGCATTCGTCGATCAAATTATACGTTGCAGATCCTCTATGGCCAATCCATCGGAGGCGCCGTCGCAATAGACCTCGCCTATCGTAATCCCCAAGCCGTAAGCAAAATTCCTCGCTCTCCGCACCTCCATGTAACATACCAGCTGACCACCCCAACGCAGATCGCCGCACTCATCGTCGAGAACACGTTCATGTCCCTCCCGCGGCTCATTCCGTCCGCGATGCCCTGGCTAGGCCCGTTCTCCTTCCTCTGCCACCAAAAGTGGGAGTCCCATCTCAAGGTAATGTTCCAAAACTCTTTCTTTCGGTTGTGGTGTAAGTTGAACTGACGCGGGACCCACACAGGCACCAAAACTCCCGCCGACGATGCCCGTGCTCATGCTCGGCGGGGCGCGCGACGAGGTCGTGCCACGCTCGCAGATGCAGGAGCTTTGGGGGATCATTCGCAATCGCGGGCGAGCGGACGACGCCGCCGCAGCGTCCAGCAAGAAGTCCCCACGTAGCGCGGAGGACAAAGACGAGGATGCTGATGAGAAGGAAGACGACGGGCCAGGACCGGACAATCCCAAGGCGCCGCCTCGCGTCCTTGTCGACGGGGAGTGCAAGTACATCGAGTTTGGCGCGGGAACGCACAGTGAGCAATCGGCGTCTTCTTTCGTTTTCGTTTCGTGCTGAATACCATC
>Ga0307510_10008818_pt1 | contig 12020 bp, 13 predicted proteins | sample 12_EM_MG_FD_207224 | JGI IMG/M metagenome (GOLD analysis project Ga0307510, IMG submission 207224) | Populus trichocarpa ectomycorrhiza microbial communities from riparian zone in the Pacific Northwest, United States - 12_EM | ecosystem: Host-associated > Plants > Roots > Unclassified | place...
GGGGGACTATACAATCAGGTGACTCGATACGCAAAATATTTGTCGTGGCATTTTCACTACAACAATTTCTCGTGCGGCAAAGCAGCGAAAACACCGGTAAACACAGTTATTTTACGCACTGCAGCCGGCCGGACGAGAGGGTCCGCGAGCAGATTTTCGGAGCCACGCGCGTGGTCATCAGCTATCGTTTTTTGCAATGGATTACATCAGCCCGGTGGATACATGCCGGCCAGACCCGGAGATGAAGGACGCATGGCAGCACAGCAATTTCAGCCCAGAATCATGCAGTTGAGTGTGTTGACGGCGGCACTGCAGGAATTGACAGCGCGGGACAAACGGGATGCCGATCCCGATGTTGCAATCGAAGAGTGGTTGCAGTTCGCCCGTGACATCGGCAGTCCGAACATTCAGCTCTCGGCCGCGTTGCACCCGAGCCGCGCCGATGTGCCGCCGGAGGCAATGCTCGATCCGGTCGCCAACACGCTCGATCTGCGTGACCCGTTCACGAAGTCGCGCGCCGCTCGGGTGACGGCCGCGATGAAACACACCGGCGTTGGTCTGTCGGATCTCGGTTACTTCGACAACATGCTGGCGGCGGACGCCGGCGCCCGGGCCCGCAAAAGGGAATTCATGCTGCGGGTGTTCGATGCGGCCGTGCTGCTCGGCACGACGGCGGTCTGCGGCTTCGTAGGCCGCAACCCCGATATCGAAATGGACGCCAACCTGGAGATGTTCGAATCCGAGTTCATCCCGTTGCTTACCGAGGCAAAGGCCCGCGGCCTGGTGTTCCGTGTGGAGCATTGCCCCATGCCGGGTTGGACCACCAGCGACAAGTGGCACAACAACCTCGCTTACGCGCCCGGCCCGTGGATTGCCTTGCACCGGATCTGCGAGCGTCACGGTGTCGGTGACCAGTTCCGGATCCACTACGACCCGTCACACGCGATCCTGATGGGCCAGGACAGCCGCTCCATCTTTCAGTACCTGAAAGACGCAGGTTATGGATTCCTGATCGATGGCTTTCACGTGAAAGGACAGGTCATCGACGCCCGTGGCATTTCGGCCTGGGGCTACGGTGGCCAGACTATGCAGCGGGGCGACTGGATCAAGGGCAAGCCCTCCCCCAACCCGGCCGATCAGGTCAATGCCTGGAAGAAACAGACGGTGTTTGCCGAGCACGAGTTGCCCGGCACGGCCCGCCACGATCCGTTGGGATATCTGCAAAACCGGACAGTGGACTGGCTCGACCACCAGTTGGCCGCCCGCGAGTTGTTGGATATCGACCCGGCGAAGACCGTGCTGGTCCTGGAGCACGAGTATCCGAAGGCGCGACTGCAGGACAAGGAGCGCCTGGCGCCCATCCTCGCGGGCTCACTGGCATTCGTGCGGGCGATCGACGCTGCCGCCGCGGCCATGTATTCACTACAGCACGATGTGTTGGGATCGCAGGGAATCGCGGTACAAGGGTTCGGCCGGGAGCCCTATCGCAGTTGAAATGGATCCGAGCGGCCCCAATGCGCCGCAGGCGCCTTGCACAAACGCAGCCGGCAAAAACCACGCTTTTTGCCGGCGGAAAAGGACCCGGGCTCCGCGCGGCCAGTGCCGCGCCAATTAAACTAGGGGCCTGCCGCGGCCCCTACACCTTCACCCAGACGTTCCCGTTCCGCGACGACTCCAGAACGGCCTCGACAAACCGCATCCCGCGTACGCCGGCATCGATCCCCGGGTACGCACCCGCGTCCACCGACTGTCCATTGATCGCCCTGGCAACACCCCGATAGAGGTTGCCCATGGCATCAATAAACCCCTCCGGGTGCCCGGGAGGCAGCTTCGTGGCTTCGCGCGCCGGCAGCAGGTTGTAATCGTGTCCCGGCGTGAGAATCGTGAGCGGCTTGCCTTCCTGGAGCAGCTCCAGCCGGTTGGGATTCTCCTGGGCCCACTTGAGCGCGCCGGTCCGGCCGTACACCGCGAGCGCCAGGTTGTTTTCCTCAGCGGTGGCAATCTGGCTGGCACACAACACCCCTTTCACGCCGCTCGCGAGTCGCAGGAGTACCGTGCCATCCACATCGAGAGAATTGTCGGGATACAGGGTGTCGATATCCGACAGCGCCTGTTGGACCTGCAGGCCGGTGGTGTACTCAATGAGATTGAAGGCGTGCACCCCGATATCGCCGATACAACTGCTCGGCCCGCTCTTCTTCGGGTCCAGCCGCCAGACTGTCTTGCGGCGGGCCGGGTCGTGAATGACGGTGTTGATCCAGCCCTGGTAATACTGCGCATCCACCTTCTGGACCGGGCCGATCGCGCCCGCTGCGATCATGCCGCGCATCTGGCGCACCATCGGATAGCCGGTGTAGGTATGGGCGACCGCGAAAACCTGCTTGCGCGCTTTCAGCAGGTTCGCCAGAGTCTGAGCCTCGGCGGCCGTCGAAGTGACCGGCTTCTCGCAAATGACGTGGAAGCCAGCCTCGATGAGCCTGGACGCCATCTCAAAGTGCAGGTAGTTCGGCGTCGCCACCGTCACCACCTTGACCCGCTCGGCTTCGGGCAATGCGCTCTCGGCGGCGATCATTGCATCGAGGTCGGCGTAGGTGCGCCGGGGGTCCAGCCCCAGATCGCGCGCGAACTGTTGGCTCTTGGGGAAATCCAGGTTGAATGCGCCGCCGGTCAGCTGGTAGTCATCCCCCATGCTGGCCGCAATGCGATGCACGATTCCGATGAGTGAATTCGCCCCGCCACCCAGGAGGGCCCACTTGATTTTCTCAGGTTTCACGATTTCTCATAGCGCACGTTCTCGTTGCGGAACGCCAGCGCGAACAGGACAAACACAACCGCGGCAAAGGCGGCGGGGAATTGCCAGATTGCCTTCCAATCGTGCACGCCCGCTCCCGCGGCGTACGCGTCGGTGATTTTCCCGGCGGCCCAGAAGCCGATCAACATGCCCGCGCCATACGTCGCCAGCGTGATCAATCCCTGAGCCGCGCTCTTGATCTGCGCTCCGGCCTTGGAATCGATGTAGATCTGGCCGGAGACAAAGAAGAAGTCATAACACACGCCATGCAAGGCGATCCCGATCAGCAACAGGCTCACCAGGTCGCCCGCATTGCCAAATGCAAACAGCATGTAGCGCACTGCCCAGGCGAGCATGCCCACCAGCAGCGTCGTCTTCATTCCAAAGCGATTGAGGAACACCGGGATCAGCAGCATGAACAGCACCTCGGACATCTGGCCGAGAGTCTGCTTGCCGGTGGCGTTGGGAACGTGCAGCTCGGTGAGGAACAGGTTCGCGTTCTGGTAATAGAAAGCCAGCGGGATGCAGATGAGAATGGAGCTGACAAAGAAGACCAGGAAATTGCGGTTCGCGAGCAGGCGCAGGGCCTCGAGCCCCAGGATGTCACGCAGTTGCGGGTTTGAGCCGCCGACCGGGGGAGTCTTCGGCAGAGTCAGGCTGTAGAAACCCAACAACAACGAAGCGATCCCGCACATCACGAACGTGTTGCGCAACGCTCCCTGCGATATGGATCCGGATGAGTCCCACCCGAAGACAAAGCTGATACACAGGCCCGCGACAATCCAACCCACCGTACCCCAGACGCGAATGGTGGAGAATTCGCGCGAGGGGTCCCGAAGCTGACGGAATGCAATTGCATTCACCAACGCCAGCGTCGGCATGTACAGGATCATGTAAACCAGCAACAGCGGGTAGAACGCCGAGAAGGTTGCCGAGCGAGCCACGGCCAGCAACAACACGCCGCCCGCCAGGTGGGTTACCGCGAGTACACGCTCGGCGTTGAAGTAGCGATCGGCAATCAGGCCAAAGATGAAAGGCGCAATGATTGCGCCCCACGACTGCGTCGCGTACGCGAGCCCTATCTGCGAGCCACTCGCCGACAGGGTCGTACCCAGGTAGCTCCCCATGGTGACGAACCAGCCGCCCCAGATGAAGAACTCCAGGAACATCATCAAGCTCAGCCGGACCTTCATGCAGTCAACCCAGGCATTCCGGATCCTCCTGACGGATCAGATCTCACCCAACAGCCGCCGCAACATCACCTGGTGACGGTGGACCATTTCCACTGAGCTGAAAGGATACACGTCCTGCACCATGCGTTGGCCTTCGTATTCGGTCGCAATGGCGCCATCGTAACCGCCCTTCTGCAGCACCGGGATGACCTGGCTCAGGTCGATCGCCGGATCCACACAGTCCTCGGTGAGACCCCAGGTCTTGCCGTGGATGTGGCGGCACTTGGAAATGAAGGGCAGCAGGTCGCGGGGGTCCTGCGGCTGGATCATGTAGGTCACTTCGACGAACCCATTCGCTCCGGGGCCCGCGGACATCCTGGCAATTTCCGCCTTCACTTTGTCCTTGGGAACCTTGTTCTCCCAGGAATTCTCCACAAAGTGTGCGGCATCGGCCGTGATCGCGCCGTCCCGGATCATGCGGTCGCGGTTATACGGGTTGGGTTTGTTCTGGAAGATGCCGAAGTCCGGCACGAAGCCGAAATGGTCGGTCTTTTCCGCCAGCTTGCGCAGCCGCTCCACCAGGTGACCCTTGATGGGAATGGGGAAATGGATTTCCACGCCCATCCAGATGTCCTCTTTCTCGAGGTGCGGGATCGTGGCTTCGAGAATGTCGATTGGCGTACCGACGAGCGCGCGGATCCGCGGAACGCCCAGCAGCTTGGCGAGACGAATGTCGCGCATCATCGTCTCGACGCCCTCTTCCACATTCAGGACGTGGGTTTTGGTGCGCAGGCTGTCAATGAACTGCGTATAGCAAGCCGGATGCAGGTCGTACTTCTCCATCCAACCGTGCCACTGATCCACCCACTGGGTGCTGGGGTTGGGGAAGTCGGGGACCAACATCTCGGCAATGAGCTCGAAGTGCTTCGCGCCGATGTCGGACATCTCGCGCATGCAGTCTTCCACGGTCATGGCGTGGACAAACACCTCTTCCTGGTATGAATAAGTCGCGACACCGCGCCGGATTTTGCCAACCGCCGCCGCGGGCGTTGCGGCGCCGGCCTTCTTAGCAGCCGCGAGCGTCACCGACGAGGCGGCGACTGCGCCGGCGGCGGCCACGCCGCCCACGAAATCTCTGCGTGAAATCATTCGCTTCCCCTCACTGAACCAACGTCATCTTGCGGGTAACGACGGTTGGACCTTCGATGTACGTGTGGTACTGGCCGTTTTGCCACAGTCCCGGGAAATCCGCGTACAGATGCTCCGGGTCGGTCGCGGGCAGGTAGGACTTGCGCACGACGATTCCCACCTTGACGGTGTGGATGCCGGGCTTCAGGCCGCCGGCCTGCGTCACCAGCAACGTGGCGGGATCGCCGAAACCCCAACGCACGCTGTCGGCTTCAAACATCTGCGCGATGGTGAAGGTTTTACCGGCAACGACGATGCGGATGTCCTGTTGGGGGACGGGCGCGCCGTCCACTGACAGGTCGAGGGAATGGATGGCGGACAGGTACACACTGCGGTAGTAGGGAATGCGGATGTCGAGCTGATAGCCACTCGTCGTCCCCCCTGCCACTGTGTTCTTGAACCCTGTGTTCATGATCACGTATGGATCTTGCATCGCTCACCTTCGCCAAGCAGATCTCTTATGACGCGCCGGAATGTAATCCATTACACCGCGGATGTCGAGCGTCAGGCTTTGGGCGGTCGGGGCGGCGCGCCGGTGCTCGAGCGGATTTCCAACTTGTGCGGCAACGTAATCGACACCGGCGTGGTCACGGTGCCTTGCAACACTCCAAGTAGCAAACGAACAGTCTCGCGCCCGATATCCAGCATGGGCTGACTGATGGTGGTCAGCGCCGGCCGCATGTAACGCGCGAAGCGGATATCGTCAAACCCGATGACCGACAACGACTCCGGAACGGAGCGTCCCACGCGACTGGCATAGTCCAATACGCCGATCGCCATCTCGTCGTTGAAGCAGAAAACAGCAGTCGGCGGCGTCTGTTGGGCAAACAGACGCGCAGCCCCCGCAATGCCGGATTCAATGGAGAAATCGCCATTGACCACCATCACCTGCTTCGCGGCGCCATTTTCCTTCGCACAGGCCTGAACACCCCGCAGGCGATCGCGACTCAATGGGCTGGCGAGCGGTCCGGTGAGCACACCGATCTGACGATGGCCGAGTCCGTACAGGTGACTCATGGCCTCATACGCCGCCGCCTCGTTATCAACATGCGCGCTCGGCACGCCGAGGTTGGGGCTGTACTCGCAACCGTTGACGATGGGTGCCAACTGATTTTTCTTCATTGTGGCAGCAACGGACTTGCTCATGCTGTGGCCCAGGAAGATCAGGCCATCGACCTCGCGGCGCAGGAGCATTTCACCATAACGTTCCTCGCGCTGGGAATCGTGGTGGGTGTCGCCCAGCATGACCGAGTAACCCTCGCGCAACGCGGCTTCCTCGATGCCCTGGATGATGAGCGAGAAAAACGGATTGGCAATGTCCGGCACCGTGACGAGCAGTTTCCGGGTGGTCAGCGTGCGCAGGCTCTTGGCGGCCGCATTCGGTGAATAGCCGAGCTGATCCACGGCTTTGAGCACGCGACGGCGCGTGGCCTCGGAGACTTTCTCGGGATTGCTGAGTACGCGCGAAACGGTTGCAGTCGAGACTTCGGCTCGTGCTGCGACATCATGGATCGTTGGCATCGTTGGGTCCGCTGGTGGCGCCGCGGCTGGCCCGGTTTTCCGCCAGGTTTGCGACGCGATGCACAAGTATAAGCCTTTGTTCAAATTGGGGTGAGCGGCCGTCGGGAACAACCCCGCGGACCCGCCCCCCGCTCGCATAGGCAGCTTGTAGCAGATTGTGTAATGGATTACATTCCTGCCATGCAAACTTCACGCGTCATCAGTGACAACGGCCTGCAGGCCACGGCCAGCGGTTATCGCATCGATGTCCGCCTGCCCTGGTACCGCTCCTTGCCGGTATCGACGGTTGAAGTGGGCGAAGTCTGCATTGACGGCCAGGTGATCGATCCCGGCAAAGTGACCTTCGAGCTGGAGGGTCGCTCGTACCCCCTGGCCGACATGGGAAGCCAAGTCGACAAAGTCTGGTTTGTGTTGGATTCGGCATACCTCAATGTTGAGACGAACCCGCACGGCGGCGGCGAGCACGATGTCAGCGTGACTCTGAACCTGTATCCCCCCTACATCCGCGGACTCAAGCGGGTTTCCCGCGATCGCAAAAACCTGCAGGCGCGCTGATATGAAGCTCGGAACGACACTGTACGCCCTGACCAACGAGTACCTGTCGCGTCGCTACAGCTTCGAGGACCTGTTGGCGCAGACCGCCGCGCGCGGCACGGGTCCGGGCCTGGAGATTGTCGGCTTCCAGAGCATCCGCGGATTTCCCGTCGTCACCGATGAGTTTGCGGCGCGCTTCAAGGAGCTGGTGGCACGGCACGAGCTCGTGCCGACCTCGCTCGCCATCAACGCCGATCAGGAAATTCGCCGCGGGCGTGTCATGTCGGATGATGAAATGGTGGCTTACCACGAGCCGCAGATCCGTGCCGCGGCAAAACTGGGCTTTCCGGTGGCGCGTTATCAATATGGCGCGGGACCGGATGTCATCCGCCGTCTCGTGCCCCTGGCCGAGAAACTCAACGTGAAGTTGGGTCTGGAGATTCACGCGCCGCAACACGCGAACCATCCCGATGTAATCAAGTATCGGGAGATGTACGCGAAAGTTCGCTCACCCTACCTGGGTTGGATTCCGGATTTCAGCTCGACAGCCCGCACGGTTCCTCCCAGCTTCCTCGAGTTCTTCCGCGCCAAGGGCGTGCCGGAGAGCCTCATCACCCTGGCCATGGACATCTGGCACGGTGAGGGCGATGCCTACAAGAGGATGATGCAGTACAAGGAGAAGGCGCGCGCCAGCGGCTTCGACGATTTGCAACTCAACGAGTTGAGTCTGATTTTCCCGATGTTCGGCAAGCAGGAGCCGCGCAGTTGGCTCGAGCTGATGCCTGAAGTCGTGCACATCCACGGGAAGTTCTTCGGGTTCGACGCCCAGGGTAACGAGGAAGCAATCGACTATCCCGCCCTGCTCCCGTTATTCCGCGATGGCGGATTCACCGGATACATGTCGAGCGAGTGGGAAGGTCACATGTATTCGGACGCGGACGCGTTCCAGATGATTGAGAATCACCAGGCAATGTGCCGGCGGATTCTGGCCCGTGACTAAGGACACTGGGCGCCCGCTGCACCGCGAGGCACAGTTGTGCCATGAAAACGGCAATCGTCAATCCGCTGCGAGATGAGCCCGATCCCCGGATCGTTGGCGCGGTGAAGCGGTTCGGCCTGGTGGGACTGATAGTGTGTGCGGTGCTCGCGGGTTTAGCCCGCCTATTGCGCCGGCCCTTCGATGTAAACATGCCCCGGATCACCACGCCGGATCTGGGTTCCAAAACCATCGCGCAACGTCGTCAGTAAGGCTTCCGCACCTTCCGGACTCGCCTGGAACGTGCCGCCCACCGGCAGACTCCGCAGCGAGTCGTCCACGATCTCAATCTTCAATGTGGTGTAACGCATGAGCTCGTTGACCACGTCACCAAGAGGCTCGTCCTGGAAATACAGGCTGCTCTTGCGCCACGCGAGCAGGCGACTGAGCTGCGCCGAGTTGAGGGAGCGAATGACCTCGGCCCGACCCTGGGCATCGGCCTGCTCACCCGCTGTTACGGCGGCTGCGGGCTTCTGGTCCGTCGGCGGCGACTCCGTTGTTGAGTTGACGACGTTGACCGTCCCCTCACTGACAGTGACCTCGGCGCCTTGAGGGCGCAGGTAAACATTGAAGGCCGTGCCGACCGCACGGACCCAACGGTCACCCGCATGAACCCAGAACGGTCGCTGCGTGTCGTGGGCCACTTTGAAAAACGCCTCGCCGCGCTCCAGGTAGACCACACGAGCCCGCTTGCTGTAGTCAACCTGTACCCGGCTGTTGGTATTCAGATCGAAGGACGAGCCATCCGGGAGCGCCACGGCAGCCTGCTCGCCGATGGCCGTTTGAAAGCGGGATGCTTCCTTCTGCTTGTACAGATTCCAACCCACCGCCAGTGCGACCACGCTGATGGCGGCCGCGAGCGCGCCAGCCAGCCAACGCCGGGACCGTGAGGGCGCGGCTGAGGCCGCATTCATTGCCTGGCCAAAATTGACCGCCCGTACGATGGGGCCGGCTTTCATCAGCTCCTTCCAGGTGGTACACAGCTCGGCGTACGCCTTCTCGTTGCGCGCGTTGTCGTGCAGCCAGGCTTCAAGGCGGCCGTGATCCTCGGCCGTGACGTCATCCGCCTTCATCCGCGCGAACCAGTCGGCCGCCTCGCGCTCGATCCTGGCAGGGTCCGGCAGTCTATGGATCTCACCCATGACGCCGCCTGGTGACGCTATAACGGGCATTCAGATAGCTGTTGGTCTCACGCATGGCCCTGGAGATGTGCTTCTCAACCGTTTTCACGGAAATGCCGAGGCGTTCCGCCACTTCCTTGTAGGAACACTCGTGGAAGATCCGCAGGGTGAAGGCGGCGCGACACTGTGGCGGCAGCCTGTCTATGGCCTCCTGGACCAGGCGGTTGCGTTCGTCCCGGATCAGCCCCGACTCCAGCGACTCACACTCGTCGTGGTCTCGATATTCCTCCAGGTTGACCTGCGAGTCGCGTTCCACAGTCCTTTGATGGCGGTATTCGTTGGCGGCCAGGTTGCGGGCTGTGGAAAAAAGGAACGCGCGCAGCGTGGTGACCGACTCACCTTGGCGGTAGGTGCGCAGAAATGCTTCCTGGACGATTTCCTTCGCCGTTTCGCTGGAGCGGACGAAGCGTCGGATATAACTGTGTAAAGCCTGCCGACTCTCGGCAAAGAGCTTCGTGAAAACTTCCGTGCGGGACTCAGATGTCGTCGGCATAGCCGTGGGATCCGTACCGGGATACCCTAACCTCACGGCGGGGCCGACGGCAACTATGCAAACCCGACTGGGGGTTTTACCCCCCTCAGGTGTCGTACGCTTCAGGCGAGGCGCAAGGTCCTGGTCAGCCGTGCCACGGCCAGCATTGGAATATACGACGCCCGGATGTGCTCTTCGGCGCTGATTTCATGCTCGCCGGCCTTCAGCCCGCCCGGCTTCAGGCACGTCACCGTCGCAACCTGCCGCAATTCCCAGCGGTTATCAACCACCTCTTCCATTTCATCGAGCGTATAGGTCTTGCCGCCGATGGCGAACCGGATGTCCTTGCGGGGGATGGCTTCGCCATCCACGCTGATGCGGATGTCCTCGATCTGCGAGAGCAGGTAGCCGCGATAGTTCGCCAGTCGCATCTGCAACTGAAACCCGATCCGCTTGCCATTTTCTTCGACGTTACGGAAACCGTCGTCGCAAATCATGTAGCTGCCGTACCCGAATACGTTTCCCGCTGCCATTTGCGATCACTGCTCCAGGTAGTTGGCCAACATGGCCTGGTGCCTGCGCACCTGCTCAACTTCGTCGTAACCCATGTCGACACCGTGAGTGAGCCGCTGACCTTCGTACTCGCTCATGATGTAACCGTTGTAACCGCCGGCAATCAGCGTCGGCATGATCTGTTCGTACGCCACCTCGGGCTCGACCAGGTTGCCGTTCATTTCATAGAACTTGCCGTGGATGTGGAACGTGTACGGCATGTAGGTCAGGAGGTTCTTCGGATCGTGCCAGGTCCACACCCCGATCTTGATACGCAACGCCAACCACCGATCAACCTCGTTGGCTCCCAACGCATCGATCTTTTCCATCAGGTCCGCGGGAAGGGGGCGCTCGTGATACACCTTGCTCAAATAGTCGACCACGCGGGGTGTGGCACCTTCGCGCAATGCCTCGTCGATGACCAGATGTGGGATGTTCTTGCAGAAAATGCCCAGGTCCGGCATGAGACCCAGGTTTTTGGTGTTCTTGCGCTGCGCCAGCTCGATGTTTTTCTGCACCCACTCGCCGGTCAACAGATGCGGCGCATGCACTTCGATCGCGAGCTTGATTCCCGCCTCTTCCGCGTACGGGATCATCATCTCCACCACTTCGACCGGGAGGTGGAAGGTGAGCCGCAGGATCTTGAAACCGAGGGCCTTGGCCGTCTTCAACAATTCCCGCAGCTCGCCGACGACCTCGGTGTTGGTCACTTTGCGGTTCTTGTAAAGCTTGGTTTCGCCGTAGACATCGAAGGCGATCGGCTCTACGGAATACTGCTCCAGCCAGCCGCGCCAGGAATCCAGGAACTCATCCGACAGGTTGTAGGTGATGCTGGGGTAACCCGGGATCATCTGGTCCGACAGCATCTCGAAACCGCGGACGCCCATCTTCGCGGTGGTTGCCAGGCAGTCCTGCAGCGACATCTGGCCGCGATAATACTTTTCCTGGAAGCTGTAGATGGAGATGCCGCGCCGGATCATGATTCCCCTCACGGGCGGGTTGCCGCCTCATTCGAATGTAAACGATATCATCGGCGTTCTGAAGGGGTCAATGTATCGGGGTCCTGAATACCAGCCATCCACGCCATCAATAGTAGCGACGCGACGCGCGCACTGTTACATTCTGATGAAGAGTCCGTCAGGACCGAAGCATTGGGGGTCGATGTCGATGCAGCAGACCGTCGCAGCCATTCAGCCCAAGCCGTGGAAGCCACAGCCGTTCATGCCTGTGAATCCACAGATTTATTCGGAAATTCAGCAGTTTCTCATTTACGAAGCACTCCTATTGGATCATCGCTGCTTTGATCAATGGGCCGGCTTGCTGTCGCGCGACATTGCCTACAGCGTATGCAATTGCTTCGGGCAGCGGCAGCATGATGGCTGCGGTGCATCGGAATATGTTGACCAGGGACGGGACGCGCTGCTGCTGCGGACCGGACGGGAGCTGCAGACTGCGGCTGCCAACCTTCCGGCGACCCGGCGGTTTGTAACCAATGTCAGCGTCTCATTCGCACACTGCCGCAATGAGTATGACGTGGTGAGCTATTTGCGGGTGATGCATATCAGTCACGAGG
>Ga0307510_10008819_pt1 | contig 12019 bp, 12 predicted proteins | sample 12_EM_MG_FD_207224 | JGI IMG/M metagenome (GOLD analysis project Ga0307510, IMG submission 207224) | Populus trichocarpa ectomycorrhiza microbial communities from riparian zone in the Pacific Northwest, United States - 12_EM | ecosystem: Host-associated > Plants > Roots > Unclassified | place...
GATAGACTCTCCAGCAAGTTTACGCATCAACGCTTGATCTTCCACTGTGTCAGCCGTGCGCTCTTGGCCGTCACCGTCGAGCACCTACTCATGAATTCAACACTAGTCAAGTCGTAGAAGATCACCCCCACATACCTCTGGCGTTTCCTTTGCACACTTCTGGACAAGTTCGAGGACTTTCTGCGCACGTTCTTTGACGGTGTAGACGTCGACTTGCTTCGCCGTAATACATCCCTCAACTTGTTCAAACGTGCGCCGCATATTTTGCCCAGGCATTTCAAGGTCAAGCCCGGCATTGATCGCGGGACCCACGCTATACGTGCCGAACCTTGGAATAGTTCAGAAGACAGATAGCTTCCGATTGTAAGGAGTCTTACCAGTCACTCATGATCAATCCATCGAATTTCCACTCCCTTCGGAGGATATCCTGTAGGAGGTGCGCGTTCTCGGAGGCATAAGCACCATTGACGCGGTTGTAACTGGTTGTCGTCAGGACCAGCTGATCGTTTCGGGGAAAGATCTTCGACGTACGCTGTCATGATCGCCCAGGGCTGCGCGTATTTCTGTGCCAGCATAAACGGCATCAAGTAGATCTCGCGGAGAGCGCGCTCGCTCAGTACGCTATCATATCGCTTACGTTCATCCTCTTTATCGTAGGCTCTGTATGGGATTCGGATCAGCACCAGGACTTATCTCCCTGCCCGAATGACCTTACACGAAATGCTTGACGGTTGCACCAATGCCTCCGCTCTCCTGCCGGCGACAGACCCGCGCGGCGACGTTGACGAAGGGAATTTTACTGAATCGTTTCTATGAGCACGACAGTGGGCGCGGAATGACGGGACACGGATCACGGGTCATTGATCAGGAATATTGGTTATCTTCCAGAATCCACTTGGGGGCCGCGTGAGCATATACTTTCAATGGTGCGGTTCTAGATCTAGTGCTGATCCATGCGTTTCCTGCAACAGAGCTTCCAGAGCTTCTCGGAGGACCCACATCTTTCCGGTACAATATGCTCCGAGTCTGCGTACATCAGAGGAGTGCACCACCTTCGCTTTCCTTGTTCCCTCCTCCCCTATACTCGCCCGACTCATAGAATACTTGTCTTGGACTCGCATGTACTTAAACCACTTCGCCTGGCTTCGTCAAAGGCAACAACTTTCCCGTTCTCTTTTCGTTTGCGTGCCTTCGCCAATCGCCAATCGCCTCAAGCTTCTTACGCCCGTCATGGACGGCGATAATGGTTTCCTTCACGCATTCTCGGGCTTTCAGGATCTCGGCCTTCTTTTCTCTTTCCCTTCCTTTCAAAATCACATGCTACTAGTAGGTCACTTCGATTCGGCTCCTCACAGACATGTCGATCGAAAATCACCAAAGGGTAAACTTTCACTTAAATAAGTGCTACAAGTCATATGGAAGTTCATCGATATAAGGCCAAGGCGAGCTATTGCGAGCTTATGACGCAAATCGAACGAAAGGAGATATATTCCTTGGCCAGTGGCATTTAGCTCGAGGTGACGATCACGTTTTATGATCCCAGTCTGCGGGACTGTGGCATGGGTGTAACAGCTTTCCTCCCCTCGGGGCGCTTGATCTAAAACTGTCGCTCGGATCTTGTTGCTGTCCTTTTGCTTTTGACGCCACCGTCGAGGGCCTTCAGCTTCACGCATTCATCAATCATTCTCTTTCAGACATATACACTCAAGCACCGTCCAGATCGGGTATGAGGAGGATACAGGACCAAGATGTGCACTGACAAAGAAGTCGCGTCCGCTGTAGTTCACATTGGGGACTTATCTTATCATACATATAGAAATACCATTACCATATAGGATAAGCGCCCCGCATATGGTCCAAAACTCCAAGCCTAGAATAAAAAAATCGACCCCCGGTCTTTTTTTCACTTCCGGGAGCCCCTTCATTGGCCAGTTCTAGACGTGGTGCAAGAATCATTTAGGAAAGGAATAGTTGAAGGAACGATTGCCGTCATTTCATCATTTGCCGCAAGCTCAAGAGATGTCAGTTGCAGGAATGGCTTCTGTACTCATGACATACAGGAGCGAGACTTCACATCCGCGGCTGTTGTGCTTGAGTGCGGCAATGATGTCACCAGCGCTTTGCCTTGTTGCCGTCGCCACCGTTCTTGATGACGATGGGTCAGATGGGTAGAGCCGGCCAGGCATCAACCATCTCCGCCGCAGGTATTTTTTCTGTGCAGGCGAGTTGCAGATTCGGACGATCTGCTGATGCTGCCATGGCATACCTCTATCTTTAGCACACGCGTGCTACTGTAACGCTCTCAAAACCATATAAAAGCTGGGGCAAAAAGTGGCAAGGTCCTCCATCCTATTTCTCGCTCCCCTTCGAACACTGGCATTAGATGGCCGACAACACCATAAACTATGACAACGATGGCGAGTGGTCCGACCAGGGCTTAGAAGGCCCCGCGATCCACGCTCCTGCCCATATCAAGGCAATTGTCATTAATAGGTACCGCATCGAGTGGCTCGACGTGTCGGAGCCCGAGCGCGACCTGTACTTCAAGAATCATATTGTTGCCACTGCAATTTTCGCCCAACCCGTGTGGATCAACGACAGAGAGTGGTCGTCGGCCAGGCTTTCCATGGAAATCGAACGCAATGATAAGGTCGTGGCGGACGTCAATAAGGTGCGTAGTAGTCACATTCCTGTTCCGTTCTATCCCGACTTGAAGCTGATTTACGTTTTCCCGACCAGGAATGGGTGCCCGGCAAGGAATACAACGCGGGCATATATACCCTCGCCATACTCAGATACGATGCGCCGACCATTCGTGCCGTTCACCATTTGACCTATGAACTCCGCCATGGCACCACCATCGGCATCCTAATTGATAAGATCATCGAGAGGAAGATGCATCATTTTCTCTTTCTGCCTTACACCTCGGAGCTGCTGTGGAAAGGGTGTGGTGACCACGCGTACGCCCTCAAGCTCTTCTATTCGATTCTAGGGACCATATTAATGTTGTGATTACCTTTCCAGCCTTCACTGCTGGGCGGTGTTCGTCCGTGACGGCGACATCACCAGCGCGGACTCGCAAGAAAACCCAGGTACGGGACTCAGCAGAGAGCTGACAAACACCTACATCTCAAGCGGGGCGAGTACATATGAGCCCATCGCCCGCGGGTTTTGGATTTCCTACAATCCCATCGAGGACGAACTCACCCTGGAGACGGAATATAGCGACAGGCGCATAACACAGTATCTCCATTAGGCCGGAACTGGGCCCCATGTTGTAGTTGGTCGTTGACGTAGTTTGTCATTGCATAGTCTGTTGAACCTGTTCAACTTGTATAGTGCAGTTGGTCGTCATCGTTATTAAGAGGTGGTGTATGTAGATGTGAAGTCCACGCATGTGAGTTCAGTTAAATAAAGGGTAAGAAGATAAAAGATAAAAACAAGGCTGCGTTCCAAGGATCCGAGAACGCGCGATGGAGTAACGTTGAGGGCCATGCTCCCGAAACGATGAGAATGCGCAGAGGGGAATCATAACGAGCTTAAGACTTGAGGCAGCGGGCACGTGAACAGAAAAGGGGAAAGAGTGGTCTCCGATTGCACACCTGGCCATTGTCAGTGGCCAAGGCCAGGCAAGGGGGAATATATACAGATATGCTACACACGAGGCAGTCGAGGGGAAGAGGGGGAACCGGACCGACAGCGAACGACAGCGGGTGCTGGAGAACGCACGTAAGGCGCTCAGTCTGAGAAAGTGAAGACTATATTTGCAAAAGCTATGTACCAACGAACGTAAGGTGCTAGGCCAAAGTCAGTTACAGTACGTGAACAAGAAACACGTATGGTACTAACCTCAGTCTGAGAAAGTGAAGACTGAGGTTTGCGAACAAAAACACGCAGTATAAGTACTTGAAAAACGATCAGTGGTAACAGTACTAGTACATTGTTGCGAGAAAAGCAGAATACGGTAATCACAAGCTAAAGTGAACATGTGGGACGCAGGACGTATGTCCCAGTCAGAAGTGTCAATGTAAAACAGAGAAGTGGTAAAAGCGTCCCATCGTGGGATTCGTGGACCATAGTGCGCCAAGTGCATGATTGATTGTCCTACCTCCAACAGGCAAGGGTGGGGCAATGGCAATGACGTTTGGCAGTGAGGCTAACGTAAATTAGGAAGTCCTTAGAATGGAGATGATCTACAGACGTACGAGAAGGGGCTTGATTAAGGTAAGAGTGGCTGATCCCGAGGCCACAGCATGTCCATTTCTTACAGTGGAGTGCCCGAAATACGCCCACAAGAGATGGGCACTCGCACGCGCAGCAAAAAAGAGAAGAAAGCTGGAAACGCTGTTCAGAGACCCTGAAAATGGAGCTGGAGAAAGCAATCAACTACATATATGAGCGTTCTTCCCTTCCGTAACCGTTCTCGGCCCGGACCAGCATTAGCCGTGCGTAAGAGTCAAGAGACCATTGACCATCAATCGTGTAGCGATGCTACCCATCCAAGAGAAAAACGGAGAATCCAGGAGTGCGAGGACAGTGTGAAATCGTACGAAGGCCGGGACTTGTTGACGCTCCTCCGTATGTTTTTTGTCCCTGTAAGGTATGCATGCGCTGTAGGCTCAGAAAGCCCTCACCTACCTGTTTTCCACATCGCCCGACATGTCCGACCACCTTGCCGACACGACCAATGCCACAGGACAAGCTGGACAGCAAGCACGCGTCGCTGTCACCTCTCCATTCTCTGTGGCACCCTTTCTCTTGTTGGTATGGACAGCCTAGGTAGCCCTAGACTGTAAGTCGATACTAGTTGAACTCACTTCATTACCTCTTAGCTCTTAGCCCATGTCTTGCACGTCGTCTATTATCCCTCGCCAGTCGGGCCCCTGCTCGGGCCCCTACTCGGATCCTCGTGTTTCGTTGGACGCTCTTACTGTTTATAGGACGATTTAACCCGTTTTCGTACGTTCTCTTATCATCTCTCGTCTTAGATTCACCACTCGCCGTTTGCCAGCTTTTCTTGTTCTTACTTAGCCATCGGACACCGAACGTCGCCGCTCTCCTTTCGACCTTGCTCCCGCTGTCGCGCCCTTTTATACCATCTATTTTCGCTCATTATCTGGACACCGAACGCCTGCATACGACGCCGCGCGGTCTGACTCCTGATTATCACTCGCTTTCGTTCACTTTTTCCCCACTTTCCCTCACCGCTCGTAGCATACACTGTCTCCAACGTCCCGGACTCGTCGTATAAATATCCCAGCCCAGCCCTGGCGAAAGCCAGGCAACTGTGGCCCAACTTTTCCCCTTTCCGGCCTCGTGTGTGCTGGGCAACTGCGGCCCTTTCTCTCGCCTTCGTTACGACTCTTTACCGGCCAAGCTCGCTACGCCCTTCGTTACCGCCGAAGCATACCTGTTAGTGGCCACAAGGATAACAACTGGCACTTACCGCCCCCGTCCTGCTCGGGGCGTTCTCGTCTCGGGAGCGCAGCTCAGGTTTTATTTCCGTCTCCTTTTCTTTCGAACTCTCTCGCGGGCCATCGGTCTGCGATGTAGTTTCCCCCGTCGTTTGTGTCTCGTCTCGTATCATCCACCATCCCCCACTCTCCTTTTCCGCCTTCGCTTTCCCCTCGGGAACGCGGACCTGCTTTGGACTTGATCCTCTCCGAACTCACTAGCAACGTGGACATTCCACCAGCAATACATCCCTATTCTCAATCGGCTTTTTTTTTACTGCCGATAGTTAAATCCAATGCCGCGACCGATCTCAAGCCTGAACAGCATATATCTGATGACGACATTCTTCACAGCGTCAGTACCTTCATGTCCGCTCAACCCCCTGGCCGTCACGTGGACGCTACTCCTGCTGGCAAAGTACCCTCAGATTCAACACTGGATGCATGCGGAGCTGCGAGGGATGGCCCTCCTTGAAAACCCTGGTGATGAGGTAGTCATGGCGCCCTATCAAGAACCTGCCGTTTCTCCGCTGCTCGACCAAGTTTGTCGCGAATCGCTTCGTATCGTGCCACCAGTGCACTCGTCGCTCGGCATTGCCACGCAAGGCGATGTGCTCCCAGTGTCCAACGGTAAAGATATAAGGGCACGCTCGTGCACGTACCTATAGAAGCGATCATGAACTTGGACTGCGAGATATGGGTAAAGGATGGGTGGGCATTCATGTAAGTGCAGTATAAAGTATCCCCATGGCTCCTGGAGGATCCTCTGTGTTGACCGGTTGCCGTACAGCGCGGATCGGTGGGACAACCTTCCAGAGGCTGTCACTTCTCGACCAGATCTCTATTCCAAGACGTCGACGTTCCCCGCTGGTCCCCGCGTACGTTTTTCTTCCACTTTACGTGGCTGTGGGTGTGCCTGACAAGCGTATTTCTCATTGTGGTCCTGCGTAGGCCAGCGCTTCTCGCTGGTTGAAATGAAGACATTCCTTTACATCCTGATCACGAACGTCATCTTCTCTGAGACGGACGAGAAGGTAGTCAAGGTAAACGTGTTTGTCAGTTTACTTCTTATCGTTGAGGGAGTCATTTACAACGGGATGTGAGCGGCATCGAAATATTGTACAAAAAATCTTTACGTCGCTTCGGCTAGGACGTATGGCGTCACTGTCATCGGACACTGACTTCCCTCCTTGAACTTCCGTGCGAGATAAGGTCTCGTGAGCACCTGTCAAGCATCTCAGTGTGACACGTCCACCTGATGATTTGGTACTGTAAGGTGCTTGCGCGCTATAGGCATGGAACGCCCTCAGCAACTCGTTTTCCCTGTCGCCCATCCTCGGCCCCCTCTCCCGACATGACTGACGCCACATGACAGTGAGCGCGCGTCCATGCTGCATCTCCCTAACTCACACTGCGTGGACTGCCACCTACACTACAGTGCTCGACCGCGGCTCCTTTGTTGGGGATTAGTGACCCATTTGAGCAATAGTCCAGACGGCGTCTCGTCTGGTTTTAAATAATTCTATCGAAAAATCTTCGATGCAATATATCGCAAATTGCTGCAGAATCGTCAGACCTGGGACACAGAGTCCCGCAATCCATATTAAGTTTACATATCATACAGGAGATCGGATCATGGGTAGCAACTGGTAATCGGTGTCTTTAGAGTCCAACGAGGCTGGAAGTAGCACGTTGGCGCCGTGAAACTAAAAGTGGGTGAGATTGGGGAAGGCGAACCGCGACAGAAACAGATTCCGAATCTCGCGGACTGGCGGAGATTTAAAAGCGTCACGGGAGTGGGGCCCGAGATATTTTGGGGGGAGATGTAGCCCGAATCTGGAATATATGCAGAGGTCAGGATCGATGACGTCACTGAGACACGAAGGTATTCCCGGGATGAATTCCGAAGTGATTTTAATTTTTTATAAATAAGACCGAAGGGGTCGGGTCTTTATAGCTTTATCCTCTCCTCTCGACCTCGACCTAGTCCTCTCCGTTGTAACCAATTATCTTTCGTCCTCGTACGTATCCTTTTATCGCTCTTCCTTACCCTTGCTTGAATACCTCCATCCAAGGCACCCCGCAATGACACCCGCCCCTGTCGACCTAGCCGCGTTTGAGGACACCATCATCAGTGCTTGCGCAGAACACGAGCGTAATCACAAGGACGAACATGGCTACAGACGCTGCGTGGTCATCGAAGGAGTTTTCGTCAAATTCGATAGCTACTATTCTCTTTGGCCTCAATTTCAGACGCAGGAGTACGTCTCCCAGTGCGCAAAGCTCGACATGAGCGCACCGCGCGTTGCCAACGTCCTTTACTTCTTCCACCGAGACTATCGAATGGCGTACCTAGTCATGGAGTACATCACGCTGACGCCCCCTCCAGTCCCGGACCTCCCCCAAAGGGCGGCATTGGCTCTCCAGTGGCTTCGTGATCTTCCGGTTCCGGCCGAACGTGTCAGGATTGGCCCCTTAGGAAGCGGTCATGCCGGCCATATGCTATTCAAGAATTTTAGGGCGCCTCTGTCTTTCTCGAGCATTGAGGCTGTCGAGAGATACTTGAACAACTGCGTCCGTGGTTATATTCTTGAGCATTTGCCATCTACTCACATGACTTTGGCTAGGCTATCACGAAGGTCTCGCACTGGTTCAGGCCATTAGTGCCCGTCAGCATTAGCCATGAGCGACTGGTCTTCACCCAGTCCGATATGGACGCGAGCAACTTCGGCGTCGATGACAAAGGGAGGACGTGCCTCCTTGACTTCGGGGAAGTGGGTTTATTGCCAGAATCCTTCGCCACCTATACTGTGTCTTCGGTCGCCCCCTTCACCGCCGCGGTTGCCCAGCACTTGAATTGGCCGTCCTGTTCCAACCTGGACACGATGAGAAAAATCCGTGGATGTTTGGCGATGATAGCTGACCCAACCCTTGGTACGTCAACTTGCACTTGACATGGGGGTTTAATGAACGTTTGTCATAGGTCTGGACGAGAACGGCTTCCCCAAGACGGCGAAATAAGTTTCAATATACGTGTTCTCACGTCTCTAGACCAAATTGAGTAAGCGAACCTCTCTTCTTGCCATAGAATTTGAACGAATGATTGATCTAGGACGAGTTAATTATTTCTACGAAAGCGAAAGTACTACGGTGCCCTTAATAGCATTAGTATTAGCCTCTGTCCTCTGCGAAGGTTCATTGAAGAATGTAATGGAGTAGAGCGGCGTCAATGTGCGCCACGAGCACCTCTAATTACACGCTGGTGCCGTGAAACCAAAAACAGGCGAGATTGGGGAGGGCCATGCGCGCAAACAGAAACGGATTCCGTATCTCGCGGACGGGGTGATCAAAAGGAGTCACGGGAGTGGTATCCGAGCCAGAGAGTTTTTGAGCTGGGTCAGAGAGGACCATCGTCTCGGGTGAAATGTAGCCCGAATCTGGAATATCCCAAATGCCAAGAGGGTGAGCCTGGAGATGAGGTGGGACGGCTGACATCGAGGGTGCTTGAAGACCGTTTTGCTGAGGAGCGAACGCGGCCAAGGTTTGCTAGAAAAGAATAGTCAGACACCGGGCGAATGTAAGGGAGTGTCAAAGAGACCTGAAATATTGGGATATCGATGATGCCAATCTTCGGGGTCACTGGCAGAGGGCAGACGGAAGTAGTGTCCGTATTCCCTGGAAGGGGATTCTAACCGAAGTGATTGTAGACGTGGGGGGGGAGATCCACCTTCTCCCCTCGTTGTCTGTAAGGCCGGGATATGCGGTGGCCTCGGAAACGAGCAATGACCAGCCCGGGTCGCCCCTTACTGAGCGTGCAACCGCTTTCGCGTTGTGAGGTGAGAGTGCTCGCCCCTTGTGTACTGACCGAACCACGTGACGTTGCCCTTTGGCCGGCCTCCGAAGTTCCACTTTGCCCTCCTCGCAACCTCGTCTCGCCTCGTCCTCGCCCCTCTCGCCGTTCCTGCCTCCCACCCTCCTTGTCATGCAATCGACGCCTTTCCCTATCAAGAACAAGACCTGCCCCTCGTCGCGCCCTGATCCATGTGGCTGAAGACTCGTGGATCACCCCAAACCGTTGGCCGACATCACAACCACACGCCGCATCGAAAAGCCCGCTGCTCCATGTAGCAGGCGTCACGGACCACACCCATGTTGGAAGGATCTTTGCTGTATATAGGTGCATCCAAGTTACCATTTCGTACGTTTCTGATATTTCCTTGATTTAGACATTCGTATTTTACCTTTTTACTTTCCCATCGAGCATCACCACATCGTTCCTCGCCCTCGCTGTCCATGTACTCAACATCGCACACCTCACAATGGTTCATTAGAATTTTCAATCTTTTCGGACATCGCTGTTATTGCATTACACGTTCGTCTCTTATTTTTCCTTTTCCCACTCACTTCTGCGTGTAGAGTATTCTGTCTCGTATCATCTCAATCTGCGTATAAATACCCCCGCGTCTGGCTTCGTCAAGAGCCAGGCAACTGCGGCCCATTCCTCCTCTTTTCTTGTGTGCTTTCGACCGACTGTCTGATGACTTGTGAGCCTGCTGCGCCGCCGCCGCCTTTCTGATCTTCTTATTCTTGCTTGCTATTTCTCATCGCCTCCGCCTCCGACATCGCTATCTCCTCCACCGTCGCTACTCGCCTCCTACATCACTATCGCCTCCGCCTCTGTCATCGCCATCGCCATCGCCATCGCCATCGCCTCGCCTTCGTCCTCAAAACACTCGCTAGCGTCGGCGTCAACACACCGACATCCTCGCTTCTCCGTTTTCATCGTCTCGCACGATCTCGCTAGCTTGGGGTCGTGGCCTCTCATCCCCTTCAAGACAATCTCGAACTCTCTTGCTTGGTCTCACCAGCCTTGCTCCTCAAAATATTTATGCCAGTCTCCGAACTAGGTGAATGGTATCTACTACACTGCTGTTGAAATACTAACGGATCATACGCGGAAATCTGTTCGCCGTGACGTATGGCTGTTGTAACCACGCGATCGCCTAGAGTTGTAGTCCTCGTGATGGCGTGATTGCTATTTACATTACCGTTGGTGGTGAAGAGGTGGTGTATTTCGTCTAAAACTTCAGCCTGAAACTGCTCTGAAAGCAATAGTACGTTACACTGTCCATCTGACAATTCCTTGTCTTCCATTACAGAGTCAAACAAATGTTTCTCGCAACCTTCACCTTAGCACGTCGGCTGTGGTGCTGGAGATGTCATAAACCCTGTCATCGATGTCATCCCTGAATTCCTACTGATTACCGGTCCTATTGAATCTTCAATCTCGGATATCAGATGCGTCGATGTACTAGCCAATGTGTCACTGATAAATGGCGGCCGAAGAAATCGCCGATGCCTATTGTCGTTTCACTCCTTCCAGAGGACAGTTTGTGCCCGACGTGACAAGAACACTTCCGAAGCGACAGATGAGCTTGTCGAGATCACCATGTTCCCGAGGTATGACATACAAGACAAGAAAAATAACAAAAGAACTGCATGCATTTTGCTCGCTCCACTGTGCTCGCCCACCTCAACTGACCAATGGTACTCCCTCAAACCCTAACCTCTAGATTTCCGACAATCTTCCGAACATCTATAGAGCGGTGAGTCGAGCGCTAGTATTACAGCTACTGTGCATGTAGCTGATCATCAATCATCTGTCATTACACACTGCATTCACAATATAGAGTTTTGAGCTAAGAGATGAAGCATATGCATGAAATTGTTTGTAATTTGACTCTCTTATTTGAGGGTTCAGAGTGGCTACTAGCCAGGAATACCATACAATTGCTGTCACCACCACAAAGTGAGGGCAACACTTGATTCAGTGTTGGGTTGAAGTTAAATGTGACTTGTCAGTCAAGGTATTGGCTCTGTGACAAGTTGTTGTCATATAGGATAAGAAGTAAGTGGTTCCCACACTAAGTTACTTGTAGTGCTAGGGCTGAGCACTGTGCCCATATATATGGGTATACAGTGTGGGCTGCTGTGATATGGGTCCTGTCACTGTCCCATCTGGCCTTGAAGGAACAGTTTGATGGGACAGTTTCTAAGTGAGTATCACACACAGTGGAATGTACCAATTGCAAAGCCATTGTATGTACAATAAATACATGCTTTGGTAATGAGGTACCAGTGGGTGCCAATGGTTGGAGGTTGTATGAGGGTATGAGGCATGCTTTGTGATCAATAATCTTCTATTGTTGAGGGCAACATGGAAGTAGAAAGTTAAAAACAAGCCTAGGATAAAGGGAGTAGCAGGAAGTTTAGTAATATTTAGTGACAAGAGTATGCATGTAGCCTAAAGCCGTTGACTAGACGCAAAAAATGAGTGGGAGAAGGCATAGGGTGATCTGTGGATAATCGTCGGATCGAGCTGGGTTCAAACAAGGCTTCAAAATGGGGAAGGTGTACGATGTGTAGTCGGTTTGAGGGCATGAGATAAGGGAACAAGACGGCTCGGATTGGTGCCATGGCGCCCAGATCGCGCATTCTGAGAGAATCAATGCGGCCGGGAAGAGTGACTACCCTGTTGCTTTGCCTATTAGGATAGTCATCTAACT
>Ga0307510_10008820_pt1 | contig 12018 bp, 14 predicted proteins | sample 12_EM_MG_FD_207224 | JGI IMG/M metagenome (GOLD analysis project Ga0307510, IMG submission 207224) | Populus trichocarpa ectomycorrhiza microbial communities from riparian zone in the Pacific Northwest, United States - 12_EM | ecosystem: Host-associated > Plants > Roots > Unclassified | place...
ACTGTTTTTCAAACTATAAGCCCCTGCCGACGCTGCTGCCGTTATGAGTGTATACACAATAATTTATTGAACAATTAAACCATCTTTCATCAACACCTTCCTGTCCGACAATTCCGCCAGGTGCTCGTTATGGGTAACAATCACAAATGTTTGATGAAATTCATCCCTCAAATCACTAAACAAATGATGCAGCTCGTTAGCATTGATCGAATCCAGGTTACCAGATGGCTCATCAGCAAAAATCATTGCAGGATTGTTGACCAACGCACGTGCAACGGCAACCCTTTGCTGCTCACCGCCCGACAATTGGCTGGGTTTGTGCGTTATCCGTTCATGCAACCCTAACCTATCCAGTAATTTAAGTGCTTTCTTTTCGGCGGCAGCCCGGGTATCCCCTGCTATTAATGCCGGTATACAAACATTTTCTAAAGCGTTAAATTCGACCAGTAAGTGGTGAAATTGAAATACAAAACCAATCTGCTTGTTTCTGAATGCGCTTAATTCTTTACTGCCTAACTTGCTTATATCAGTATTGCCAATAATCACACTGCCGGAATCAGGCTTATCCAATGTTCCGAGTATGTTAAGCAATGAGCTTTTACCTGCTCCTGATGCCCCTACTATGGTAACGATCTCCCCTTTTTCAACTTCAAAATCGACACCTTTTAATATTTTGAGCTGTCCGTATGATTTGTATATAGAATGAGCTTTGAGCATCAGTAGTTTGTTGTAAAGTTGGAATGTTATAAGGTTGTAAAGTTATTTTTTTTGCTGCAAATTTCTTTAATTGTTATTGTAAATCCATTTTTCAGTTTATTCTGGCAGTGGAGCAACATTTCAACCTTCCAACTTTACAACATTTCAACAAAAAGAATTAGCTTTGGCGCAAATTCTTCACACAACATGAATATTCACGAATACCAGGGTAAAGCCATTTTAAAAAGCTTTGGAGTTAGGGTGCAGGAAGGCATTGTTGCCGATACTGTTGAACAAGCAGCCGCAGCCGCTCAAAAATTAAAGGGGGACTTAGGATCAAGTTGGGTAGTAATAAAGGCGCAAATACACGCCGGCGGCCGCGGAAAAGGAGGCGGTGTTAAGCTGGCAAAAAACATGGATGAGGTTAGGGAAAAAGCAGGTGCTATATTAGGTATGCAGTTGATAACCCCGCAAACTGGTCCTGAAGGTAAAAAAGTACATAAGGTATTAGTAGCCCAGGATGTTTATTACCCGGGGGAGAGTGAACCAAAAGAATTATATGTAAGCGTATTGCTCGACCGTGCAAAGGGCCGCAATATTGTAATGTATTCTACCGAGGGCGGTATGGATATTGAACATGTAGCCGAGCATACCCCTCACCTGATATTTAAAGAAGAAATTGATCCGAAAGTAGGTTTACAGCCATTCCAGGCACGTAAGATCGCTTTCAACCTGGGTCTTTCAGGTGATGCGTTCAAAGACATGGTGAAATTTGTAACCGCATTGTATAAAGCATATGATGCAACCGATTCTTCCCTATTCGAGATCAACCCGGTTTTAAAAACATCCGATAACAAAATATTAGCTGTTGACGCTAAAGTGAACCTGGATGACAATGGCTTGTTCCGTCACCCCGACTTTGCTGATCTGCGCGATTTCCACGAAGAAGACCCCAATGAAGTTGAAGCCAGCAAATCAAACCTGAACTATGTGAAGCTTGACGGTAACGTAGGCTGTATGGTGAATGGCGCAGGGCTGGCAATGGCTACGATGGACATTATTAAACTGGCCGGTGGCGAACCTGCCAACTTTTTGGACGTAGGTGGTACGGCTAATGCAGAAACTGTTAAAGCTGCTTTCAACATTATATTAAAAGACCCTAACGTGAAGGCCATCCTCATCAATATTTTTGGGGGTATCGTTCGTTGTGACCGTGTAGCACAGGGTGTGATCGATGCTTACAATGAATTAGGAAATATCCATGTCCCTATTATTGTGCGATTACAAGGCACCAATGCCGAAGAAGCTAAAAAACTGATTGATGAATCAGGCTTGAAAGTTTATTCTGCAATCCTCTTGAAAGAAGCTGCTCAGCGTGTTGAAGAGGTTTTAGCCAAATCGTGATCGGTGATCAGTTAAACCACAGGTAATTACCTCACTATATTATTAAAAGAGCCCTTAACGGGCTCTTTTTGTTTACTTCATACTGAGTTAATATTAAAAATAAATATTTGTTTAATGCCTGGTTTTACTTGTTTCGCCCGAACAAAAACAACAGTTATAGGTTAAAGTCTATACGATTTGTCGACAAAATGTAATCTTCACAAATAAAATAGATGTTTAAACATATATTATTTACCTTTGATTCATAAAACAATCAGTAAAGATCATGGAAACACAAACAGCAACCAAATGGGCAATTGACCCAATGCATTCAGAAGTACAGTTTAAGGTTAAACACCTTGTAATATCAACAGTAAGTGGTTTTTTCAAAAGCTTTGAAGGAACGGTTGAAACTGAAAATGAAGATTTCCAGGATGCAAAAATCGATTTCGTAATCGACATCAATAGCATCGATACCAACCAGACCCAACGCGACGAGCATTTAAAATCAGCTGAATTTTTTGATGCTGCTACTTATCCGCACATCAAATTCCATTCTTCATCATTCGCTAAAACAGGTGATGACGAATACGAATTAAAAGGCGACCTGACTATTAAAAGTGTAACCAAACCAGTTACTCTTAATGTAGAATATGGCGGTTCAACAGCAGACTTTTATGGCAACACCAAAGCAGGTTTTGAAATAACCGGTAAAATCAACCGTAAAGAGTTTGGTTTGACATGGGATGGCGTAACAGAAGCAGGTTCAGTAGTAGTTGGTGAGGACATTAAACTGACCATCAACGCACAGTTGGTAAAACAAGCATAAATTTTTTTTCACATACATTAATGTTTAAGCCATTTGCAATAGCAGATGGCTTTTCTTTTTTAAGACTATCTAAAAGTATATTTGCTGAATAATTATGCTGATAAAGATATATCCCGAAAACCCGAACCCAAAGGCAATAGAACAAGTAGCTGATGTACTGCGCAAAGGCGGGCTCATCATCTATCCTACAGATACAGTATATGGTTTGGGGTGTGATATTACTAATCATAAAGCAATTGAAAAGATCTGCCAGTTAAGGCATATTAAACCTGAAAAGGCTAATTTCTCCTTTATCTGCTACGATCTGAGCCACATATCCGACTATATCAAGCCAATAGATAATGCAACGTTCCGCGTTTTAAAAAAGGCGCTTCCTGGACCATTCACCTTTATTTTTAATGCCAGTCATAACGTACCAAAGCTACTGAGCTCCAACAAAAAAACGGTGGGTATCCGCGTGCCGGATAATGATATAGCACGTGAAATAGTAAGAGTATTAGGCAACCCCATCCTTTCCACATCTATTCACGACGATGACGACATCATCGAATATTCTACCGACCCTGAACTAATACAGGAAAAATATGAGGATACAGTAGATATCGTGATCGACGGTGGTTATGGCGGCAATATTCCCTCTACTGTAGTGGATTGTACTTCGGGTGAATTTGAGGTTGTGCGTGAAGGTAAGGGGGAGTTGGAATTGTATTTGTGATAGATTTGCTATATTAGTTCGTTAAACCTAATCACAAATCAATGGAACTTAAATCTATATCCAACAGTATGATCTTTTACAAGATTATTACTGGGGTCTTACTACTTGTTTTTCCGCTAATATTTATTGACAAACCATTCCCATGGTGGATATACATCGTAATGATCGTTGTCTACCTTCAATTTTTTTTATTTATTATTTATCTACCAGAAACAATTGAGTTCGATAATGACTATATATATTTAAAAAGAATTAATGGGGAAATTGCGATTGATCTTGGCTGTATTTATAAAATAAAAATGACGGGATTTAGACTTAATCGCAGGTATATGTGGAAAATCAAATATCGGGTTAATGGTATAAATAAGGCTGCACGCTTTTATCCTGATTATTCACTCACTAACATGAACGAATTTGTAGAAAATATTAAGCATAAAAATCCCGACCTGGAAGTAATATATACCAGCAGTACTTTGGATTTTGATTTATGATCTTATCATCTTCACAAACTCCGGTATCCTCTCCAAATAACTCTCAGCACCCAAAAACTTCACAAATGCACTGCCTACAATAGCACCACGGGCATATTCGCAGGCTTTGCTAAAAGTTTCATTGTTATTGATACCAAAACCGATAATGGCCGGGTTTTTCAATTGCATGGCTTTAATACGTTTGTAATAGTCCTCAATGGCATTGGATACCTGTAAGTTTTTTCCAGTAATAGATGAAGATGATAATAGGTAAATAAAACTATTCGTCAGGCCATCGATCTTTCGGATACGCTCTTCGGTGGTTTGCGGAGTAACCAGGAAGATATTGCTTAGACCGTTATCGATAAAATATTTTGAATACAAAGTTTCATACTCATACATCGGCAGGTCAGGTACAATTACGCCATCTACTCCTACCTCAGCGGCTTTTTTACAGAAATTTTCTATACCGTATTGTACCATCGGGTTTACATAACCCATTAGTAATATCGGTATGTTAACACGCTTACGCAACTCTTTCAACTCTTCAAACAACTGGTTCAGGTTCATACCATTTTTCAAAGCCTCTTCTGAGCTATGCTGAATAGTCGGCCCGTCAGCAACAGGATCTGAATATGGGAAACCGATCTCCAAAAAATCAACACCGGCTTTTTCCAGAGCCTCAGCAATTGTAACGGTTGTGTTCAATGCAGGATACCCCGCAGTAAAGTATATGGATAACAGGTTATCTTTTTTTGATTCGAAGAGTTTGTTTAGTCGGTTCATTTTAGTCAATGGTCAATGGTCAATAGACCATAGTAATAAAAATAAGACCATGGACTATCGGCCATAGTCTATGGGCAATTAATATCCGAAATATTTTATATAAGTATCCAGGTCTTTATCTCCCCTGCCCGAAATGCAGATCACCACATTATCGTCAGCTTTAAAAGTCATCTTTTCTAAATAAGCTAAAGCATGCGCAGTCTCAATGGCCGGGATAATACCCTCCAATTGCGAACATAATAGGCCCGCCTGCAAAGACTCATCGTCGGTGATGCTTACATATTGCGCACGTTTTATCTTATACAAATGCGCATGCTGCGGACCAATCCCCGGGTAATCTAACCCAGCTGATATGGAATAGGGTTCCACAACCTGTCCGTCGTCTGTCTGCATTAAAATGGTACGGCTGCCATGTAAAACACCTTCCCTGCCCAAATAAGTTGTCGCTGCTGAGTGGCCGCTATCAACACCCTGCCCTGCCGCCTCCACTGCAACCAATTTCACCTGCTCATCGTCCAGGAAATGGTAAAACATTCCCATCGCGTTGCTGCCGCCGCCTACACAAGCCATCACGTATTGGGGTAATTCGCTGCCTGTTTTTTCTAATAATTGTTTTCTTGTCTCCAGTGAGATCACCGATTGAAACTGTGCCACCATTTCAGGATATGGATACGGCCCTACCACCGAACCAATGATATAATGCGTATCAACCGGGTTATTGATCCAGTCGCGCATGGCCTCGTTTGTTGCATCCTTCAGGGTTTTGCTGCCCGAAGTAGCAGGCACCACCTTTGCACCCAGCATTTTCATGCGTGATACATTCGGCGCCTGGCGTTCCATATCCACCTCACCCATGTAAACAACACATTCAATACCCATCAAAGCACAAACTGTTGCAGTTGCCACGCCATGCTGACCGGCTCCAGTCTCAGCTATGATACGTTTTTTGCCTAAGCGCATAGCCAGCAGTATCTGCCCGATGGCATTATTGATCTTATGCGAACCGGTATGGTTCAGGTCCTCCCGCTTGAAAAATATGTTTGCACCATATTTCTCAGAATATCTTTTAGCATGATATAATGGTGAAGGCCGGCCAACATAATCCTTTAAAAGCTGATCGTATTTAGCCTTAAAACCAGGATCGCTAATTATTTTGGCATATTGTTGTCTTAGTTCCTCCACATTGGGAAACAACATTTCAGGAATGTAGGCTCCCCCAAAATCTCCGTAATATCCGTGCTCGTTTACTCCGTATTTCATCGTAATAATTCGAATGCGTTTTTTAATTTATCAATATCCTTTAGTCCGGGCTCAATTTCAAAGCGGCTGTTCAGATCGACTCCATAAAACTGAGGATGACTGATTGATTTTACTTCTTCCAGGTTTTCCAGGCTCAATCCACCGCTCAAAAAGAAAGGAACATCTAATTTATATTTATCCAATAATGACCAATCAAAGGTTTGACCTGATCCTCCGTGCTTGTCGGTTTTGGTATCAAACAGGAAATAATCGACAGCTCCTAAGTATTGGTTTAAGCGGTCAAAATCAAAGTTCTGATCGACGCCAAAAGCTTTTATCACCGTAATTTTCCGTTTAAAGTGGCTGCAAAATTCCGGCGTTTCATTCCCATGTAATTGTACTACATCAAAATTATAACTATCGATCAATTGATCGATGATCTCGGCCGATTCATTTACAAAAACAGCAGTTTTTTCGATAGTATCCGGTAAAGCAGCCAACACCTCTCCGTTTATTTCCGCAGCAAACCTCGGCGATGGCGCATAACATATAAAACCGACATAATCTGGTTTTAATGCAGCTATCGCCTCAATGTTCTCCCTTTGTTTTAACCCGCAAATCTTAATCTTCATCAGTTACTTCCTATCAATGTTTTAAAACTCAATAATGCTTTTTTGCTTACCAATGCTTCATCTGCCTCATAAAAGCAATCGGCGAATGATTTTTCCGGATGAATGGTTTTAATGGCCTGAGCTGCATTGCATAACACCACATTGTTTTGCGCGGTGGTTGCCTCGCCGTTTAACACATTCATAAATATATCAGCTGAATCCTTAACCGTGCTGCCACCGGTTATCTCTGACGGATCAACCTTTTCAAAACCCAGGCTTTCGATAGTATTTATTTTTTCACCTTCGGGAGAAAATGTTTTAAAATCTCCGGTCAATGATATTTCATCGTAGCCATCCAAAGCATTCAGGATAGTATACTTTACATCTGATTTCTGATACAGGTAAGCATATACCCGCGCTAATTCAAGGTTGAACACGCCAACCATTTGATTTTTAGGCTTAGCGGGATTAACCATCGGCCCAAGCATATTAAAGAAGGTTTTTACACCTAATTCCCTACGAATTGGCGCAACAGTCTTCATGGCCGGATGAAACAATGGTGCGTGCAGAAAACAGATATTCGCTTTATCAATGCTTCTGTTTAGTTTATCAGACTCATTGGTAAACTGGTATCCCAAAAATTCGATCACATTGGATGAGCCGCAACCGGAAGAAACGCCGTAATTACCGTGTTTGGCAACTTTGTACCCAGCCCCTGCTACAACAAATGACGCCAGCGTAGATATATTAAAGGTGTCCTTTCCGTCACCGCCGGTACCGCAAAGGTCTATCAACTCGTTTGTCTCCAGGTTAGCCGGCAGACAAAGATCAAGCATAGCATCTCTGAAGCCTTCCAACTCATCAACTGTGATGCTGCGCATGCAGTAAGCCGTCATAAAGGCGGCCATTTGCGAATTATTGTACTTACCCTGTGCTATATTGGTCAAAATCTCTTTCGACTGCCCGCGGGTAAATGTTTTATGTTCAAATAAATGGTTTAATATTGCTTTCATACCATTGGTTAATAAAAAAGGGTCACCTTGCGGCAACCCTTCTGATTATATCTTTTAAAACAAAAACAGGACTGCCTTACGATTACTCGTTAAGCCACCACCAGTTATTGTTTAATACTTTATTCATATCTGTGCGACAAATATGGAAATAGTTTTTCCTAAAAGCAAGGGGAATGATATTTTTACTGAAAATTGGGTGGGTTGGAGTAGTTGAAATGGTTGTATTGGTTATATTAGTTAGAGAAGTCGGAAAAAATCAACATCTATAACTATTTTTAATATTTACAACCATTTCAAACCAATACAACCTCTCCAACCAATACAACCAACTAACTACAAAACATGTCTATTCATAAACGCAAATTTAATCCCGAGGACGACCTTGGTTTTGGTACACAGCCCGTTATCAAAAACCAGCCGCTCATCAGGCAGGATGGATCGGTCAACGTAAAACGAAAGGGGCTGCCATTTTATAATACCGCCGATAATTATCACAAGCTCATCACCATGAAGTGGGGCAAATTCTGGCTCATTGTGCTGTGCGGCTACTTGATTCTTAATACACTATTTGCTCTTGTTTATCTTTTCATAGGTGTGCAAAACCTTAACGGTGCCGAAGGAACTGACACCTATCAGCATTTTTGGGATGCGTTTTTCTTCTCTGCACAGACAATATCTACTGTAGGTTATGGGCACATCAGTCCGAAGGGAATGGCAGCAAACAGTGTTGCTGCGTTAGAATCCATGATGGGATTGCTTGCCTTTGCACTGGCCACTGGTTTATTATACGGCCGTTTTTCAAGGCCGACAGCCAAAATTGTTTATAGCCAAAACCTACTGATCTCACCTTATAAGGATGGCGGCAAAGGAATTATGTTCAGGCTCGCCAACCTAAGACGCAGTACACTGATAGACCTTCAAATGGAGATCACCTTTTCTTATAATGAAGATGTCGACGGAAAAAAAGTAAGAAGGTTCTTCCCGCTCGAACTGGAAAGGAAAAAAGTAAGCATATTAACTTTAAGCTGGACCGTTGTGCATCCGCTTGACGAGAACAGCCCGCTGAAAGATATAACCCTCGATGATTTAAAAAACTCCCAGGCAAGTTTCGCCGTACTGTTAAAGGCGTTTGATGATACTTTTTCGCAAACAGTACATTCACGAACATCCTACCAGTGCGAACATTTGGTATGGGGTGCTAAATTTAACCCTGCGTTTGACAGGGACGAAGAGGGTCGCATTGTATTGGATCTTAGTAAGATCAACGACTTTGCACTGATAGAATAGATATTGAAAAATAAAATCGCGGTTTAAAAGCCAGGTTTAGACTGGCAAAGTTCAATTAAAACACCGTTGGCACTCTTAGGGTGAATAAAACACACCAATTTATTATCAGCACCTTCTTTAGGTGTTTCATTCAAAAGCACAAAACCTTCGTTCTTTAAACGTGCCATTTCGGCCACAATATCCTCTACATCAAAGGCTATGTGATGTATCCCCTCGCCCCTTTTTTCAATAAACTTACTTATAGGGCTATCGGTGGATATAGGTTCAAGCAATTCAATTTTATTGGGCCCGGATTGTAAGAAAGCCGTTCTAACTCCCTCTGATGCAACGGCTTCAATTTTATATACGGTTGTGTTCAATAGCTTTTCATAAATCATACCGGCACCTGCAATATCTTTTACCGCAATCCCGATGTGCTCGATCTTTCTCATCTTCAAATATTGCAAATAATTACCTTTATCTGATTATTCGTCCTTGTTTTGAATGATTTTAAATAAAAACTTTGCATATCTTTGTATTGTTATAAATAGATAATAAAATATGAACATTCCTATATACCTGGATAATAATGCAACAACGCCTATGGACCCACGGGTACTGGAAGCGATGCTGCCTTATTTTAACCAGAAATTTGGTAATGCTGCAAGCCGTAATCACGCTTTTGGATGGGTAGCTGAAGAAGCGGTGGATTATGCACGCGAACAGGTGGCTAATATTATTGGTGCAAGTGAGAAAGAGATCATCTTTACTTCGGGTGCTACTGAGGCAGACAACCTTGCTATAAAAGGTGTGTTTGAAATGTATCAGGAAAAAGGTAATCATATTATTACTATGGTTACTGAACATAAAGCCGTATTAGATACCTGTAAACACGTTGAGAAATTAGGTGGAAAGGTTACTTACTTATCTCCTAAGAGTGATGGCCTGATAGATTTACAGGAACTTGAAGCTGCCATGACCAAAGAAACTATTTTAGTTTCGATCATGTATGGTAACAACGAGATTGGTGTGATACAACCCATAAAAGAAATTTCTGCAATTGCCCATAAATATGGCGCTTTGTTTATGACAGACGCTACACAGGCTGTTGGTAAAATTCCTGTTGATGTAAATACTGACGGAATTGACCTTTTAGCTTTCAGTGCTCACAAAATATATGGCCCTAAAGGTGTTGGTGCATTATATGTGCGGCGTAAAGGACCACGTGTAAAAGTTACCGCACAAATGGATGGCGGCGGCCATGAACGCGGTATGCGTTCAGGTACATTAAACGTACCGGGTATAGTTGGTTTTGGTAAAGCCTGCGAATTGTGTATGCAGGAAATGGAAAGTGAAGCAAAACGTTTATCTGCTCTGCGCGATAAATTACAATCAGCGTTAACTGTCCTTGAAGAAAGCTATGTAAACGGCAATGTTGAACATCGTTTACCGCATGTAGCCAATATATCATTCAAATATGTAGAAGGTGAAGGATTGATGATGGCAATGAAGGATTTGGCAGTTTCGTCAGGTTCTGCTTGTACATCAGCATCGCTTGAACCATCATATGTATTAAAGAGTTTAGGTTTGTCTGATGACCTGGCACACTCATCTATCCGTTTCGGATTAGGTCGTTTTACCACCGAAGAGGAAGTTGATTATGCGATCGAGGTAACTAAAAAATCAGTTACTCACTTACGCGAGCTTTCACCACTTTGGGAAATGTTCAAAGAAGGTATCGATCTCGACTCAATTGAGTGGGCGGAACATTAACAAGGTTTGACGTAATACGTTCTACGTTTTACGTCGGTATTTTAACAGGAAAAAACGTATAACGTAATACGTATAACATATAACAAAATTTAAGGAAATGGCTTATTCAGATAAAGTAATTGATCACTATACTAATCCACGCAACGTTGGCACTTTGGATAAAAGCAGCCACAAGGTTGGTACCGGTTTGGTTGGTGCGCCTGAGTGCGGCGACGTAATGCGCCTGCAAATACAGGTTGATGATAACAACATTATCACTGATGCTAAGTTTAAAACATTTGGTTGTGGCTCGGCTATCGCTTCTTCGTCGTTAGCTACTGAATGGCTGAAAGGCAAGACTATCGATGATGCCATGAAAATTGACAACATGGACATTGTTGAAGAGCTGGCTTTACCACCGGTAAAGATCCACTGTTCAGTATTAGCAGAAGATGCGATCAAAGCAGCAATTAATGATTTCCGCGTAAAAAACGGATTGGAGGCAATTGCGAGCGAAAAGACACATCACTAATTTAGTGAATGGTGAGTTGTGAGCGGTGAATAGCTATGCTATTTTCTCACTATTCACTACTGACAAATGACTAAAAATGGTAACTATAACAGATAAAGCAAAAGGAAAGATAGATAACCTGATACAGGATGCGAACCTTGACGGTTCATATTTCCTGCGTGTATCGGTGCAGGGAGGTGGTTGCTCTGGTTTATCATATAACCTTGATTTTGACAACGAAATAAAAAAGGGCGACCAGTTTTTTGAAGATAAAGGCATTAAGCTGGCTTTAGATATGAAGTCGTTCCTATACCTTGCCGGAACCGAACTTGATTTTACAGACGGTTTGAACGGCAAAGGTTTTAACTTCCACAACCCGAATGCTACCCGTACCTGCGGTTGCGGTGAAAGTTTCTCCGTATAAATTTCAATGTAAAAAGGATAAAAGAAAGACTCCGGCCAGGGGTCTTTTTTGTTTTAAGATTATGTAGCAAATTGTATATTTATCGTGAGATGAAATTAAAAACCTTATCATATAAAATTGCCATAATTTGTTCTGCACTTTTTACTCTATCGAGCATTGAAACAATATCTGCTCAAAATAAGATTAGAACTATAGAAGAATTGACATCCGACACTTCCGGCTGGGACTCATTTAAAGAGACCTTAAAGATTGCAAGAAATAAAATCGAAATATTACCCGTTGATCGTGTAAAAGCCCAAACAGCATTACTCCATACCCAGGTG
>Ga0307510_10008821_pt1 | contig 12017 bp, 9 predicted proteins | sample 12_EM_MG_FD_207224 | JGI IMG/M metagenome (GOLD analysis project Ga0307510, IMG submission 207224) | Populus trichocarpa ectomycorrhiza microbial communities from riparian zone in the Pacific Northwest, United States - 12_EM | ecosystem: Host-associated > Plants > Roots > Unclassified | place...
CAACCAAGAAAAATAAGTAAAAATAATTTAAATATATGGCGGTAATTAGTACTTAGTATACCATCCATCATCCTTAATAAAAAAAAAGGAGAATGTATTATGAAGTGCTTGTTGAGTGGTAATGATTTTTGTGGGGGTCCGGAAGCAATGGGTTGCCACCCTCACCCAGGTGATCGGTTAATTTTGTCCACGCACGATACTGCGAAAATGCAACATCGATGCACGGCCTCTCCTAGACAATAACGGCTTGAGTGCAGTGGCTGACGCACCGGGCGTCTTTCGTAGCACGTGTAGACAAGGAAAATGTGGTACCCTTTCATAGAGCCCTTGTGTTGATTAAGTGCGGACTCTGCCGACCAAGGGTGTTGGTCAACAAATTGCTAAAAAAAAAGTGGACGGAGAGATTGAGATCTGGAATGCAGAAAGCAATAGTGGGGGACTGAATCCCTTGTAACTTGGGAGGGATTGCATCCCGTGGAACTGAAGTTGGATGTGCCGAGTATATCCAATCAACTCCTTACTGGGGTTGCGCACCCGGCACATACGATCTTTTGGATTAGATTGATTCTGTTCCGCGAATAGTTTCTGGTTCGAATGAATCAGAAAGAATAAGTGGGGTGGTGATATGCCTAAATCTATACCATTAGCGGCATCTTGAGTTTTCTCACCTCAGCTTCTAGCTTGAGGTTTTGCATAAAAGAGGCTGAGACTGGGGTATAGTTCATATCGTGCGGTTATACAGCTGCGGGGGCCTAAATTTGGGGTATGATAGATACTGCGAAGTGGCGTGTTATTTTTGAGATGTCGGAGGAGTTGGAAAAGATTTGCTCCATTTTGTGGTTGGTCTTGTGCTTGTTCCCCAATGGCACCCATCTCCGGAAACTTTGATGTAGGAAACCTTTTAGGAATTTGGGCAGATCGGAGATGTTTGTTAGCTCTGTTTTTGATTTTGAGTTTTCTCCTGCCCCACTTATCCCGCCCGGCCTCCACCGCATGCTCCATTGTTGGTAGGTGGAGGATTGTGCGCTGGAAGGGGGAAAGGAGTGCAATAGATTTTATTCTGTCGCCAAAATTGTTAGAATACAGTCGCCTTTCCATTGTACAGTATTTACATTGGAGATAGGGGTAAGAGACCCTCCAAGAAAAATTCTACCATGATACCATATTATACTACATCCTAGCCCAAGTATATTATATTATTAAGAAAAGGAACGGAGAAATACAACAAGAGTAGGAGAGAGGACTTATCCGAAAAAAACGTCCATATTTGGTAAGAGAAACACAAGAAAAGGAAAAGGGAAATTGAAGAAAAAATATGGACATGCTTCATATATTTTGGGCAACCGTTGCCAGAGCTGACGGGTGAATGAAGTTTTTGATTATACCTACCCTATGGTTGAGCCCAGTCGAGTTCGAGCGTTCGACAATTGCGCCGTTTATTAGTTATCCTCCGACAATCGGGGGGGGGGGTTAGAAACGGTGGTAGAATGCCTGCTAAGGTTGGAAACAGTGCGCGTGGCTGGGTTCGGAGGAGCCGAAAGAGTTCGTGCTTCCAGGGCCTTATACCGCACTAGGGGTTGTAGCCTTTCGGGTCTTGAGTAGCTTCGCAACTCCAGTATACCGAGACTGAGTAGCCAACTAGAGCGGTGTCCGGCCACCATTGTCTGGCCTATCTGGGTTAACGTCATTCCGTTCTAACAGTAGCTTCACTACTCCATCATGCCCATTCTTGGCGGCCCACCAGAAAGGTGTTTGGCCATTGTTGTCTTGCCTATCGGGGTTAACGTCTTCCTGTTCCAATAGTAGCTTCACTACTCCCTCATGCCCATACGATGCGGCCAACAAGAGCGGTGTTTGCCCATTATTGTCTAGCCTATCGGGGTTAACGTCTTCACGCTCCAGCAGCAGCTTCACTACTCCATCACGCCCAGACCTGGCGGCCCACCAGAGCGGTGTTCGGCCATGATTATTTGGCCTATCGGGGTTAACGTCCTTCCGTTCCAGCAGCAGCTTCACTACTCCCGCACGCCCACCCTCGGCGGCCGACAAGAGTGGTGTTTGGCCATCATTGTTAGGCCAATCGGGGCTAACATCTTTCCGTTCTAATAACAGCTTCACTACTCCTTCATGTCCATTCACGGCGGCCAACCGGAGCGGTGTTTGGTTGTCATTGTCTGGCTTATTGGGGCTAAGGTCTTTCCGTTCTAAAAGCAGCTTCACCACTCCTTCACACCCAATTCCGGCGGCCCACCAGAGCGGCGTTCGGCCATCATTGTCTGACCTATCGGGGCTGAGGTCTTTCCGTTCCAACAGCAACTTCACCACGCCTTCACGCCCATTCCTGGCGGCCCACCTGAGCAGTGTTTGGCCATCACTGTCTGGCCCATCGGGGTTAACGTCTTTCCGTTCCAGCAGCAACTTCACCACTCCTTCACGCTCTTTCCTGGTGGCCCACCAGAGTGGTGTTCGGCCATCACTGTCTGGCCCATCGGGGTTAACGTCCTTCCGTTGAAGCAGCAGCTTCACTACTCCCTCACGCCCACCCTCGGCGGCCCACGAGAGCGGTGTTCGGCCATGATTGTCAGGTCTCTCAGGGTGGACGTATTTTCTTCTAAATAGTATACCCATTACTTGTGGTGTCTTTTCCCACCTACGGCCTATGCTCCCAAGATCGACAAATGACCGACTAAGGAACAGCCTGACCACCCCTTCGTGCCCATTCCCAGCGGCCCACGAGAGTGCAGTTCGCCCATATATCCTGTCTGGTATTTCCGGCTGAGTGTGCTTCTCTTCCAAGAGTAGTTTTACTACTTCTTCATGGCCATACCTCGCAGCCCATATGAGTGGTGTCAGACCGGCACCATCTCTTTTGTTTACGTCCCATTTCTTTGTTTTTATCAAATCAATTGCGACTTCTGCAATGCCTAGGTATGAGATGCAATGTAATGCAGAAAATTGCTTGTCGTAATTAAAGGGCCACTCGGCGATCGACCTCGCAAGTAACTCGGCGGATATGTGACTATCGTATTGATCAAAAAGGTCACGCGCAAGGGATCTTGAACGATCTGAGAGCCCCATTCGCATGTGAATTCCCCAGTACAAAGAAGCGTATTCCAGTAAGGGTGTGCCTTTGAAGTCGCGAGAGGGGCGGGACGAAAGCTCTCTGATGGCCTGGAAATTAAGATATGTCAAACAGGTCTCCGTGATTTTAGAGTGAGGTTTGTCAAATAAGTCAGCATGACGGGAGAGATACTCCTTCAGCGTGAAATGGATAAGCCGAATAGTGGAGGATCCTTTATCGACAGTGGCAAGTCCTTGGCAACAGCTTAACACTGTCCGAATAGAAGGGACATTGTTGGTATTTATGTCGACTACTCCTATCTCGACCGCTAGGGCGTGACATATCTCATCCACAGTCAGCGGCCGCTCGGCATGTGAAATCCACATTAGAGCCTCCACCCCCAGCCTTGCTCTATCACCATTCTGGGCCTTTATCCGTCCTATGGTTGTACCGTATGCATCCCCCAAGCCCAAACCATCGGTCGTCGCATCGAGCTTCTCTCGCCTTCGATGGAGTGTCATTTCCTGTAGGATCGCCTCAATGTTTAGAGATACCAGCAGAAATCTAGACACAGGACTTTTAGCTCATAATTTACGATATCTTTTTCAGGGCCCTTGCTCCTCACTTACAGTTGTGAAGCGGTCTCGGGAATGTTCTTTATGATGTCCTCCTCTAAGCTCTTATCCATCGCCTCCGGTGTTGTGTCCTCTTTCAGCTTCGCCCTCAGGAATCGAATTATATCACCCTTGGCTGGTGTAATGGATACAGCGGCTACCCTCCCGGCGAGATGTTTCTCCACCTCATCCCGGATATGCAATCTTCCAGCAAGGAATATCCGCATACTTGGGGACTTGTGTAGAATTTGTTTGAGTGAATCAAGCAGCTTTGCCCGGTACTCCGCTCTGCATTCGTCGAGGGCATCAATACATATGAAGGTGGGCCGTGAGGACGAGATATCCTGTAACATCTCTACGACTTCCCTGAGTTCTAGCCTCCGCCCACCGGTGGTCTTCTTCTGGTCTCGGAAGGCCTCGGTGATATTTGCCGGAATATTTTCGAGTCCACCAACAAGTTGTTTTAGGAGGGAACCTAGGACGGTGGAAATGGATTGCTCCTTCTGGGTGGCGAAGTCGAAGTAGAAGCAAGCAACTACGGCATTTTGCCCCCTTGCCCAATCGCACAACTCATCGATTACCAAGGAGCTAACATCACAAGTTCTCAGCAACACCATTGCTTCATGGAGGATAGGGTTCCGTACCTAATGTAGGTTTTGCCGACCCCCGGATTTCCATGGCAAAACAAGGCTGAATTATCGGGTTCTCCACCGCGAATGCCATCGAACCAACACCGGTATTCCTCTGTTCGTAAGAGCCAGTCCCCCACATGTTCGACTCGGCCGTCTCTAATACCGCGGTGTCGTATCCAGGGGTCCAGTTGTGATAACCATGAGAGAATCTCAGCTCTCTCATCGGCTCCACCAAAGTTGTTTACGTAAGTAGTATTGAAGGACTGGTTATTAAAGGAGTTGTTATAGCGAGAGTTGCTATTTTCCCCGACACGAGCTTGTGACATTTCTCGTTTTTCAGCTGCTATTTGGAAGGTGGCAGATTCGATGCAGAAGATTCCGAGAATGTGTTCTTGTGTGCGTTGCGGCGGGTCAAGTAGGCATCGAGTGCAAAGAAAATAATCCCAAGCGAGAAGGAGCCAAAGCGCAGAGGCTGCTTATGTAAGCAACTAATGGGGGAATGAGAATCCGCATTCCCTACGATACAGCCTTTAACAATACCGTAAAAACTGTAATAATTGAGTGGTGTGCTATGTAGTCAGAGTTGCCCCCTCTGGTAAGGTCTCTTGTTTTTTTGTTTTTTATGTCTCTCAGAGGGGCTGAGCCGTCTTTTTTTGCGGTACTTTTCACCCCTTTTCTCAAGTAGGGAATTCGCGACTACATAGCACACCACTCAATTATTACAGTTTTTACGGTATTCTATCCCCATCTACCGCATTTTCTGGTTAAACTCGTTTTCACGCTAGGAGGTCAAAATAAGATGTGGCAGTTAACCGAGGATTGCCACAAGAAATAATGAGTCAGACTAAACGCCACAGAGTTAGTAATAAAGCCTTTTATTGACAACACTGCAACATCGCTCAAAAACATCACCAGTTCATACAATAAGTTCCCCTCCTATCCTTTCTCAACAACCTCTATTGCAAATCAAAGAACTAACAGAGTCATAGGAGAAGACTGTCTGGCATGCCGGAGAGCATACGAGATTGTTCTTTTGCTCAAAACCGGGTAGAAGGAACGCGTAGGATACCCTGGACGGCGATATGGGCACACTGCCCCGTCGGCTGAAGTCATAACCGACGACTCCGAACCAAGTCGCTCGGCCGGGGCCAATCAACTCCACCTGATGGGCAGGAAGATGGTCTACGTTGTCAGAAGTGACAACGTAGACTTGACTACTCATAGGCTTCTTCATATTGGGTCTTTTGACTTAATATGTAAGAAGCCTAGAGTAAGTTTAGAATAATGAGACCGGAAGCTTGGAGGCTGTTCGGATACTTATATTCTGCCAGTAGTGGGAGAATATAAATATCAGAGCAGTCTCCGAGTTCTTTTTTTATCTTTCTATATCGTTCAGCTTCCTGCCATAGTACCTCAAAGCTATTCCGCTTCCTTTATTTCTATTATCATAATGGAGAACTCTACTTCAGCTCCCAGGTCAGGTTCAGCGGAACATATTGATTGAGCATCTAGTGCGATAGCTCCCACCCCCTCCGATAACACTATGCTTCAATTAGCATCCACCGGACTCGCATCCTCAGCTGCTCCCAGGCTTCCGCCTGGCCCAAAATCAAAGCCTCTCACTCTTCGTTCAATGACCTCGTTTGCACCTCCTCGTCGAAGATTACAACAGTCTCATACTTGCGAGTTTAAAATAGGTGTATTAGCATGGTGGGCTCACTCTCAAGTTGCTTCTCCCAACTCACCAAGTGGAAAGCTCAGTTCCCCTACAGTCAACAATGTCTCTCTCCGCTATCAGGTACCAATATCAACACTCCGGGATTGGCGACGTAATGAATCACATATATTAAATGCAAAAAAAAATTCTTCAGGTTCCTGTCTCAAGGAACGCAGAGCACTATGGCCGGAAATGGAAGTGCTTCTCTATGAAGCATATCGGTGCAGAAGAGAGGAAAAAAAGGCTGTTCGGCAAGGATGGCTTCGAAGGCAGTCTATAATATCGTTTAAGACTGCCTATCCAGACAAGGACCCAGATGATTTTATCTTCTCACGAGGCTGGTTTACTGGCATCTTATCCCGGCATAGTATCAGTTTACGCTTTACTACCAACAAATCCCAAAAGGTACCGGAGGAATATTTGGCGGGAATATTACAATGGATGCAGTTCAACCGACGAAATTCTCAAATCCGATCCCAGGAAGAGGAACAAGTGGTGGGTCGCTATTTGCTCGATTCTATATGCAATATGGACGAAACACCGTTACCTTTTGAATATCTTGACGGCCAAACCTACGCCGATAAAGGGAGCCATACAGTTCAGGTGAAAGCTACAGCATCAGGTTGGGATAAGCGGCAGGCTACACTCGTTCTGTGTATTTTTGGAAGTGGAAAAAATCATCTTCGGCCTCTTATCATTTTCAAAGGTAAAGAGAGCTATAGCGGAACGCGACGGAAATATTATCAACAAAAGCGAATCGAAGAAATATCACAATATGATACAAGAGTTATTGTGAACTGGAATGATACTGCTTATGCGAATGCAGACCTGTTAATTGAATGGATTACCGATTATCTTGTTCCTGTGCTACCATCTGGGCCACGACTTTTAGCTCTTGATGTAGCTGAATTTCACTGTACGGACTCAGTTCTTCAAACCCTTCGTGAGCATGATATTACACCTTCAATTATCCCTGCTGGCTGCACTGGCTTGGTTCAGCCACTCGATGTCTCTGTTAATAAGCCATTTGAAGACCTCCTACGTGATCTCATTGATCAGGCTCTTGAGAATTATCAAACAAACCACTCGGTTAATCTTCATGAGATAAGAAGGGCATATCACAATGCAGTAGCCCAACGGCGAATTTTGATCACAAAATGTGTGGGTGAGGCATGGGAGACATTTTCTCTCAAATACCAAGAGCTGATTGTTTCTACCTTCTGGAAGCTTTGGTTAACTCTGCCTATTGATGGCTCCTGTGATGAAGAATTGGCTGTGAAGGGAATTTCAAGTAACTTATTAAAGATTGGGAGTTGGGAACGGCTGTATTGTGAAGGCTCAGGGTTAGAATCACAGGAACGTTCTCATCTTTTTGTTGAAAGTGGAACTTCCGGAGAGGCACTACTTATTGAAAATGAAGAGGATGAAATAGCTATTGAATTCATAGGCAATTAAGAGTTAATCACTGATGTTGCAATATTTGTTTCTATATAATCTGAAATTGCCACTGATATTGGCTTAGCTTTCTCAGGTTCGTGGCCACACCACATCTTATTTTGACCTCCTAGCGTGAAAACGAGTTTAACCAGAAAATGCGGTATTACCTCTATTCGATTTAATTCTTCAGATGCTACTAGTGAAGCGTGAGGTATGCAAAGCATACTGGTACACTCATGTTCACTTACGGAGGTACAGCGTGTAAGTTTTGTAGGTTCCACAAACCAGGACTGCCACACCCCCTGTGGAACCTACAAAACTTATACGCTGTACCTCCGTAATTCTCATACACTATCATGCATGTGTGGCGGTGTTGTAGTGGTGAAAATGTATGATACTATGCAACCGAAGATTGCTGGGGACAGTAGATTTTCACCAGCCATAACACTGCCACAGGTACTGTACACGGGGGTATGAGAATTCTCAGTGGCAACAAACTTGGCCGCCATGGTGGGGAGAGAGCGCAGAGAAGTAGATCGTAACATGCATAGAGCCCCCTGTCTGCCAAGACTAGGCAACAGCCACCCCTGCAGAAAACTTGACCGCTTCCCAAGCAAAGATCATGAACCACTATCTATTCTGTCTAAGTTATTCGCAGATAGGCTAAATAAATAAAAAACTGCAAGTGAGGAAACCCAAATTTCATCCGTAACAAGACCGGTACTGTACACACTAGCGGCGGCAGGGCGCTATGTCTTCCGGGTGACTAATTACTCGTATTCCTCAAGGGACATGGGATGCTTTCATCCCAATTTGTTTTACCGCATAGCAAAATATGAGGCGAAGTGAAGCGTTCAAGTTCCTCTAAACTTGTAGTAAATTTACTTAGCAGTGTAAGAGGACTTTGCCGATACGGCCGTATACTTAGGGCAAGCCAAGTGTTTGCCTCTGCTCCTTGTATGATTCATACACCGAAGCTTCACAGAGATTCTGACTAGGCTACCCCAATGGCTAGCACTATATACCTCTCTAGGCCGGTTGGAAGTTTTGATCGAGATTAGCCCAGATACGGTCCGTGAGCCAGATGGGGGGTGGCATTCATAGAGCATGATGCACGATAGTTGGCCCCAATTTTCTCCCGCAGCGGAGGGATTTCGGGGCTTATTCATGCCGTGGTATCGATTTCATCATGACTGTCAGGATCCGTGTCTCTAGATGACCCCTTGGGGGATGCTACGGGGTGTGAAAGCGGTAGTTTACTGCACTGTATTTTCCAAATCTATAATACTGGGAAGAAGCGAGGTTGGAGTTGGCTTACGTCTCGAACCCAATATTGTGAACCGCATTCCGGACACGAGGTGCTCTTCTACTAACAATGGCTATACCGTAAATACACCCTATCGAATATAGACATACAAGCTACTGTAAATAGTTATTTAGACAGCACATATTTTTTTGTTTGAAAACTCCCATATCCTAAATCACCTAGCCATACAAATTAAACATAGATATTCTAAGAAATAAGAAATTTCAACTCCGAATTAGGACTTTTCAAGTAAGAAAAGATGGGTACTATACCTTAACGGCAATGGTGTTTTTAGAAAATAATATTCGGAGACACTTAGGTATTTTTCAGTACCCGCCCGGAACCCCCCGCGTGGTTTTCGAAGCCCCGGAACAATTGACCTACCAGCTGATAAAATATTTTTCTGTTATCATACTTAAAAGTGTTCGGTTATTTTGCCAACAATACTTCGTTCGAAGGTAGCGAATCTGCGATCTTATATGGTGTCAACACCCTCCCGAGTTACCGGTAATATGAAAATATATGACCTGGGAGCTGAGGATCTAGGGATCCCCATCCCATCACTCATCACCCCCACATTGCACAGCACATGAGGGAGTAGCAGGAACCTGCTGCATTCCAGGACAGTGGAAGAGCAGGGAAATTGGGCTTGAACGCCGAGGTTATCGTAGTACAAGTACAAATATCTGCTGGTTGCTTTTTCTTCTTTTTTGAAAACTGTTGAGATCAGAACTTCACACCGAGCATAGAAGCAAAGTCAAAATTTTGAAATCATTGTACAGAGGCTCCCATTTACAAAAGGATGGATCATATTAAACAACTTGCGCTTAGGCTAGAAACCTGAGAGGAAGTATTTCCAATCAAAAATATATGAGGAATGATCGAGTAGAGTTATGTCTCCCTAATCCCGATGAGGCGATTGGGCTAGACACTCGCCGGCATTGCGGTAGGATAACAGCAGCCCCGCTTTCCTTCAACAGAAGGAACACTATTAACCAACGCTATTGGACTGTGGGCTGAGGAAGGAAAATTTATGTTAACGGATGACAAGAGGAGGACCTCCTGTATCTAAGTTACTCGGATGACCAGCAAGGTTGGGCTTTCTTTCAGTTGGTTTTTTTTTTTCTCTTTGCGGTCTGGGTTGGCTTTGAATAAGAGGTTTGCGAAGTAGCTTGGCGGATTTGAATTGATCGTGACTTGTGTGGTTTTCCTTTCTAGCTGTGATTCCTTGATAGTGACAGTTGTTTGCCCATACCTCTTTCGTTCCGTCGAGTAGATACAGTATCCCGGGGTTCTGTTTTTCAGTCTTGTTCTTGAGGTATAGGGATGTCAAAGAGGAAACGGGAGCCGCACGGAAGTAGCCGATGGACTAAGCGAATTCACTTGGATCTTAGGCACTTTGGGGTGGGGATATGGAACGTTAGTTTCACCGCTCATACTTTGTTCCCTCGCTCGCTCTTGCTGTCGGCTTCACTATCTAGCTAAAAATCAAACCGTAGAGACAGGCATAAGTAAAACACAAATTCCACATCCTAATCCTTCTCTGGATCACCACACCTATCTGCATGTTTTCCCGCATGCCCTTGTTCCTCCATACACTCCCTTGATACCAAAGAAAAGACATAGCGGGTAAAATCTACAATATTCTCCCGTATCCATTCCGTCTGCATGTCTCCTAAACTCTCCTTCCCGCTCCCGTAGCAAAGCCAAGCACATCCGTCCAACAAGGGGGGATGTGATTCAATAATTTTACGAACGTGGGAGAATGCTCCAAAAATGCAACATAGGTCCGTAGCCACTGTCATACGAGTACAACAGCAACAACTCGAGTGTCGTTGACGTACTAGACCTTTTTTTGCATCGTCTGTATTAGGAAAATACGGAATTTTCTACATCTCTTCCTTTCATCAAATGTGTTTGTCAACGAATAGACAAAAAAAAAGGGGGGGGGAGTGCGAATAATATTCAACAGACTCCTTGATGGGAGTGTCGAGAGGGTACATATGATTGTTTAGATTAAACTCATTCCGTTCGGCTATCGGTAATAGTATCTGGTTCGGATGATAGTGAATTGGAAAGAATACCGTGAGTAATGATGTATTATACGGTCCCTTTGCAAAAGTAACCCAACTTTGGGATGCAACTGCTGGCACTCCTCCAACACTCAACTCACAAATGACCTCTAAAACCACAACCAAATTTTTTTGGAAATAAAATAAATATATTATAATCCTAATTAACACCTTGTTCGCCATCTCTCTTCTTTATTGAGATTTTTTAATTGTTGTAAAGGTATGGTGTGTCCGGGAGTGAGGGGCCGGGTTGCGATGTTGTGATGGAACTTTGCAGCATCAAATGTTCGGTTACTTTTGCTAAGGGACAATACCTTAATCCATAGGATTGGCGGCATCATGAGTTTTCTCACTGCCCCTTCTAGATTGAGGTATTCCACGGCAGAGGATGAAACTAGGATACAGTTCATACGGTGCTGGTCTACTTCCCCAACCACCAAAATACGGGTATGAGAGAGATACTTCAAGATAGCCTATTCATTTTGAGAGGTCGAAAAAGCTAGAAAGGGTTTGCTCTATTTGTGGCTGGTCATGTGCCTGTAGCCTAAGAGCACTCATCTCCGGGAAATTTGAGGTAGGAAGCTCTCTTTCATGATTTCACCGGATCAGGGATGTTTGTTGGATATTTTTGTTGATCTTTTTTTTTTGAGTTTTACTTTCTCTTGCCTGTTCTACCCAGGTCTCCCGCATATGCTCCGTTGTTGGCAGGTGGAGGATGATAGGTCAGAAGTGGGGAAGAAGTGCGATAGATTTTGGTTGGTAGCAGTGTTCCCAACCGTCCCGTCCGGACGCCAGGGCCCTGGCGTCCTATAGTCCCGTCCGTCCCGGGCAGGGTGGGTAAGGACGGCCAGGCACGGCGTCCATCTTTTGTAAACACCGCAGGACTGTAGGTTGACGGGCGGGCCCTGCAGTCTTTTTTGGAAATGGTAACTTCTGGTAGGTACCTACCGTCCTGAGTAAGGACGGGCGTCACCTCTAAGTTACCTACCGTCCTGCATAATGACGGGCGTCACCTCTAGGTTACCTACCGTCCTGCATAATGGCCGGCGTTACCTGTAGGTTACCTACCGTCCTGCATAATGACGGGCGTCCCTTGTAGGTCAAGGAAGTGGAATGGGGTCACGGTGCTCAGAACCAGGATCGGATATCACTGGAAGCATTGGTTGATTGATAGCGAA
>Ga0307510_10008822_pt1 | contig 12016 bp, 11 predicted proteins | sample 12_EM_MG_FD_207224 | JGI IMG/M metagenome (GOLD analysis project Ga0307510, IMG submission 207224) | Populus trichocarpa ectomycorrhiza microbial communities from riparian zone in the Pacific Northwest, United States - 12_EM | ecosystem: Host-associated > Plants > Roots > Unclassified | place...
GCGCAGAGGACGAGGAATCGTTTTGGGTCGAACGCTTTACCGGGTCCCATCAATGGACCCCACCTATTGACGGTCGTCGTGATACGAAGGGGACCAGAAGTTTTGGAAGGTGCAGGAGAACAGCGAGGTGGCACGAGAGGGAGAGAAGAAATGAGAGGATGAAGAAAATCAAAGATAAAGCAACACACACCAATCTTCCACGTCCGAGCTCCCGGTGAACGCATGACAGATAATCATCACATTATCCCTCTGCTCGTTCAGCTTCCCCCACGTCTTGTACGCAACGGGCACGTCCCTCAGGGTCTCTCCGCATTCGAGGGTGAAGGATGGGAGGACGAGAATGTCTTGATCAATCTCGACGAGCGGCGGCATTCCGGGGGTGCGGGTACTTATCCAAACAGGAAAGCAGCAGGGTGAGAAAGAGGTGAAATGGTCGAGACGGAGAGGGGAAAGATAAGTTAGGGGTCAATCAGTTAGACAGAGAGAGAGAGAGAGGCCTAGGGATAGGGTGATCTTCATGGTTTCTGATAAGTCGCCGATAAGTAAGCGGATCATGTAGGCTCGCACCGGCTTTGTCGGGTATGTGCGAAGGATGGTGAAATATTGCGGGGTCTCTCATTGACTCGATCGCAATCCAGGTTCAAGGCTAACCGGCCTGGTAAATCTCAACGTAACGGATCAAGAGTAGACATAAATTCCGAGATGTATCTAACCACAGCTACACTCAAAAACGAAACCAAAGGTCCGGACGGGGTAGAGCCTACAGACTAGAACGAAGGCGGCTTCGGAATGAACTGGTATTTCTCTCTCGCCCGTGCCTCGATGAACGAAGGGAATAGCCAATACAGCAGGTGCGAAATCCCATGGAACCCAGGTAAGAACACATGTTTCTTCCTGTAATCGATCGCCTGGATACACTTCTTCGCGACGTAGCTTTTGTCTAAACCCCTCTGGCCAGGGCCCGGAGACGCGTCCCGCACGCTTCCGCCGTCGACTGCTGATGAGCGGAAGTCTCCCTTGATCGTGCTCGGTATCATGAGGGAGAAATTTATTGATGGGTGTTCAATAGCGAGGGATTCGTACAACAGGAGGGCGGAGGATTTCGTTGCGGCGTATATGGACCGTGTGGGCGCGGGGATTACGGAGGCTAAGGAGGACATGAGGAGAATCGAGGGCGAATTTGATGTGGAGAGTAGCAAGGGTATCTAGAGTCGACAGGTAAGATTTCGTACGTCTCAGGAAGGATGGGTTCACGCACGAATGTCGTTGCCGCAACCAATGGGCCAATAAAGTTGGAGTGAAGAGCCGCCTGGGCTACTTCTACGACACGTTTTACCCCCTCGAGTTCCACATGGTCGCTGTCGTGCTTCAGGTTTGCAATTGACAGTAGGGGTTGAAGGGAGATCACTCCCGCAGTGATGATAACTGTATCTACACCTTGCCATTCTGCGGATGAGGGCGTCAGGAAATCCCCCCTGAAAATTAACCAAACAGCGAAGGGGACTCACCGGCCTGAATGACATCTCTCAGCATCACCATCTGCTCAGGGTCCGCAAAGTCAACAGAGACACTGAACGCGTTTCTATCTTCCTCGGATTCTTTAATCCTCTGTATCGTCTTACACTCCAGCTCGACTTCTTCGATCTCCTTCTTGCGCCGTCCGACAACGCACACCCGCGCCCCGCGCTGAGCGTACATATGAGCGAGGGTCCTGCCGACCCCGCTCGAAGCGCCCAATATGAGGACGCGTTCGTCGGTTCGTTGAATTCTGTGTGTTCTGCTTCGTCGTTCGCCTATGTGGTAGAGGGCGAACACGGCGACGAGTGTTGCGCCAGCCGCAACGGCAAGGTCTCGTGTGGGCGGTAGTTCCATGTGGTTTGTAGTAGGGAGAGGGAAGGGGATGTCGGGTCGCTGTCCGTCTGACGTCGTTTTCAAGTTCAAATGTTCAACTTTGTTTTCCGAATCGGGAAATGCCAATGAACCGCTAAGCGCCCGGCGACGGCGTCATCCGGAGCTAGACGACAACAATTCTAGTGAGGCAGAATGGCCAACCGAAACCTGCGAGGTTGGACGACGCTCAAAGGCCCTTCGTCTGCATCCACTCCAAACAGACCGATTCCCTCCAACATCCCGCAGCTCTCACTCCAGAACCGTCGCCATTAGGATTCAAACCAATCATCGCCGAAAAGCCCGCATAGATCCGACCGCGGCCTGCAGAGCCTCACCCGGTAAAGAATCCTTCTCCGAGCAAGAGAGCCCAAGCCTCACGGTCGGGTTGGTAGAACTTCAGTCGCGGTGGACCATGACGATGAGACGCGCACGATCCGAACGGGCGTACGAAAGCCACCCTCCGGAGCGGGGAGAAAACGAAAACAACCGATCCCTCCAGAGTTTCCTGCGTTATCCATGCTGTGTTCCCTTCACTCTGATATATGGTGTATATTAGGTGGAACCCTCAGAAATCGACGATTTCCCCTCTGTCGTGTCACCAATGACATCTCCCACCCCAGCACTGGTAGTCTTGGTATCTTCATCACTTTCGAGTTCCTCTTACTCCCCTCTTGCGAATTTTCCGTCTCTCAAAACTTGCGATCTTACCGGTAATAATCTCAATATGAATTCGCGTCATCTGCACTCTCTCTGGTCATGATACCCCTCGCCGGTGCCTTTGGGGAATCAGAGTCGACAGAACAGCTGTTCAGCTTGCCATCCCCGTGAGGATCCTTGATTCATTTCAATGAAGGGATTGCGAACCAAAAACAAGTACTAGAGAATCCGTGGCAGCGTAGCGGTGGTGCCTCAACGGATGCCCGCAAACGTGTCCCCAACTTATCAACTCGCCGTGGTCCGAACATCGGTGCTCTTCCGAAAGGGACAGGAGGTAGCTTCCCGAGGAGCAATGCAACGTTCTATTCTCAGTAACGTACGTCCGAGGTGATGAGAGCAAGATCAACGAGTTCGTCCTTATGCACATGCAAGAGGTCGCGCGCGAACAAACCCTGCAAGGCCGCATAATGGTAATCCCGGCGTGGAGTCGATCAAGGTTCGACGGGATGTAGACCATAAGATCCTCGTGTGTCGATGGATTACCTGCTCACCCAGTTTTAAGAAATGGCCCCGGCATAACCCACACCGGACCCCCCAGACCCCGAAAACCAGCCTCCAGCCAGGAGGGTACGCCTTGTGTAAACTCCACAATCTCGTAGATCGTGTTCCTCCACAAGTCCGAGGCACCGACTTTCCCACCCGTGCACGGAGGTACCGCATATAGCTTTGAAGAGGCAGCAACGAGTTTTATTGAGGACGGGGTGGGAGATAGGCCGTTCAGATGCATGAGTGTTAGCACGCGTAGAGTTGTTTACTTGAAGAGGGTGAGAGTAAGGCCAGCTGAGAAAAGGTCTCTAAACACAGAGCCTCGAGATGAGATGAGCGATCGGTCAGGAAACAAACGAGCATCGAACGGTACGGTGGTTGTCCGTTTCATGATAAGAAAGAAAAGGTATTCTGATCGTTGGATGATTTGGCTGCGGGACTTCACCAGCTTCGGATTTCTTTTTGTTGAATGTCCTATCGACCTGGAATTTTGTGTGGGCGGCTTTCGGAAAAGATGACCGGTTATTGGGAAACCGGTCGACTAGAACACGGGGGAGAACCTTTGCTGAGACAGGTATCGCGACATAAAACTCCACGTCTGCATCTGCGTGATAACGGAAGAGAGATGGAAGTGTCGTCGGTAAAGAGAAACTGTACGGACTGCATAGGGCGCCTGAAGGATAGCACCAAGCGCTGGGCGTGGAAATGGATCAACGCCACGAGGCGAACCATCTGTTATCGCAACCACCATCTGCGCCGACTCGACACCAACATGGACTGCATAAAAGAACCGTTCTCCAGCCTGAAGAAGGGTGTCAAGCGCCGACTAAAGGGGAACAAGCGCAAAACGGACAATCCAGGTGCTGGTGGAAGTGGGGAGAGGATTGGCCCATCGGGTCCACCTCCCCGACCGGGACCCGCTGTCGTGACGGGCGGCGGCCGCGAACAAGAGGGGAATGAACCTAACGCAGACGACGAGAGTGTTGAAATCAGCGCTGCCCCGGATGAGAACAAACCGGACTGGGGATCTACCGCGTCTGCCTCGGCCAAGTTACTCCTTCGCGGGGTGAGAGACTCGGCCACTGCCTTCGGTCCGCTCAAGGTTCTCGCCGGACATCTCTTTTGTATCCTGGTAAACTGCGAGGTACGGTCCCCTTCCGCTAACGTTACCCACAACGCTCATCTGTACTGCAGTGTACGGGGGAAAACAAACAAGCGATAGAATCCTTGGCGCCCCGGGTCAAGGCACTTACCGAACAGCTCTTCGAACCCGTTCCTGAGGGTGATGTCAGAGAGCAAGAAAGGAGAGAGGGGCTAGAACTGTAAGCGTATACCCCCGAGGACAAGCATCGGGTCTGACGTCCGGGGATCGGCAGGAAATTGCAAGATGTTCTTCGAGACCTCGGCCCGCTGGAAGCACAAGGGAAAGTTGAAGGGTTTTTCACCGATGCTGAGAATGCGAAAAAACTTGGCGGTCTGGTTGGGGATATTCAGGATGCGATGATGGAATATCAGGTATCCATCCACAAGCCAACCATATCAAGCACCTCTGACACTTGTAAAAGACTTTGTTACAGCAAGATATCTACGACAAGAGCTGTCAACTCATCGTGAGGCCCATCCATTTGCCTTCTGTCTTCATGGCCTGGGACTAACAGGCAGATAGGAATCAGCAGACCTTGCCCTTCTTAACCGAATGCGCTACACTGCGAGCGCCGGATTCCGCCGTGGAAACAGGCAGGGGTGCTTGAGGGGAACGAGGAAGGGTGTCCTCAGGGATATCGAAGATTGGTTCACAAGCGACCAGGATCAGCGTGTTTTCTGGCTGAACGGCCTCGCCGGGACCGGAAAATCTACCATCGCCCAAACGTTCGCCGAGACAACTTTCGCGGACGGAAAGCTCGGGGCCAGCTTCTTTTGCTCACGCGACTTCGAGGACTGCAGTAACCTTCAGATGATCTTCCCAACACTCGCCTTCCAGCTCGCCTATCGGTACCCGCTCTTCCGAAAGGAGCTCCTCCAGGTCTTGAAGGAGCACCTCGATTTAGGGCGCGAATCCCTCCTTTCACAGATGGAGAAGTTCCTCGTTGGTCCGCTTAAAGCCACCGCCACTCCAACTCTCATCATAATTGATGCCCTCGATGAGTGCAAGGACAGAGAGCCCGCATCCGCCATTCTGTCGATACTCTTCCGCTATGTGGACCAGATACCCAATGTCAAGTTCTTCATCACCGGACGGCCCGAACCACGAATTCGCTCGGGATTTCGGTTGCAGTCACTCGCCCCGATCACAGAAGTCTTAAAACTCCATGAGGTCAGGCCTTCAGTGGTGGACAGGGATATCAGACTGCTCTTTCAAACTCAGTTAGCCAGCCTTGCCAAGGACCGAAGTGACTTGGACTTGACAGAAGATTGGCCAAGTTCATCTGATATCACCATTCTGTGCAAGAAGGCAGCTGGGTTCTTCATCTATGCCTCAACAGTTGTCAAATTTGTTGCTTCTGAGGGTGATCTACCAGCTGAAAGACTTTCCCTCATCACCTCTCTTCCACAAAGCACCATTTGGGAAGGAAAGTCTGGAGTTGATCAGCTCTACACCAAGGTCCTCCAGCAAGCTTTCAGTGGTGTCCATACAGAAACCAGTCAGCAATTCCTCCACTTTAGGACTGTGGTGGGGACAATCTTGCTCATCTTCAACCCCCTCTCAATCAAGAGCCTTTCAGAGCTTCTTGGACTCAATACACAACACATCCACAGCACCACCTACTCCCTCCATTCTCTCCTCCTGGTCCCAGAGAGCACAGAAGATCCCATTCATATTTTCCACAAATCATTTCCTGACTTCCTGATGGATCCAGCTCGTTGTGAGGATAGAAGGTTCTTGATAGAGCCTGCAGGCCACCATGCAGAAATTCTGCTGGCATGCCTCAGGCTGATGGGAAAGAGGTTGAAGAGGAATATCTGTAACCTGGATGACTATACTGTTCTCAGTGAGGTTGAAGATCTATCATCTCAACAGAAGACCTACATTGGTGATTCTCTTGAATATGCATGCCAGTTCTGGACCAAGCACCTCCTGGAGATCCCTAGCAGCGGCCCTCATATAGAAGAAGTGCAGAAAGCAATTGACATGTTCTTCATAGTGAATTTGCTAGATTGGATTGAAGTCCTTGTACTCACAGGGAACCTTGGTGTTGGTGTTCATGCCATGAGTGATATTGAAAAATGGTATAATTTTGTGAGTGATTTGCAGGTTGCTTGCCAAAACCTGTGCTTATGATTTTTCAGGCAGGAGTCATATCCAAGTGGACAAATGACAGCCAGCGTTTTCTATTGGAACACTTTAACACAATCAAGAACTCTCCCTCCCATATCTACCATTCTGCCCTCCAATTTTCTCCCTCCTCTTCCTGGTTTCACAAATACTATAGCACAGATCCCTCACTCACAGTGAAGGTGGTCAAGGGGCTTCCAACTAGATGGGAGATGTATCCTTACACTATTTTGTTGGGCAGCTTGACAAAAACCCTCTCATGCTGTAATGATATTGTTGCAGTTGGGTCTGAACCTGGGGACATCATCATCCTTGATATAAGTACAGGCAGTCAGACAGCTGTTCTTTCTGGGCATACAGGTGAAGTGAACTGCCTCACCTTCTCATCAGATGGGACTTTACTTGTGTCTGGGAGTGATGACTATACTGCCAAGCTCTGGGATGTACAGGCTAGTGGGGTTATCAAGACCTTTAGTCATACCTGTGGAGTTTGGTCTGTTTCCATCTCTGCAGACTGTGCTACAATTGCCTCAGGATCTATTGATAGTACAATTCAGTTATGGAACATCAAGACAGGGGAATGCCAGTGTGTCATAAAGCAACAGTATACTGTGGACCATGTTGGCTTCTCTCCCATAAACCCTCACCACCTCATATCCATATCTGGTGAGAAGCTTTGGCAGTGGGATACCAGTGGTCACCAAATCAACCATCTATCTGATGGCTATCATTTTGCCTTCTCCTTAGATGGAACTCAGTTTGTTTCATGCTATGGGGCAGTTGTCACAGTTCAAGACTCTGATTCTGGGGCAACTGTGGCTAGATTCCAGGTGGCCAATCACAATACCCACTGCTGCTGTTTCTCCCTTAATGGTAGGCTTGTAGCTGTTGCTGCTGGTAGCACTATCTATATTTGGGACATCACCAGTTCTAATCCTCACCTTGTTGAAACCCTTATAAACCATACCAAATATATTACCTCCCTTGCATTTTCCTCCTTCTCTACCCTCATCTCAGCATGTACAGACAAATCAGTCAACTTCTGGCAAATTGGTGCTGCATCTGCAGATTCAGTTATGACTAATCAAGGGTTCACCTCAATCAACTTACCTTTAATCTCATCTATCAGTTTACAAGCAAGGGATGGGATTGCCATCTCAAGTGATGCAGATGGAGTGGTGAAAACCTGGGATATCCCAGCTAGCTTTTACAAGGCATCATCTGGATCCCTAGGTCAGGACTACAAGCATGGAGATATTGAACCAATCAACAGCAGGTTGATCTTTATTTGGTATGGAGATGAGAAGATAAACATCTGGGATCCTGAGAAAGGGAAGTTCCTCTTACAAGCAGATATATCTGAGGACAATCTATTGGACCTCAGGATATCAGGGGATGGGTCTAAAATCTTCTGCATAAATGGGGGACTCATTCAAGTATGGGATATGTGGACAGGAGAGGTTGTGGGCAGAGTAGGGCCTAGTATTCATAGACCAAAATTACTTGCAATGGATGGCTCAAGAGTCTGGATAGAGGATGGATTTAGGAGGTCTAGTGGATGGGACTTTGGGATCACAGGGTCACCCCCTGTTGAGTTATCCACTCTGCCCCCCAAAACTCTCCACCTCAGTGACACCAAACTGTGGGATAACAGGCAATGCAAAATCCAGGACACAGTTACTGGAAATGTGGTTTTTCAGCTTCCTGAAGGATTTCAAGGTGATATTGTTGAGGTGCAGCAGAATGGCCAGTATCTAGCTATCTCCCCTAAGTCTAAAATGGAATTAGTTTTGGAACTCCCCCCTGTATTCTGCAAGTAGAAATCTGTAGTATATGTAACCTTTTTCTTACTTAGGCCCCATATGTCAAATGTCTTACTGCTAAATTAGTGCTCAGAAATCCATACTGTGATTGAAAAAAATGTGGTGTGAATTTATCTCTATAATATATGCATCTGATAAGCAGAAAATGTAAGTATTGAGTGCTACCAAACAGAGGGGAGATACACACAAATTTTTTCAGAATGGAAGGACCTCAAGCACAGTGGGAAAAATGAAGGTGAAAGCATGGACACATCCATTCTCAGCTATGCTAACATCACACAGACTCTTGTTGCTGTTGGGGAAATCATAGGTTAATCAATAGTAAGCACACTATTGGTGAGTAATTACCCTGTTGCATGCAGATTTATCCACAAAAACTAATTGTTCTGCAGAGAAACATAGCCCCACTGTGAGGTACTCACAACAAGCATTCACATTCTATCTTAGAGCAGAAATAGAAACCTTCTTCATAAAATATCCTGCATAAGATGATGAGCATGAGATGGTAGACTCATACACAGATGTGCCCTGTTCTATCCCAAACAGCCACTTTAATTCAGTGAGGTGAATACCCAATGTATGTTGGGTGAGTGACATTGAGATACTGTAATGTTTTCCACTAAAGGGAAACCAGGACAATGTCAATCAACTTATAGTGATATCATCCTAGGATAGTTCCCTTGGCTGTCCTGCTCTCAATGGCTTATGGGGCACTCTGCTATGATCACAAACATTCTTAATGACACAATCTGACATTTTGTGTATTTGGGATGTAGTGCTGGTTTCCCATGTGGCAACATAAGTAAGTGGGGGTGGGAGACAAGGCAATGCAGGGGGGAGATGAAGTCAATGGAGGGTGAGTTAACAGACAACATAATTAACAGGAGACACCATGATGTAAATAAAAAAGTGGTCTATCATTTTGTTATGCACTGTATGGTTCTGAGATCCTTCTGCTGGACCAACTGAGATTGCACCAACAGGCAAGATGCTTAGTCACTGTTTGGGGTTGGGAGTAAGAGACTCAGGGAGAAGTACAAACCCTCATCCAAACATCCCAGCCTGCGCATGTGGATTGCTTCATCCCGGAGTTGTTAGAATCAAAGACATGTAGTACACCACGGTACGAGAGATGTTCGCTGCAACCCGCGGTCAGCTTCTGAGGCAAAAAAACACTGTCCATGGGTGGAGTGCATGATGGCGGTTTGTCCGTGTCGTCCTGAACAATGACATGGAGGCCAGAGCCAGCCCGTTTGTCGGTGAGCTGTGCTCCCTTCCGGCAAACCCCGCCTTGCGGACTCGCGTGATCGACGGTGTCACCTCCATCACAGTGGGCGGTGGGCAGTGGGCGGGTTATCAATCATTAGTAAACTCCCCGGTTGCTAAAGTCTTTACAACAAGACGTGGTTTTCTGAGCCATATGACGATCGTGGTGAGATGGGAATAAAGTACAGAGCTAATGGCCAGAAATACATTCTACACTTCAGAATAATTATTTTCGAAAGGTTAATACCTTCAACGTTCCATCGTGCCCAGCCATGAAAAGTGAGGACCCAGCCCAACAGTGGCTAGCTTGAGCTGACCCAATATACCCCGGTGGAATCCAACAGATCCTCTGCGAACCACTAATAACCCATTCGTGGCTCTCGTCCACGCAATACCGCCTCTCCTGCGCCTCCCCAACCAAGGGTAGCTGCCCACCACGGATAATCGAATGATTAGGGCCATGCGACTTCGACGAAGCAACGGTGATATTGTAGGGAATGCGGTAAGTGTCATGGTAGGAGTAGAATTGGTCTTCCGAGACGAACACGATACCAAGGGGGGATGTGGGACAGGGCTGGTCGAGAGGTAGTCGGGCGAGGAGTCTCCCGTCTTTCACACTCCAGATGCAGATATAAGTTTGGTCATGCGTGACATGGAAGGTCACGAGGTGAACACCGGCTGGTGAAATCCCGCCAATGGATGGTAGCTCCCCCACCTTCACACTCCAAACCGGATCTTCATAACCAAACTTCCACAACTGCAGGTTCGCTCTGTTCCCCTCTTCAAAACAATGAACCGCCACCTCGGTTTTAAGCGATGCACAAATGACGGCAGCACGATCGGTCGGAATCGGGAGGTTTTCCTGCGCAGGGATTTTGAGGAGCTGCCGCATGGTGGTAGATTCGAGTAGTATGACGCAGTCCCGAGAGACTGGAATGATGGCGATGATTCTATCTTCATCGAGGGGGCGTGTAGTGAGCATGGGTGTAGTAAGCTGTCGGGACGGGGCACATCCCTCGTCCGGCCTCAGTAGCTGGATACCAAAGCCTGCAGCGTTCGCCACCACGATCCCGTTCGACAGCGTGGAGACAGACGTGATTGTGGCTGGGTGGTCGAGCTCCTCCCAACGCTGCGTTGAAATGTTAAATGACTGTAGCCCTTGGCTCTCCATCGCGCACACGAGTTTGTCTGCGGCCTGAGAGAAAGCGAAACAGGATACGCGTCCTTGAACTCGGTGCGGACCAGAGGATGTACCTGACTGAGGGTTGATGGTGGTTATGGCGCTCTCGACTCCTGAACCGGCCGCGACGGCCAACCGACGATGGTTTTTGGAATATATGACGTCGCGAATAGGGTCCTCCATGGAAAAGGCGTGCAGGACCGTTCTGGCGGTAACGTCCCAAATATGTACTGACGTCTCGCTTGCGACCACGAGGTGTTCTTCAGATGCCAGCCAACAGAGGCAGGCGATCGGCGAACCTCTGTCGAAAGCAGGACCTCCCAGTTTATTCGCAACTTCCCAAACATTGAGTGTACCGTCGTGGAAGCTACACGCGAGGTAGCGGCCCCCGAGTGAAATGGCGGTGTCTTTTGCTTCCCCCTTCAGGACGAAAGTATGAATGGGTTCGCCTGTTCGGATGTCCCATACGATTACTGAAGGCCTGTCTCGATGCGTGGAGAAGAGCACAGAACCATCTGGAGAGATTATCGTTGATTGTATAGGATGTCTCGCCTCCCCCTTCGGAGGGAGAGTATGGATTAGTCCACCCGTCTGGATGTCCCATATGGTTACTGAGGGGTTTTCTCGGTGCGTACAGAAGAGTGCAGAACCATCTGGGGAGCCCGCTATTGCCTGGATGGGGTTCGGAGGGTTCAGGGACAGCCTCAGAACACCCGTAACAGAGTCGTAGATGCCCACGGTACCATCGCCACAGGCAGCAGCAATCCTGGCAGTGCTGGTATGACCAATGGTGGTCACACACGAGAAGTCCCCTTGGGTACCTTGTATGGTTCGTAGAACGGGCCCCCACTTGTCAAGGGTCCCAAAACAACCGGTGATTCTGGTGTTCTCCCGGGAGAACCTGGAGCGAATCAACGATGATGTCGGTGAAAGGGGTAAAGCGGAATGATACATGTGCGATGTGGATTGTTGGATAGGGTGGAAGAAACACATAGTAAATCGGAGGCAGTCTTCTGCTAGATCGTACAGACGGGAGGAAAAATTGCCAACCTATTTTTGGAAGTACGAGAGTCAGAATGTATTTTTTGTTGATCGAATGAGGGCACACACCGTGTCAATCCACTCGAAAAGGCTCTGAATGCTGTAAATTACACCCTCCAGTCGGTTCTCGAGGCTCATAATCTCAACCCATGGGAGAAAATTGATCATGAAGAACTTGGTCACAGAGGAGGCCAGCCGGACGACGCCGCTATCGGTGCCTGAAGACCGGACGTGCATGGCCCAATAGCCACATGCGTACCGCAACGCACCCCCCACTTTGCGCTCCAGAAGTTCCGGGACATCGGCTACATCCCGGTTCATCACGAAATCCGGCAAACC
>Ga0307510_10008824_pt1 | contig 12016 bp, 10 predicted proteins | sample 12_EM_MG_FD_207224 | JGI IMG/M metagenome (GOLD analysis project Ga0307510, IMG submission 207224) | Populus trichocarpa ectomycorrhiza microbial communities from riparian zone in the Pacific Northwest, United States - 12_EM | ecosystem: Host-associated > Plants > Roots > Unclassified | place...
CTAAAAAAACATAACAATTAGATTGAGGTATCCGCATTTACAGGATTTGAATGCTTTGTCAAAAGACGTGAACTTCTCCGTGTTGGTTCCATCCCTTTTGATTTTGATTTCTTTTGCGGAGACCTACTGGTTTTCCCCACGGTAGATACTCGTCGAGGCCAGCGGAGAAGGTGGGCCAGTTCGTCATTCTGTGGTTCGAGAATGAAATCTGACAAGATATCCTTCGCCCCAGCCAAGGCAGCTCGTGTTTGACAAGTTGAATCGCCTTTCTGATTGAGTCCAACCCACTTTACTAGGAATTCCACTGTCCCCACTTTATTCTTCCTCCAGTCCAGTATCTTTTCTGCCTCGTATTCGACGACCGGTAGGTTACCGGGATGTGTCAGTACACGAATGGGGGGTGGAGGTGCCTGCTCCCTAGAATGATCGATATAGGAAGGTCGTAGCTGGTCAACATTAAATGTTTCAGATATCCGTGAATTTGATGGTAAGTCGGCAATTTCAAAAGCATTAGGCCCTCTTTGCTTGCCCAAAGTGAACTCACCGATTTACTTTTGCTGTAGAATTCGGCGCAGAGTATAGCCTCCAGGATTTGGCATCTCTCCCTCCTCAGGACTAGTATTCCCATAGGATATGGGCAGGTTTTTTGTATTGATCAGTACCTTGTCCCCGGTCTGAAAGGCGTGGGGCTGCCGTTTTTTGTTAGCTTGCTCCTGTTGCTGGACTTGTGTATGGTGTAGAGCATCGTGAAGCTGATCCAATATATCTGTCATTGTAGTAGCAAAGCTAGTTGGGAGGAAATTTAAGGGCTGCAGCAGGCGAGATTCTGCGATAATATCCAATGGCAATCTTGGAATATAACCGAGATCTGCTTCAAAAGGTGCTAGCCCTGTTGACTTATGCTTGTGTGAGTTATAGCTAAATTCTGCTAGCGCAAGAAAGCGATCCTACTCCTGCGGGCAAGTGCGAACAAAGGACCGGAGGTATCTTTCAACAATAGAGTTGGCCTTTTCCGCCTGCCCATCTGTCTGAGGATGAAAAGCAGTTGACATACGCAGCTTCGTTTGCCAAATCTTCATCAAGTGCTGCCACCATTCCGAGGTGAAACGCACATCCCGATCGGACACGATATCGGTGGGTAAACCATGAAGGCGAAAGTAGAAATCAATAAAGATTTCTGCAAACCTTTCTGCTGTTAGGGTCTTTTCGGCTGTCGCAATCCAATGGGCCCGCTTTGTTAGCCCATCAATAAAAGTAATAATGGTATCATTGCCCGAGGAGGACGAAGGGAGTTTAACAATGAAATCGATATTAATTCTCTTCCAACGCTCTGCAGGAATCTCTAGGGGCTGTAGTAGACCATATGGGCGTTGGTTGAAAGGCTTTGATCTATGGCATGTTGCACAGCCTTGAATATACTGCTTTACCTCTTGGTACATTCTGGGCCAAAAGAAACGCCGGACGAGAGCAGAAGCAGTACGCTCAATACCAAAATGGCCACCGATTGGGGTATCATGGGCCTCCGCCATGACTCTTTGATGTAATCTACCGGCATTTGGTATACACAATGATCCTGATTTGTTATGAGTTATCAGTCCATCCGGCAGGAGAGTATAATGCCGCTGCCGTGCCTTTCCACGCTGCAAACTTAAAGTATTCTTTGTTGAGTTCTCTTGTTTCCCCTGTCCCTCCCTTGTGTAATTATTTCTCGAGTTCTCATAACCTAACCCGATCAGTACTTCTGCGAAATAGGGATCTTGGCTATACCCTTCCCAAAGCTCATCTAGCCACCCATCCGCAGTAACCGTAATTGTGGTAAAGATGTCGCCGACGGAAGTTGCTGTAGTATCGGGGACGGGTGTCTGTACTGCACTATCCAAGTCGATGCAAATAGGGATAGTATCCCTGCCCACTCGAGTTACAGGCTGTATAGCACTAGGCTGCATGTGAACCTGGGTCTCCTGATAATCTGGCCGGCGGCTGAGCGCATCCTGGATATAATTCTGTACACCCGGCAAGTATTCAATTTCAAAGTTATACTCTTGAAGCCGTTCCAGCAGACGCATCTGCCGAGAACTGAGTTTAGGTTGTTTTAAAACATGCTGAAGGGAGGAATGATCAGTTTGCACAGTGAAGTGGGAGCCATGAAGGTAGTACCGCCAATGCTCAATAGCATCACGCACAGCTAATAGCTCTTGATCATAGGTTGAATATCGAGTTTCAGCACCAGAGAGCTTGCGGGAATAATATCCTAAGATACGTTCCTTAGAAAAAGACTCAGACTCTGGATTCCACTGCATTTGTTTTAAGGTGGCCCCAATAGCAAAACCGGATGCATCAGTACAAATGAGAAATTCTGTATTACCCTTCTCTGGTAAAGCCAGCGCAGGTGCACTACTTATCGTTTTCTTTATTATTGATATTGACTCCGCTACCTGGTCATATGTATCTGGATTAGAGAGCTTGAGATTGTACTCTGCGTTGGTTCGCGGAATAAGTGCTAGTAGAGGTAGGGCGACACTAGCAAAATGTGGAATAAACTTCCGATATACTCCGGCAAGACCGACAAACGACCGCATTTGCTTAGGTGTTTGAGGTATTAGCCACGTACAAATTGACTCAACCTTGTCGAGAAGCATCTGGACCCCTTCACCATCAACTGCAAAGCCTAGAAACTCTGCTGCTATGCTTCCAACACTACACTTGTCTGGTTTCAAGCGGTATCCTGCTTTTGGAATTGTATGGAAAACCTTTTCTAAGTGCTGTGAATGGTATAAGGTATCCTTCGAGTAAACCAGAATATCATCTATGAACACCACACAGTAGCCTGCCTTTATATGCTCCCTCACCAGATTTGACATAACTCTCATAAATTCAGAAGGCGCATTAGACAAACCAAACGGCATCATCAGCCATTCGTATAAAGAGTCTGGCCCGATGAAGGCTGTCTTCTCAACATCCTGTGAAGCCATTCGATGCTGATGAAACCCAGACCAAAAGTCTAATTTAGAAAACACCTTCGCACCCTGAAGGCGGTCAATCAGCTCTTCACCATGGGGGAGCGGGTACCAGTCCTTTACTGTTTGCCGATTGAGTTCCCGGTAATCGATTACCATATGCAACTCCCCAGGGGTGCCTGCTTTCGGAACAAACATTACAGGTGCAGCATAAGGTGAACTAGAAGGCCGAATGTGTCTTTTAGATATCAACTGCTGGATAGTTTCATGGTAGGTCTCTTTTTCCTTTATAGTCAGACGATAGGGTGAACGGTGTGGAGGCTCTGACCCAGGCTTTAGTCGAATACGGAATCCCAGAGGGCAGTGGTCAGGTGGGAGTCCTTCTGGCTCCACAAACACTTCTTTAAATCGCCTCACCAGCCCTGCAAGCTCAGGAGATAATGAACCAAGCATCGTTTCTAGAAGAATACTCTTTGAGTATTCTGAAACTGTAAGTGCTCCTTTGTGTGATCCGTCCCGGAATGACTCTACACGACCAACTCCCAGTGGTAAACCAGCAATAGAGTAACGCCAGGTATTCCCCTTATATCCCAGGTACAAGATATTATTTTGATGATCAACCCAATGCCGGGTAGTGACCATCCAATCTTTCCCAAGAATAATATCGTACTGTAGCAGGTTATAGTGAACAAACCACCCGCTATACACATATCCACCCATGTTAACTGTTAACCAGGATTCATACCTGGCAATCCTTTCATCACTATTTGCTGTAGTAATTTTCATAAACCCCTTCTTTCTCGTCTTTACGTCTTGATTTTCCTGCTTCGACTGAGAAATAAAGCTACTTCGAACAAACTTGTGGCTTGCACCACAATCGTATAACGTATAGGCTGAGCGACTGGAGGAGAGAATAGGTAGATTGAAGCGAAGTAAATTGTTATTCCCCGCACTGCTAGTATGATAAAAGAATCCCAACGTATCCCGTTTACCTTTGCTACCTACCCGACTCTCCTTCCGGACTACGCTGCACTCAAGCGTAGTCCAGCCTAGTTTTTTGAAGCTTCCCCACGACCAGCTCCCCCAATAGCCTCTTCTTCCACTTCATCCATATCAGGTTCCTCTCTCTCGTCATACCCATCAACTGTGTTGTAAACCCCGCTCTCATATCGACCACGTCTACGAGAAAACCTCCCCATTCGGTTATTACGTTCACCACGTCCATGGTATCCAGTAACGGGATCTCCAATCTTCCAGTCTGGCTTTGTACCACAGGAGGCAGACCAATAGCCCTTGCCTCCACAGCGAGTGCAAACATTACGGTTACGCCGATTGCCCGATACACCATGTCCCGTGATTACTGACAGGTCCATTGGTGCAGGTGCAGTTGGGTGACTAGAGGATGTAAATGGTACCGTAAAAGGAGTGCTGCCACTATTGAAAGAGGTAGTCCCACCTGTCAGGCCTTGAGTTACTGCCTGATCGTCGGTTACGGCCATTGCATCATCCAAGGTGATAGTTTTATTACCCCAGTGGGCGGAAATGGCAATTGCACTTAAAATATCCTTCTCACGAGCCGTCATATTTTTTATATATATCATATAAAGCCTGTCCCCGTGTTGGGTATTAAGCCTATTCCTCCCAGCCAACCGGGCGACGTCCAGGAACCTAGTGTTGAATTCCTGCAAAGCACCAGGTCCACTTCCTCTTTTTAAAGCTTCTAGGCGATTCCAGACGGCCTCAACGGCGAAGGCAGGTGAATACCGATGAACAAACTTAACCTTTATCTCCTTCCAGGAGAACGGGTATTCTGCAATAGCAGGGGTGAAGATATAGCTGTAGTCTGCTACAAGCATAGAGCGAAACCATACCAAGACATCTGGGGCTATGGCAGTCCAGGCTGCAGTTATCGTGGCATTATTGTCAAGACCAGCAAGCAAGGCGAAATAGGTTACCGCATCCGTCCAGGATAGGACTGCCTCATGGTCAATACAACCAAGAAACTTTGGAATCGTATGCTTCTTCAACTGCTGACGTAAAATCCAATCATTGAGGTTTGCTTGCCCCGCCTGGGCGATTGACTGAACAGGAAACTCGGTAGCAGGAAGTTGGTTGGAGTGACTCATGTTCTGCATCTGTTCTTGAAGAGAACTGATTGCCGCACGAAGCTCCTCATTCTCACGAATCAACTCCTGTGCTTCCTCCGGGTTGTGCTGTCCCGTTCCCTGCTGGGGAAACTCTTGGTGGCCGGAATCCATTTGTGAAATATACGACGGGTGGTGAAAACTGCGTTGGCCAAAGGGAGGTGAGCCTTTGGTACTATAGGTGGGTGAATCTAATCCGTCGGTTGAGCTTGCACTTCTTTTATTCTCACGCCAGGTACTGCTTTCTGGCTTGGTGTCTATGTCCATAGACTCGGACATAAAAATCGCAAAATGGTTCGGGCAGAGCCTGAGTATGCCTTGGATGCTATAACAAACACAGCTTCACTGGGTGGCACACCAGTAGATCATGCAAACGGTTTGGAAAAAGAAATAAAAAAACGGCACTCGACCGAAAAAACAAATGTGGTGCTGTTGCTACCAAATGATGTGTAGGTATGATGGTGTTCCTCGTTGTTCATGCCTGGCTATCTATAGTACGCTACCTAGCTAGATGTGTGCCCTAATCCACAGACGCCAACCCTACAGCTGGGCATGGTTGAAAAACATAGGAAAATTGGGGTTAACCACACCCCGTCCAAAATTTCCCCTCACTCTTCCACTCGGCCCAACTGGGGCCCGTCCAACCATCTGCATCCCCCTCGGCGCCCTCGGAATCGTGGTCGCCACAATTATTCCTTCTTCCTCAACCTCCACCTCACTCTCCTCCGCCTTACTCCCCACAACCTCCACCTCCTCCACCTCACCATCAACTCTCCTCCTCTCACCCTTCGGCAGCCTCACAATAGCCACCTTGGGTTCATCAACCATCACCGCCACCCTCGACTCAGCCACAGGTGGCTTCGCCTCAGGCTCCACCCACACATCTTCCTCAACCCCGGCCACAATCGCCACTCATCCTAACTTCGGGCTCAGCCACCACTTGTGGCTCAGGCTCCTGATCCCTCACGGGCGAAGCCACCTCAGTATTCCTCTCCTCATCCCTCCTTATTGCCTCTTTCTGCAACGCATGATTCCGCTTTGATAAAACAGAAACATGGTGCCTCAACTTCGACACCTCCCTCTCCAACTCCAATATTCTCATCAACACAGCCGAAGCCGCCAACCCCGCTTTAGCAACCTTGGTTGCCGAAAATGTAGTAGAACCTCTCTTAACCATAATTAACAGATACCGTGTAGTTAATGGAAGATGAGAGAGCAAAAATAATAGATGGAAGTGATAAATCTATCTTCCAGTGATGAAAATAGAGTAAGAGTAGGATGCTCTTAAACTAAAGACTTGAAGCCGTCGTGAAGAGGGGTCCAAGGAATCGGATTGGTCAAAACCAAAAATATGACAAGTCAACTAAGTTGAAATTTCAATCGCTGTGGTTGTAAGAGACGTGGTGATTGTGCGAAAACATACCCCCTGTGCCTTGTAGATGGTGAATTTAATGTGAGTTTACAAGTATCATACCCGTTGGAAAGTTACCGAACAGTTAATTTAGGTTAACCCGCGAAAGAATCTCTGCCGTGTACTCGTATGATACTGTACGAAAACATCCTCCTGCGCCTTGTACGGTATCATAGTACGGTATTCTAACGTGCTTCAGGTAAGGGACAGACGGACAGACACACCATCAACAGGGGCAGGGGTTATGCAAAGGGGAGAAAACAGGGGGGGGTACTAGTACCTTTCTAATACCATCTTTGGCGAAAACATACCACCAAAGATTTCACCTCGCCATCAACAAAATGTTGACTTTGCTACGCAGCTTTCCCTGGAGTTTTTTGTTCCTCAAACAATCCAAAAATATTGTAAAAAATCACATTAAAAAAACTAGAATTACCTGAGGCCTGGTAACATTTTTCTAAAATTTCTCTGGATTTCTTTGGTAATTTTCTGGGGATTCGTGGCAAAACAAAAATGTACCTCTCTCAAGCGAGGGCAAGACAAGGTGATTTTGCGGAATCTGTGCAAAGGTTTCACTTTTTCAATGGTATATTTCTCGGTCGATTTCAATTCTCTTTATTACTATGTAAAAGGACCGTGCCAATCCAGGCTTTGATCCCACAGCAGTACATTCCCGAGGTACGCCAGCTCAACCTGCCTATCCCGCAGTACATCTGGAAAGTACCACCCGCGCGACCTGTGAGTACCCCACCACATGGACTGAAGGCCCGGTCGATGGTATCCGGAAGGTTTTTTCGCCAAGAGCGTGGTATCAAAATGGTTCACTCGGAAAAATGGCTATTTTCGTATTGAGCTCAAGTCATGTATGATATTATTATCATAATAAATAAGTTGAGCCTCCTTTTCTTTCTCTGAGAAATTCTAGGTTCTGGGCGGAGGGCGTTTGTAAGGTTGCGGTGGGTACGGAGGTAGTAGGGTGTGAGCATAAGGGCCTGTTTACCTATGGACGGCCGTCTAGTAGCCCGAGACGGTGCCGACTGTTAAGGAGGGCTAGACAGTTGGAGCGATACCTAGAGTATGATACAGGAAAGTAGATGGTGTTTACCTATTGTAGCGTTCTGTCTACTCTAGTAGTGCCTGGTGGGATTTTCAAACACACCTCAGAGGCAACATCATGTTTTGGCCATCTAGCGACAAGAATTTGGGACAGTAGATGATTAGGTAAACAATTTTGCACCGTCCATGGGAAAATGATGCTGGTTGACATGCGACCTTCTACGGTAGTTTTACGACCCAAATTTCAGAACCTGACCGTTAGGTAAACGGGCCCTAAGTCTGTCGAAGTTGGGTTGCCTGGAACATGACTGCCAAGGTTTCAGACTTCTACTTGTACCAGGGTGTGGAAAGAAGTTATGGAACAGTTATTTGAGGTTAACCAGCCGAATACATCCTTGTCTGTGATCTCGTGTTGGTGTTTGTTCACCCGGAGCGTGCAGGGGCGTCTAGGAGAAGGGGATTAAGGATGAGTGGGTACTCTTTTCGGGTCTAGGAATCGGCCAGAAATGGAGCGATTCTGCCTGTTTTGGACGCATTTGCGGGAAGCCTGCACACATTGTACTCGAGTACTCGTACCTGCGCTCGAGTGCCAGAGATCTGGGGGCGTGATCTTCGCGTGGTAACCGCTTTGACGTCTTGGCATGCCCAGGTCGGTCACAGGCATATGCATTCATCTTCCCCCCTCGGTGCCTCCTCTCCTCTGTCCTTCCTTCCGCAATCCCGCCCCTAACGAACACCAGCTCTTTGCGATCTCACTCGAGATGCCTCGTCCCTCCACTTCTCCGCTTTTGACGGAATTCCTGCAGACCGTTACCAACGCCCGAAACCATCAAAATTATGAGCAGCTTAGTCGCTGTCTATCGCTCTCGCCAGCCTCTCTCTTGAATGACCCGCCGATGAACGCTTTGGTGACAGAGCTTCGGGGCTACAATCACAAGGATTCGGTCGAAAGAGTGCTTGGTCAGGATTGGCCTGGGTTCGTCGACGTTATCGTGGCTTACTTGGAGTACGTCAAGTCAGTGCATTCTGGGGTAAACTCAAGCATTGAGGACATGCTTGCCTGGTTCTACAGTCTCAAAGAATTCATGGGGTATAACAATTCTTCTCTCCGCAACTAGGCGAACCTAATTCTTACACGTTTGGAAGGGTGCTCAACCCAGTCTTCAACTCTGTCCAGGGAACCATCTTTGTCCCCGTGATTAAAGCTGCGTCCGCATTATTCGCCTCCTCCGCGCTTCGAATCGATGCTCTGTCTGGGGAGCCTCGTTGCCCGTGCTCTGAAGCTGCAATGAACGTGCTCCTACGTTCCTTCAACTCCACCCTTGGCGAGCGTACGATTGCGGCAGCGGCGTCAGCGCCGACATTGCAAGCTCTAGGAAAGAAAGCCGCAACAATACGACTCGCCAATGACCTTTTCAAGCTGTACTTCAAGGTGCCTCTTCTCCTGAACAACCCCCTGTGCTATGAACATCTCACTAACCCATTTTAAGATGAACCAAATTCGTCTCTGTGCCACTATCCATTCAAACATCAAAACCGCCTCGATCCCATCCTATTTATACCTATATCCGAAGTCTGAGCAATGCGCATACAACTACTACCATGGCCGCCATTACTTCTACGCGGATCAGTTCGTGAACGCTCTCAGCACTCTCGAGCGCGCATATGCGCTTGCTCGACCGCGAGATCACCAACAACGAAAGATGATTGCACGCTACATGATTGCAGCCGCTATAATACTCGGCAAATTTCCATCAGAAGCATTGCTAGCAAGGCCCGAATGCGCAGGTTTGGGGGACATGTTTCTCCCCATTTGCCATGCGATACGTCTCGGGGATTTTCGAGGATTCAGGTGTGCATTGGGCGACGAGGGTCCTGATTCCGGCAGAAAGCAGTTTTGGATTCGGACAGAATTGTACCTAACACTTAAACTCAGATGTCAAGTCCTGTTATGGAGAGGCCTTGTGCGACGAGCCTTTTTGCTCACTCGCTCCGAGCAAACTGGGATGAGAAAGAAAGGGCCGCCCACACTCGACATGAGACACATCTTGGTATTGGCCGGATTTCTGCATGGCCCAAAGCGGATTCACAACCCTCTTTTCCTGGGAGATGACGAGGATTCTGACACGGACTCGGATCTCGACGACGACGAAACAAGTTATTATGGGCTACGGGTAGAAATGGTGGATGTGGAATGCGCCGTTATAAGTTTGTTGGATCAAGGGTTTATCAAAGGATACATTGCACGTCAATCGTCTGGGCCTGTGCTTGTTCTGGGCAAATCTGATGCCTTCCCGCCTGTTGCAGAGCTCTACCGAGAGGAAGGGTCCGCCGAGGAGGATGTGATGGAATCGGACTATGAAGGAGGCCCTTTTGGTGCCCACATGGCCCCAGCCGGTGGTAGCGGTGGTGGTAACGTGGTGCACCTTAGTGGAGTCAAACCCATCGGGTTCAAAGGTTGAAGGAATTGTTCTGTTCTTTTTTCGTTCTTGGCGACGTTTGGCGTTTTGGCGTTTTTTCACTGCATTTTGGGCCGGATACTCGAAAAGTATATCGCTTACTTCGACTTTCTTTCTTTCCCTCCCTCTCTCTCCCAGCCACTCCATGTACCCCCTTATACCCACACCATAGTAAATTTCTAGAAGCTTTAATACCTTGAATATAAGGGTTTCCATAATACGGAGGATGCACAATGGCCCAGTAAGCTACCCTTTCGGGTTGTTATTTCAACTTGGCGGAGATGGCAAGGCCAGTGCTATCTATTGTACTATTACCTAGGACAAATGCCCGGGGGGATGCCTTCGCACAAGACGGAATCATTAACTAGCAAAATAATCCCTTCCTTTGCACGAAAACATCTCTCCTAGTACAGCAATTGTACTACTCCCCTTGGAATCACTTGGCCCAACCAACACTTCACGCAGGATCTACCAGCACTCGACAACCTGCGCCTCATTGGCCAGCCATCCTGAGATATATACTGTAGGTACTCGAGTACAAGTGTTGGGCCAAACAGGCCAAACAATGATCCACACAGAAAGCACCGGTATGTCAGGCTGCTAACGGCATGTACAGCACAGAGCCAGCGCCAGACTTTGAGCTGCCCCTCTCCCGAGATCCGTGACCCCCGGCCTCCATACCCAAGAAAATTCCAAAGACACAATACACGTTCCTTGCTACAATACCTATCACCAGAGATAATATAATGATTCCCCGGTTATCTATTGCCTCATGCTGGAGGCGATCGTCGGATAGCTACCGGGGATTTGGCATTCTATGCATTGGAGCTTCGGTGGTTAGATTGACTAGCAGACCCCTGCCCCCGATTCGAGTAATGATAACACCGACACTTTCGCCACATTCGAACTTGGGCGATTGGATGTATAGTATTATAACGGCCAGAGTCATAGGGATTTACTGCAAGCTTTTATTGGATCTTTTTTCTAGTACCGTACTGTAATTTTGAAACTTAACCTCATGGTCTGAAGGCAGTTGCCCCACTCGGCACTTGGGCAGCAAACACTGATAAGCGAGTTTTAGTCTAGTGGTCGCCTACTCTATGTTTACCCCGAGACTCCCCTACAACGCATACCGGTAGTCAATGGTTCCAGTACAATACCGGTATCGCGCCATAACCTTTACCGCACAGGCTGTGTGGGTTCCCAGATACCGGTGCACCACTGCATGGGAAACCCAAACCAGAGATCCAAGAAATGGGGCTTGCTTGCTTGCCCACGTTTGGATAATCCCCCCCACATGCATGGGGGTTCTGGAATCATTCGGGGTTGAATTGTTTGATAAGCCGTGCTAAGATCTCGGACCTATGTATGAGGACCCTACTTGTAGGAGCGGGTGAGTGGGGGGATGGGAGGAAAGAAGAAAAATAACTCGGCAACTTGTCGATCTAGCTAGGAAGTGCAAGTGCTAAGTGCAATAGGATCCTTATCAGGTATAAACCTAGTCTTCCCACCCCGCCTTCCCCAGGTCTGCATGTAGGTATTCACAGGACCTCCTAACCCATTCTCAATACAATTTTCTTTTTTTATTATTGGCTTAGGCCTATCTACTTTTTCTTTTCTTTTTTGGTCCTTTCTCAAGTTGACGAGAAATGGCCGCCGAAAAAGACCTTGAACATGGCCAGTTTGGAAGCCCGGATAGCTCACGGTCCCAACTCCAGGAGCCAGAGGAATTGGGGAAGGGTTCGCGGAGTAATTTTAGGAATGGGCTTCACGAGATTATATTCGTTTGGGTGGTCACTTCGGCGCATTGGATAACGGTATTTTTCCCCCCTTGCTTTCGTTGATTTCATTGTCATTGATACGCGAAGTATCATAGCAAGCCAACCTAGGCAACACGATCGTGCCTATACGGTACATTGCCGAAGGGTTAGGAGTTCCCCCGGATGCGAGTGCAAGACAGAGTTGGTTTGCTGCTAGTTACTCGTGGGT
>Ga0307510_10008825_pt1 | contig 12015 bp, 14 predicted proteins | sample 12_EM_MG_FD_207224 | JGI IMG/M metagenome (GOLD analysis project Ga0307510, IMG submission 207224) | Populus trichocarpa ectomycorrhiza microbial communities from riparian zone in the Pacific Northwest, United States - 12_EM | ecosystem: Host-associated > Plants > Roots > Unclassified | place...
CTTGGGATTGTTCTTGGAATATCGCTAATATCTCATCCGGAGACTCGCACCAATCGACCATGTAGGCAAATGGGTGATCACGAAGATCTCTCCCAGTAAGTCTGGTGTACTTGGCGAGGGCGTCATCGAGGAGAGCTGTAAATTTGGACGAACAGGTGGTTGGATTGGGTGTCGATGACATGGGTTTTGGGCTTAGTAGGAGTGAGAGATGTAGGACGTCGACTGCGGACCAAGGAGGTGAAGGGAAAGAAATATGTATTGGGGTTTGCCCAGCCCAGCCGTGGGCAGTGCTCGGGCAGTGCTCGGCGCTCAGCGGCGGCGCGGGCATACCGCGACATAAGGCGGTCCGGCCGGTCCGTTCATTAGATGATTGTGTCACGTGTCACCACCCCTGCATCCATTTTCCATCTGCTAAGCAACTGCTAAGTGGCTGTAGTTCAGTCTCCTCCGAGTCTTCCGGTGATAGCTTCCAAGACCAGGTTATTTTCATTTGATCCTCTGTTTCACTCCATGCGCTGCTCTAGGTACAGAATACCTACAGCGTGATCTGGTCCGTTTCGCTATACCCGAAGCAATGACTACGTGGCTCAGCTGCGTGATTCATATTACTATTTGTCAGTTGCTGAGGCAAATGCTGTCCGGGGCTCATCGCTGGGGATTTGCAAGTCGACTTTGAGAGCAGTCGAACGTTGTAAGTGGTACTTCTTTGCCATATCTTTACCCGTAATATTGATTACCGTATATCTATAGAACCGGAAGTACTCAACCCATGTCTTTCTGGGAACCAAGGGGCTCCGCGTGCGCGGGACGTCTCTGGAAAAACGTCTTTCCTGCCGATGTGAGGCGTGACCCACTGACGCCCGCTAAACCATCGCATACGAGGGTATTTGCTGACGCTGAGTTGATCCTCGTGAGCACCGAACCTGGCCTGTTCTCAGCGTCCCCTCGTGCACCCCGGCCTCTGCCTCTTGCTGACCTGTCCAGATCCTTCCTAGCATTCTATCTCATCATTCATCCTGCCAACACCACCACCGCTCGATCCCCACTCCGTACGCATCACCTTGCCAATCCTCCCATTGTTTTCCCCCGTCGTCCGTCCGCCTCGCCGTCACTCCTGTCCAGCCTCCCAACTCCAGACTTTCACCTTAAAGCCCTTCCCCTCGCCTAGAGGCTAGAGCACATTGCGCATGCCTTCGCGGCCTCGCCCACGTCCCTGTCTCATCGCCGTGCGGCCCTACGGCCCGCATGTCTCTCCGGTGTCGTATTTCGCTCGTTCCCCTTTTCTGGCACCTGTACTATACTACCTTTGGCCTCGTGCCTGCATCACCTCGTTCTATTCTCCCTTCGCGCATCCCTTTCCTTTCATCCTTCATCCCTTCATCCCTGTGTGCGTCCCGATTCCCTCGATTCCCCGGTCTGCTCTTATGCTTACAATTGGTTTCAATTTCCTCGGTTGTCCCTTTTCGTACTTGAAAACTGTCTGGCACATATATAACTTCAAACTGACTCGTTGTCCTCCAACCTCGCTTCCAAAATAGTCATTCAGTGCGTGTCACGGTCGCGGTCGCGGATGTGCAGTCAACGTGGGAGCCAAATATAAAAAAGGTGTGAGGAACATGGTTTAATATTCAGTGTAATTGCGACTCCGAAGCATGAAAAGACTAAGAGATTGCCAAACGTGTAAGCCACGATCAACCCCGCTACTGTCAATACTGGCACTCCACCCTCGCGGAACTTCCATGCCCTCCCCGGGGAGGGCACCGCAGAATGGGGCGCGCCGGGGCTACCCGCCGCGGAATCGCGCCACGCCGCATGGAGCATAAGCGCGAACATCCCGCCCTGCGGGCTCATACCTTCCTCTGCACCGACGTTCAGCGGGTCGACTAACGGTAAAAGCCAGCAGTCTAGTGCAAAGTGCGGTGAATTCGCGAACGCGTCCGACAACGGGGAGAGGGTTGCTCTGTTGAGGACGGGAATGAGGGGGAAAACGTCGCTGGGGTCATTGTACGGTTCGTTGCGAGGATCGCCGCGGAACAAACTCTTTGTTGCCCGTCAGGAGAACGAGGCGGTAGACAGACGCTGCGAGCAGCGCGCTTCTCGATGCGTCATCGAAATTGCTCGTGCTGTTTCCCGTCGTCATGTTTGCATAGTTCTTGAATAGCCCGTTAGGTCGCTGTGGTGTGCATATCGGGTAACTCGACTCGTTAACAAAAACGTTTAGAGTAGAAAGGGGGGTACGCACTAGATAATGATTCAGAGCGCTGTGTATCTCCGCCACCCGGTTTCCAAGGTCTTTGGTCTGACTCCTGAACTTTTCAGAAAGCTCTGAGTGTTCTGGGAACCCGCAGCATCCATCCCGCTGCCCAACTATTTCCTGCTTAACGTTAGCCCATCTAGTACGCACCGTAAACGTCGATGTACCTACTAGTCGAGCAATGTCCAGCGTCTGTTCCGCTTGAACCCAAAACAACACGCTTCCACAATCCAATCATCCGAGGGGCAATTACGGCACAACCTAATCTAAACAATTTTTGTCCTCACTGACCACTCACATCGAGATAGGGAGAAATACATACCTGTGTGCAGGCTTCCTGCAGCATCGACTCGTTGTTTGTCGTCACCCCGTAGTATGCTAGGAACGGGGGCACCATGTACACAGAGTCACTCCTGTGCGCAAAGGTGTTCTATTTGAGGGGCGCTCCGCCGCAACTGAGGCACGACTAACCTGCCAGAGTTGGAGTTGCGAAAGTCGATGGGGGATCGCGCCGTCGCTCAGGCTGGTTTTTGGCACAACCTGCCCCAAAAGATATTCCACCTGACGCCGCGATTCGGAGCCCGGCCCATTGCCTGTCATAGTCCGGCCCGGCCGATCACCAATACCAACTACTTCCTCGGGGTTTCCTCCCTAGAATCGACCCTCCTCCAGGCCTCGCGCGAGGCAACCAGTTCAGTCATCTTTCGTTCCAGCAGATTGGTTTACCGTAGGTATCGGCTACAATGCTCACGCGAGGCATAGCGAGGCATATCGGGGTCCTTTCATGATTATCGCAAAGCGATGATCGGTTGATCCACAAAAATGATCGTCCTTTTTCAGGTCCGTCCCCAATCACACCCGATGTCCTGAGTCAGGCGAACCTCCCACCTGTCATGTGATACCCTCGCAGATGATGGGCGTATATTTTCCAGTCCTTTGAGGAGTTCTGCCATAAATTCGATAGAAGATATGCGGTCTGGAAACGTGCCGGCTCACCCTCCCTTTCGTCCTTACACCATGTACGATATAGTACGTTAACGGACTCTGCCTTGGAGGTAGAAGTATTACCTACCTATCTAAACACCTCTCGACCTCCTGGTTGGCCAGCCATCGATGGCCTCTGTTATCCTTCCCCGCTGCGCGATTCGCTTGTAGTTCACCCCCTTCCAGTCGGCAACTCTGCCTTTGTGCAACACCCATCCCAAGCTCTCATCTTCGACGACCCTTCGCTCCCTCCATGTTCGGATCTTTATCCGTATTATCTCATGGGCGCACTGGAATTGGGCGGCCTGGATCCTCGCGCCTTTCGTTCTCTCTCGAGTTCTGTGTTTTGTCATCCTTTTCTCTCCCCCATTTTCTTCCTCTTACATCGTGAACTTACGAGCGTGGAAACTGTAGGGAGCTGGGTGGTGACCTAGCTGGTGAGTCCGAAGATAGTTCTTGAGGAAACGGGCCGCGATCCCGATCAAGCAAGAACGCGCGAGAGGCGTTGAACGGTGAGGCGAAGGCAGTGAGAGAGACGCGAGGGGTGTGAGGCAAAGCGAAGCAGTCTTGAGGCATTGGCGAGACGAGAAGTCGACCAGCGATGGCAGCACAGAGGTCGGTGGCGTCGAAGCGTACGTAGAACGGTTGGCGGCAGCGAGGCGTAAGGCGGTCGGCTGAAGCGAACGAGAACGGCGGGCAAAAACACAAAAGCGCGAAACCAGGAAGACGAACGATGGCACAGCAGGCCCTGTTTGTTGTCAGACCGTCGGACGAGAGCAAAAGCACACGAAAACAAAAGTGGGCCACAGTTGCCTGCATTTGACGAGGCCGGCGCAGGGGTTGATATACGCAGGTTCGAGGCAGATAGATTACAAGTACTCTACGCACAAGATGAGTAGGAGGGGGGAAAACCAACACTACGAATGTCAAAGTGATCCTGCTGGCGACAGACTCGCACAGCAACGTTGAGGGGGTGCAGGTGTGTCTGAAATACGGGACATTTTATTGAGTTGTAACTAGGAGTGCGATGTCGGGCGTGGACGACAAGGGTGAGGGGGGTACGGCGATGTCGATGGTAAAAGATATGTAGAAAAAAGCAATGGTGGGATGGAGAAGAGATGCGCTAAAGCCAGGGGAGGTAAAGAAACGTACGAGGAGTGAGCTGAATGAGCCCATATACAGTAACAGCCTTTCTAAACAGTGGTGGGGTCCAGACAGAAGCCTGACTTGCAAGGGGCCGTGTGTGACGTCCACAGGACTACGTGGAGCAGTAGATTTTTCGATGCGGCAGGTGATTGTGACATTGGCCAATGAGGTTTGGCGATCCGCGGGTCTATGGCCGTGAGGTTTGAACGACGAGGGAGAGCATCTCGGCCGCTATGGTTAATGCGTCGATCGTGTAGCAATGTAGCAACGGGGGTGGGCGAGGACGAGTTTAGGACGAGTGTGAGAGGAAGACGGCGATGAGTTGGACGCGTCAGGGCCGGCAAACGGAAAGATGTCACGTGGTCGGATGTGCCCACGCGGGCTCGACCCCAGTCAGAGACTATCGGAGCCTCTCCGCTCACAGCGCCGCTTGCCCATCCATGTACTTGAATCTGGTAGGCATGTGAGAACACAGAATACGCGGAACGAGCAACTCGAGCGTGGGGCCGCGGCAACTTGAACTCTGAAGTTTGCTGAACAGCACCGTAACATTGTACCGAGGCCCGAGGGACGCCGTACACCCCATTTCGGAGTACATTATAGACTTGTATCGTACAAAATGGCCATGCGATGCACCTGCAGAATACAAAAGGATAAGTAAAGTAGCCTCCTCTGAAACCCGCAACCTGCTATGCCCGTGGACCATACCCACTCCCGCCGGCGTGCTCCAATAATAGTTGCCTGATCTGCGGGTAGTGTGGACTTGTTTCCCAAGGGCGAGCTTCCTCGGTAACATCGAATGGCGTTTTGCCCGTATCGTCCCGGGCAAGAGGGTTTGCGCCATGCCCAAGTAGCGTTTTCACAACTTGGAGGTTTCCACGAAATGCCGCCACGTGCAAGGCAGTGTCACCTAACCAATCTAATATGCTGGGATCCGCACCATGGTCGAGCAATAATCGAACGACGTCGTCGTATGGCCAACCCGATGCAGTGTGCAATGGACTCCTGGAAAACTCGTCCGGATAGTCCACATCTGCCCCAGCTTCCAATAGCACCCTTGCAACCTCTAGTCTTCCTTTGAACGACGCCACATGTAGTGGAGTCCACTCCACGCCGTAACGTTCACCCCAGTCATTGCACACTGCGTTCAAGTTTGCACCGCGATCGATTAGTGTCCGCACAATCTCGGGGTATCCATTGGATGATGCAACGTATAATCCAGTCTGTTCCGTGTATCCGCGCTTTTCTCCGTCGGCACCGTGTTGCAGTAGAAATAGTGCAATATTTAGATGTCCCTTGTGTAACGCCGCAGTTAACGGAGTCCCCCACCAGCCGCCCTGAGCATTGAGATCTTGTGGATGCACATCAAGGAGGTGCTCTACCAGACCTTGGAAGCCACAAAACGCAGCGTAATACAGCGGGACTGCATCAGGCTCCGGATGAGGGGTGTACATGTCAAGGGAGCACGGGCCGTGGCGCGTCTCTAGCTCTATGCAGTGAACCCAGATCCAGGCGGCTAAGTGTGGCTTGTCCTTATCGAAGAGGCGATCCATCCCATCTCTGATATCAGACGACACATCCTCAAAACAGGCGTGATCCACCCAATTCTCTGCCGCATAGTGAGCTAGAGGGAAGTTCTTAATCTTGGTTTCGTCGATGCTGGAGTCCAGTTGAAGGAGGACACTGAGGCATGCTCTAGCGAGAAGGGTGTGGGCCGATTTTGGGAGAACTTGAAAGTGGGAAACAGGTGCCGAGTTTGCAATGCGACCAGAGGTCAAGTATTCTTTCACTGAGAAATGTGAGAATTGTACTACTGTTATCGCTGTTCCACCCCGGGTCTCAGTATCGATAATCTTGACCAATGTAGAACAGGCAGAAAGAATAAATGCTTCCGGATCCTCAGGGCGCCAACGGGCATCGAAACCCGGAGTTGACTCTGCGTTAGGAAGAACTGCAAAAATCTCGGCAAGTTCCTCTACGTGAAGGGGGCGGATTGATATGGCCAAGCACTGGAATAGTCGATTGGCGTAGACCTGTTTCTCCTCATCGATCTCCAGTAAGATCCGCTCGTATGTTTCGTCCAACGTCTTAGGCAATCCATCTAGAATATGTCGGATACTCGGCGGAAAACACCGACGCAGAGTTTCGATCTGGCAGTGGACCCACCGGAACCTTTTGGAAAGATGTAAGCCGTCGATATAAAATATACAGGAAAGTTATGACTTGCATTCCACCAGCTTTCCTTGTCAGGGTCTCGATGACCATTTGCTTGTCTTCCTCTCGCCACCGACGCACCCTTGGGTCAGAGCGAACAAAATGGTTGATATAGTCAATGATGTCCTGATTTTGTCCAGCTTGATCATGAAGCGCCATGTTGTAGATCGCAAGGGGGTCCAGAATGTCTCTGATGTCAATCTCGGGCCGACTAGTGATACAGAAATGAACATGCGGAAGTCGCAACTCGGCAAGGGCTTGGATGGCATCCAGGACACACTCTCGTGACGTAGGGTATCCGGAGGAATTCGGGCATTCGTCAAGGGCATCAATAATGAGATAAAGTGCGCCCTGCCCTGGAAGTCTGAGCATGCTCTTCAAACATTCCATAAGTGCGTCTCCACTGGGTTGGCGGGTGCCACGATCGTGGTTCTGATAGAGGGTGGAGAGAATTTCAGAGAACTTGTCAGACGAGCCGCATAGCTGGACGAGAATGGACGACAGTAGGTGACGGAGATCCTGCTTTCCACGATCCCGGAAATCGAAGTAGAACATGGAAGTTGTTGCCAATCCCATTTGACGCATGTCGTGGACCTCTTCGACGATCGATGAGCTGATAAATGATTTGAATGCAAATTGAAAGAGGAAATGTGATGATACCCACGAAAGGACGGTCTTTCCCGAGCCAGCTACGAAACGGTCAGGAGTAGACAAATGATCATGGAAGATGATCCACGCACGAAGGCCATGTATCCATAGAAGACCTCCCGTGGATTTCCATTTCTCAAAAACGTCGCCCTTAGAAAACCACTCGGCAGTGCCATGGTGATGCGCGTCGCGAGCGATATTGTGATTCCTCCATGGATCTGGTGCAGACAACCAACGTCGAACGTCGTCTTGTAATCGGTCACCTTCCAAGAAGTTTTAGCTTATATACCCAATAATACTGGGTTGGGAGGACGAACGTTCAATCTTGTTTACCTTCATTGCTAGCTCTTGCATAAGGACTAGCGAACAAGGTCACAAATTATAGTGATTTACACGCGCTACCCAGACTTACCGAGAGTTTGTCGGATATCGTCTGTCGATGCCTTCCCATCTACCATATTTGCTTTGCTTGGAGTACAAACCTATATGAGTATGTGATGCGCACCTTCCATTACCACTTCCATGTTATTGACCAGACCATGAACCACGTCGAGAGTCTGGGCAACAGTCAACTTGGACTCCTCGATGGTCAGTCTATCCAGTCGCTGAAGAACTGATTCGATGTCGTTCTCCCCCATAGCTTTCTGGCATATTTCTCTGCAACCAGTCAAGAATAAGCGATCACCAGAAAGGATGCCACCACTTACTCAATCTCCCCTGGTTGATTTGTTTTGTCGCCAAAGCAAGCACGACCAACAGTTCGACCATGATTTTGACCATCATCTCTGTCATCGCTAGTGTGGGTCGGATCTCGGTATAGATCTTGAGTCGACGCGCAAAGTTTTCAATGCACTCGAAGATGTCGACAAGGGCGTCGTAGCTTTCTCTCACGTATTTGGCCGTCTGGCAGACGCAAATATTATCGATTACGAGCCAACTAGAGGATGTGAGAATTACACGCACTGATAGGAGAATGCCAATCGCAGAAAAAAGAATATTTGCAGGAGGGGATACCTGGAGGCAAGAGGTTAGACTACGTTCGTTAATAGGACACAGCAATTAGAGGGTTTACGAGGCTAGCACCAGCGCTGGTGACTGCGTTGGTGGATATGGCGTGCAACCCATGGACAAGAGGTGCGAGCCACTTGATCAACTTTGGATCGCCATTCCTGAACTCATCGAATGCCCGGGATTGCTCTTGGAACATGGCGAGGATCGCATCCGGAGACTCGTAGCTATCAATCATGTCGGCAAGGGGGTGATTACAGAGATCTGTGCCGGTAAATTTGGTGTACTTGGCGAGAGCGACATCAAAGAGAGCTGTGAAGTTGGAGGAAGAGGTGGTCGTATTAGGTGTCGACGACATGAATTTCGGGCTTAGTGGGAGTGAGAGACTTTGGACGTTGACTGTGGACGAAGTAGGTAAAGGGAAAGGCGGCATGTATTTGGGGTTGCGCCTCGTTGCGGCCTCGTGCCCTGGGCTGAAAAGACGCCGATGGCCATGCCGGGTGTATAGCCTTCGAATTCCTCATCTATGCCGAGGTGATACTTTGGGTGGACGTTTGCCATTGCCACACATGGTGCGGGAACGATTCCATTGTCATGTGACGATCTACGCTGTCATCTTGGCTTGGAGAGCCCATTTCCCATTCTGTCACCCGTCAGAAATGGCCAGCCGACTTTGCGTGTTCAATGGTTTGAAGATAGAAAGACAGGAATAGGAGTGCTAATACTAGATGCCCGGGTGAACGTGGCAAAGTGCGCCTCCTTGATCAAACGTGGGGGTCAGGTGTTCTTTTCACTCTTCATAGCAGCTTGGTCACACATCACCTGCCCAGCCGATTCCCTTGACCCCCGGCCTGCACGATTTCCTCTTCACCCAAGTCATAGAATGATAGAAGCCCACCGAACCTGCAGAGAGCCCTGCTGCGTATTTAGCTGGAACCTGTAGGACCATTCCTGTAAAGAAGGAAAGGGATGAAGACAAATATCTGCACACACCTTTCTCACCGAGGGACTCCCGATAGCAGTTCCCCCTCCTAGAACACAATCTACCAGCTTTCTTCTATTTCTTTCCAGAAGCGCTCCAGGTGCGATATTACACTATTGCGTGTTTTTGGAAACTGTCAATGCCGTCTGGTCTGGCACACCGTGTATCTCGGGTTTTGCCGAATGATGTGTGCAGTTCCCTTGCCAACAATGAGCGCCCCAGGTCACCGCCAAACGGGAGCAAGAGAATACAGAACGGTTTCTATACTGCACTGTACTGCACCTCTCCCACCACCACCACATTGTCCTCGGCGTTGACGGGGTCGACCGCCTCACCTACACCATCAGCAAGGTCCTCGGCACACGTCTCCTTTCCTCTTTCCTACTCGCGCCCTCGATGTCAACTCTTCTGGCGCTCGCCTTTCCTCGTCCAAGCTTTCTTCCGTACTTGTGTGTCGTCCCCTACGCTGGATACTGAGCACACATGGCATGAGGTGGCCCGTTTTTCCTCCCCACAGAACTTGTCGTGCGTCTTCAGTTGGGTTATCGCCCCCAGTCTGCATGTCTCTGTATGCTCATCGTGCCCTTATAGCAACCTCTCCGGTCGATTATTATCAATGTCCTTCCACTCCTCGCACGCCTCATAACCAACTCCTCATCTCCTGGGCCCACCCCTCCAACGTTCTCTCCTTTCTTCAGACCACCTTCCTTTCCGCCTTGGGTCCGCTGCGCCACCCTTCCATCACACCTATCCCCGATTCTTTCGTCCAACCAACGAATTGTGGCATGACCTACCGTCTTTGTTCCCCAACGAGCCCGAGTCGTTTGGTTCGTTTGGCAGCAGACACGGTGGCGCTCCGTCTCTTGGCGTGTCCGCGCCCACCAAAGTTTGGGGTTGCGGTCGCATAACCATCCTTTCAGACCTTCGAGGAACTACAGTCTATCCTGCCACTGATCCTAGATTGTAAGCGCCGTCTGTGTAAGGAAGGAGATCCGCATTTATGCGCTTAATCTCGTCAAGACTCCGGCAAGTCGGGAAACCGGACCTCCGAGTGGAACGGCTCACCTCCTACACATGTTTGCCCAATATTACAACTGGGAGCGAGTGGGCCCACCAACCTTCAAGTTGACTCCGCGCTATTACACGGACACATATGGACATGCCCCAAATTTCCATCCTCCTACGGGCGTCGAATCACCGAATACGTCGATCGCTTCATCTAACACTCATCAGGACATAGCCACGCCGACAATTTTGGTCGGGGTCCCTGAGTATAACGAAACTTCAAGCGGGGCGAACTCGAAGCGATGGTCTTCGCGGGCCCAGAATCGAAGAATAAAGGAACCCGGAGACGGTACGCCTCAGTTTCCGTTCTTCTATGTTGCTAATGTTCATCATGCCGTGTTCCAGTCCCGACCTGCAAACCGGACGGTACTAACCTGGATGGATTTCCCATCCACTGGGTTAACTCGCACGGATGTGTCATCCTGCGCGACACCATCGTTCAGTGCTCCCCTCGTAGATTGTCTCTCGTCTCGGTCTCAGCCGCAGCCCGGTATCATCCGCAAGCCCGGAAACATATCACCATTTGAACGACGCAGAGGCGATCGTCGGAGAAGCATCCATGTGTTTGTCCACCATGACCTCACGAGTACGCGGTGGATGGACGGGCATCGAACTAGAGGAGCTTTACCAAGGGTGCAACTGGGCTTTGGTGAGCGCCGCTGTCAAGAGTATTCATGATACCTCATTAACGCCATTTCCCTCCTATGTCGGGGTCAGGTTGCTTCCATTAACCGGGGGCAACTTTCCCAGGCGGTATGACCCCGGACAACACCCAATAGATTCGAGGGTTCGTTCCCCTCGAAATGCTGCCAGGGTTCACCCGCGGGAGTTCAGAGCTGGCCTATGCCCGACGCGGCTGCTCGTGGCGGTATGACAGTTTGTTTCGCTTCACCCAACTAACTGCCCGTTGGTTGTACCTCTGGGTCAGATGACCCACAGATGCACACCTGTACAAAGAACCCATAACCCCGCTCCTGCCCTATTATATCATCGTTTTTCCGCGTACGATCCAGAAACTCAGACTGTACTTAGCGTCAGTCCAGTATGAATGTAGATTTATTGTAAAGGAAAAAAAACCACTACCAGTTGAGTGGACCGGAGGGCGAACCTGTCTATCTTCAGACTGGTAGTGTATCCGAAGCGGAAGCGAACCGTCTCCACGCTATCCGAAGTTTCGTTCACTTCTCATTTTTTTTTTCGATGATGATGATGGCCGGTTGTCGTGTTTGAATTATGAGTCTCTATCTACATGTATGGCAGTCTCCGCGTTCTGCTAGAGAAGGTTTCTACAAGATACATAACGGAGGTGTGTGTGCGTGTGACAGTATATATGTATGCGTATATGGATATGGACATGGATATCGTAGCGCGTGGAAGAAAGATGAGCAAACACAGAGTCGGAGGTTGGGTCGGGAGAATAGTACATAATAACGAAAATCCTTTCGCTGCAGCGTTGCCACTAATGGGAACGGGTCCAACGCGTAGCGTAGATGGATGTCAGCAGAAGCACGTATGTATACTTACAATTGAGACGGCGACGCAAGATATATGGGAATAGGTGCGTATGCAGGTAGGGGTTGAATGGGGGAGATGGGGTGGGGATAAATCATTCATGGAACCAAGAAATCATCACCTCTAAGCACGCTTCGAAGCGACGAAGGGACCCTCCCAAGGGATGGACATGGCGTCGTCCGACATGCCACGCCAGCTGCCA
>Ga0307510_10008826_pt1 | contig 12014 bp, 23 predicted proteins | sample 12_EM_MG_FD_207224 | JGI IMG/M metagenome (GOLD analysis project Ga0307510, IMG submission 207224) | Populus trichocarpa ectomycorrhiza microbial communities from riparian zone in the Pacific Northwest, United States - 12_EM | ecosystem: Host-associated > Plants > Roots > Unclassified | place...
CATACAGACCGCAGCACTTGTCCGCGGAGTACCATACGATACAGACAGCCCCCTCTTGACCAGAAGTACCTACCTTAGTGACCATGGCCCGTGCGCGGCCGTGCCTGTATATAAGCGCCCTGTATTTCGACAGTCAAGCCCTAAGCTTGACTTGATTCTCAATATCAACATTCTTGAAAGCTCCCAAGTGCCTCCCCTTTTTCCCACTTCACTCTAAGTCGTCTCTAGTAAAGCTAGAGACTCCTCTACCTCTTCAAGTACTTGCCACCCATTCACCTCTTAGTACAAGTCGTACTATCAAGGCCTGTTGAAGCCTTAACACTGTGGGGTTAAAGGAATCAAAAAATCAACCCTTAGGAGGGGGGGGGAAAGCGAACTTGTGGGAGGAAAGCGACCTCAGGGGGTCCTCAGGGCCAGGTGGGAACGGTCAGAACTGAAAAAAAAAAGCAAGTGGTCAGGACTGAAAAAAAGCAAGCAAGGGGAATCACTGGAGAGGGGAGAGGGTAAGAAAGTGAGCGAGTGTGTTAAAAATGTTTAAGTTCGAATATAACATGTGACCAATGTCACAACTATTGTTCAAACGTTCAAATGTTCTAAGTCAAAGTCAAGTCGTTAGGGTGTCCTATCGATCTCAACCTGTATAGGTTCCATTTGCATGCATCCTGAACCATACAGACGTCAAAGCAAGCTTGTGCTGAAGTTGTGGTGGTTGTCACGTTATGTCGCCATACTTCCCTCTTGACTTCCTGCCCCTTTCCCTTTGGCTCATGATATGTAGGGTATATCACAGGTGCAGGTAACACTGCAGTATTTTGGTCATGGTTGTGACAGTTATGGTTATGGTGTCCAGCTCTGCCACACCGTGACAGACCGTCACCTTCACCCATGGTATGCGGTTGTCCACGGTTTTTGTAACCTCCAGACATCTTTGTTGTTGACAACTTGATCAATGTCCCAAGGCCATCCTCCGAAATCTGACACAGAGCTTGTTCACCCCTTTTATCCTCACTGCATCAAGCTTGGTTACTGTGGTCTGTTGTCAGCCCTGTCTCTTCTCATTTATCCTCTGACTGATAGTACTTTTTGTTTTTGACAGTGGTCTCTTCCCCTTTGTTCCCACCACACACAAATGCCAATTGATCCCCCCAGGATATCTTTTCCGCCACGTTCAGCACAGTCAAGTTTGTCATCACTGCCTTGACATTCCACATCGATGATTCGCATGTACACCCTGATCGAGTCAGGCAGCTCTCTGATATTGTTGTCAAGTGATGGATTTCCTGCTGAGTTTTCTTTTCTCACTTTATTGTCTTGATCTTACTCTTACCATGCCTTTGCCATAAGGCGCTCCAGACCACCACATAAGAATACGCACATCGATATGGCACATATCTCTGTCCTGTTGCTCCCAAGTTGATGTCTCCTCTTGCGGGTGTCACCCCTGCCATTTCCCCTTGCCATTCCCGTGCTGGTATCATCGTCAACTTTGTTACCGCCATGGTGGAGATGTTGAGATGCCCCCCCAAAAATGCCCAAGATGGGGTGAACGTGCCATTGTCGTCGTAATTGGTATTCGATTCGGCATTGACAGTGTCAATCGTCATGAGGTGAGATTCTAATATTTTTGTTCGATATTCGAGTTGACGCCCCTCGTCTTTGCACTGCTCATTGCCTTGTCATCATTCTGCCCCTTGTTGCCTTGTCTTCTTCCCGCCCCTCATCACCTTGTCGTCTTCTCACCGCTCATTGCATTGTCGTCTTGCATCTTTGCACACCTTGTCATTTTCCTGTCTTTGCGCACCTTGTCCCCACCACATGCCCCACCACATGAAGATGCAACGATGGCATCTGAGCCCACACACTATCTTTGCTTGCACAATTCGTTGCCTTCCACATCAGCCAACAACATCTTATCTATGCTGTCCGAGTTGATGCCTGCAGCCAAAACAAAGGAACAGCTGCAGTGGCACTACATCCATATGCTACACAAAGTTGTTGACAAGTCTGATGTTGCAGTCCCCATTCTCAATGCGTGCGATCTGGCTGGGTGTCACAGTCAGTTGGTAGGGGGGGAGGTTGTTGACATCATCAGTATGCAGATCATGCTCGTTCTCAGATTTGGTGCTACACAGGAATGCCCAGGCTTGGTTCAAACACCCCACCCACGCTCCTCTTTCGCTCTGCGGGCCCACATCATCAGATGAATCTTGCCTCTGGCACGGCACCCCCCATACTTCGCCTTCTCAAGGCATACAAACTGAGCATGGCCCTGAGCATCACTGTTGAAAACTTACGGATGTGGCACCTCAAGGTGTCTATACCACTGGCAAGAGTTCATCTGGTGTTGGTCTAACAGCAGCCATCATGTGTGACCTACTCACTGATGAAATGGTTCTTGGTGGGTTTGTTTACCTTGCAGGCCTTGATTGCATAGCTTGACATAAACCTGCAGAGGGAGGTGCGCTTGTCCTAGCTGACAACAGAATTGATGGATTTGACAAAATGGACAAGTCTGACCGAACGGCCATCCACGAAGTCATGGAACAGCAGACCATCTCCATCTCAAAAGCAGGCATTACTACAATGCTCAAAGTGTGCATGTCGATCCAAGCCATGGCCAATCCATTGTATGACTGTTACAACCTCAAGGTGTCTCTTGTGGAGACCACTGATCTGCCAGCTGCGCTTATAATCTTGTTTCAACTTGCTCTTTTTTTGCTGGACAAGCCCTCATGCGACGATGACAACAAGCAACTGGCGCAACATGTCACCTATGTCCACATGTGCAGCAAGCACCCAGACCTCAAACACAAGCCACTTGATCTGGCCCTTGTGCAGTAAGCAGTCCCTCTACTTCTGCACCACTGCCACATCAACTTACTGAACAAATTCCCCTCGATAGTGTGTATATCACACTCACCCAACAATGTCGCCCCATTGTCCTACATCGTCAACATGTACATGTGCCTACATAAGCAATCCAAACACATTGCACAGCAGAACCGCTTGCACATGTACACCTCAGTGCAGACATTAGTAATGTTACTTGGCGTCCTGCGGCTTGCACATGCCCTCACTCGGCTGCGCTCCACAGTGGTGGTGCTGCACACAGCCGTCACCGCTGGGAACACTGAGAGGCTATAGTGCCTGCACAGTCTGGTGGTGGCATTTTAAGGGCCCAGCACAACACGTCTGTTGGATGCGCATGCTCGAATCTCGCAATGCAGATGTTGCGATCCAAGCATCATATACACTTGTGAACCTAACCAATGGCCACATGCAGCAGCAGGCGCTCATTCTTGCGCATGGATAGCTGTTCCGCTTGTTGCGAGGTGTGCTTGTCGATGCGCCGCAGCTGGCGCGATCATCAAACCGGCGTGTGGCACTTGACCAGCCAGCCACATCCTCTGGCCAAACAAGGAGTGGCTGCAACAGTTCAGGGTGCATGCATGTCCTCATGACCTCTCGCGTTGCCGTGGCCATGCATATCAGTCAGCTTACACAATACTGTTGACACATGCCATGCCAATCCCTCCCTCCGCCCAAGAAATCTGTCCCCCAACATTGAGCACAATTAGGTTTGACATTGCCTTCTCAACATTTGTCACATTCCTTATTTGCTGCATCAATCATCCAGGCATATACCCCCCTTGTTGTTGTTGCATCTTTGCGTCCCTTGTAGCATATATGTACTATGCTGTAGCTCCCAGCAATGGCCCTTCCGGAGGAGCTGACGCACAAGCTCATGGCACAAACATTCCAAGAGGCATTTAATATGGTACAAAATGCCATCGTTTAGCCTGATATTGTGTTGCTCACTCCGTGCTGGTGCAGTCTCTGATATTGGCTATGAAGCAGAGGCAGACCATGACACATCGACAACCAGAACCATCCTGGACTTTGGGGTTGACCCCACCTTTCTTCACAAAGATGCTAACAGGTCTATTCCCTTACACATTGCCATCCAAAACACAAACACCGCTCTCATTGAAGTTCTCATTCCAATGAGTGCTGTTACTGCCTCTTGACAACACCGACACCACCAATTCCCTTTCCACATTGCTTTCCTGACTTTGCCCTCATGAATGTTGCGAACATGGCGGACATAGTGGGCACAGCGGATGTGGTAGATGCAGTCTACATGGTGTGGTGGACATGGCAGACATTGCAAATGCGGTGGGTGTGGCAGACACAGTGGATGTGACAGACGCAGTGGGTGCAGTGGACGTGGCAGATGCAGTTGGTGCAGCAGACACAGCGGATGCAGTAGGTGCAGCGGATGTGGTAGACACAGTGGACATGACGGACACAGCAGCGATGTTGGTGAGACCAAGGGGTGTCTGGGGAGGCGGGAAAGAAGGTTGTAGTCATGTCTCCAATCCATCCTCATCACTGCACCAAGCATTCTATGGTTTGTCTTTCCCTGTCCATCTTGTCAACTTTCAAATCGATTTATTGTATTTTTTAATTCAATTTTCTTTTTTTTTAGGCCTCACAGTCTCTGACGCCATGCAGCTCCATCAAGCGACCAATGGGCTGCTCTCCACATACCCCCTGCTGTCAGCAGCACAATATCCATCCAGAAGCTATCATTGTGCCCTGTATGATTGGCTTCGATTCACTTCCCTGAATATCTGCTTTGGATGACCCCATCCTTATGGCAGAAAACCTGTGGGGCTTTGATCTCTCACAACTTGCATCTGTGGAATATATGTGTGCTTCAGGTCTTGGGCCCATCCATCAGCATAAGTCAGTAAACTTCTCAAAGGATTGGACAGAGCCTCTCATGTCGCCTGTCTTGCCACCACTGCCAATTGCCACTTTGACATCCCCACTGCAGTTTCTGTCACCATTGTAAGTTCACTTTGTTGGGTTATTGCCCCTCATGACACCTGCCCGGGCAGCAACGCATTGACATCCATAAGTGTTGTCACATTGTGTTGCCCCCAAATTTAGAAGTCCCTTTTAATTGCCCACCCCACTAGTTACTGCAGTAGAACTACCAAAAGCAGTGTAATTTTTGTAGCAGAATATAAAACTTCACTGCAGGTACTAATAGTACCACGGTTATAATGCAACACCATATGATAGTACGGTTAATGTGGGATACCGTATATGTAATATATGGGTTTATACCCATTTCCTCAATGGGTATGGTGTCCACAGTTACGGGTGCGGTTATGAAGATGGGTACCCATGGTATACCCATGATACACCCTAATGATACAAGTCATCTTCTCTGTGGCCATTCTTGTCCAGCTTTGCCTCCAGGTCACAGAACTAGTGTTACAGCATGTCCCAGACTGGTTTACCTGAGTTCAGTCTACTTATTAACCATCCATCCCCTCCACAGTAAACTGACTTGCATCAGACTTTCAAGCCTTGACTGTTGTGCTTCCATGCTGGATCGCTCTTTCTTCCTGCGGCATTGCATCATTCTAGTCTATAGTTTGGATCCAGCAGGCCACACCAGGAAGACGATAGCATCACACCTCATGGTAACCAGAGCGGGACAAACAAGGTTCTCTCAGGCGACCGTCTTTGCAGTAGGGCCCACCCGGCATCCCTCCACCTCTCCTCTTGATCTGTCGTTCACTCATTTCAGCTCCATGCTTATTAACAAGGGATGCGTGCAAGGTTAATTGAGGCTGAGGATGAACTACACCCCCTGTGGCACAAACGCAACGATGCGCTCCAAGACCTTAACACCTGCAAGGACCAAACTTGCATGTGGGTCTCCAAGGCCGACAGGTGGAAAGCAGAGGCATATCCATCCACGTCTCACTTGGCTCATTCCACTCACATTCTCATCACCCTTCATATTTTCACACAACTCACAGTCGATATTTGACTACTGCTGTAGGCAGATAGAGTGTTACTTGTGGTGAATCACCCCTCATCTCATCATTCACTTTTCCCAGAATACCACAGACTGATGTCGAACCCTTCCCCATCCCACACTTGATGCAGAATCAGCACCAGGCCAAACTGGTTGTGCAGCTCCATCAGGAAGCCCAACAATGGAAAGACCAGTGTTTGTGCCTCAACAAGACCCTACATGGGACTGCCTAGTTCACACAGTCACCAAAGAGCTTGGCACATGTGGCCTTGCAACTCCTTTCCTTTTTTCAAGTCTTGCCCTCAATGTCAACTCTTCTGGAGTTTGTCGCCTTGTCCAAGCTTTCCTCTGTACTTGTGTGTCATTCCCTGCACCGGACGCCAAGTGCACATGGCACAAGGAGGCCCACTTTGCTGTGCCTGTAGAACTTGCCATGTGCCCATGATGGGGTCTCACCCGAGTCTTGTGTGTCTCTGGGGGCAATGCTATCCAGACAACACTATGGAGGTCCATGTCAGCAACGCATGCACAACACAACGGGGAGCTCATGCATTTTATAGGGGTTTGAATTGGTGAGTCCACCTTTTTTTCCCCAGTTCTATGTGTCGCCCACCCTCCTGATGTTCCCCTCCTGCACACCCCCACTCCTGCGCTACCCATGCATGCCCCGCTCTTGCATCCAACACACTGGAGTTGCGACGCTGACATCGGTGGCATGGCCCTCTTTACTGCCCTCACTGCTGTCACTCCCAGCGAAGGGGGCCCTGAACAGGGGGCCCACCCGCTTTGTAGTCACATCCATTTGATGGCTGTGCCCCTCAGCCCACCCACCCACATCACCTTGCAACTTGATGCTGGGCACTCTCACACCACAAGGTAATGACCTTGGTATTTGCATGGTGCCACCAATGCTGATGCACAATGAGCATGTTGATCTGAAGGGAGGAAGCGTGGCAACTCACACAATGGCAGTGGCTTGTTGAGCCATGGCTCAATGCTTGGATATCAGTTCATCTTAATATCCATCACCATCAGCGCCAGTATAGTTTTCTTGATAGTCTTGCTTGGTATCCTTTGGACCCTCTTCTCCTGTCATGACGAAGTCCTCAGCAAGTTTGGCCCTGTGGAAATTGACAACGACGATAACTTGACAAAACATCAACCATTGTCCCTCCTTGCTCACATCAATGCCGCTGCAATGAGCACAACAATTCTCAGGGGTAGGGGCCAAGATGTCAGTGGAGAGAAGGAGGCTACTGCTGCTGGCACAGCTGCCATTGCCACCAATATGGGCACCTCAAGTTCGGGTCGTGACCCTCTCTCTGGTCCCAATGTGAGCAACTACTTGTGCACCAAGACACCATGTGATGCATTTGGGGGTAGTCTTGTTGGCAAGGAGACTGGACATCCTGCACATGCACGCTACTCATTCAATGGTTCAGGGGAGGGTGAGATGGCACTAGTCATTGGGCAAGAGCTTGAGATTCTTGATGATCGTGACCATTTGTGAGTGCTCACTCGAATACTCTATGCCTGATTGACCTACCTTATTGACAATGATGCTAATAGCACAGGTGGTGGTATGCTCGCGACATTTGTACTGGTAATGAAGGTATCGTCCCTGCAGCCTATGTATATTGATTGAGCAGTTTCGGCGTATCAGATGGGGCCAGTGCAATATCGCCTGTTGATGGTAATGCCAGCCTGGTCAGCCTGCATCTTAACAACCCGATGTGACAAACTTGGGTACATCAAATGGGAGGACTCCAGGAGTTGAAGTGTCAAGCATCACAGTGAGTAGCATCTATTACCCACTACACAACAAAGTGTTTGGCTTATCATGCCGCAACTTTACTCAGTCCATGATCACTGCGTGGTTTGCCTTGACTTCTGCCCCCTGTCATCATAATATTACACACCAACACAGTCATCTATATCTTCATCATCCCGCACAACCTCCTTATAGCATCCACTGCCAGCTTGCCCAGATTGGGCAGTCGGTCTCAAGCTGAACCCGACACTGCACCCAACCTGTCTATCTCGATGCAATGGTGGTTCATGCAACCACAATACAAGCGCACCAGTAGTGTCATTGCAACCTGCGGACGTGCCTGGAATGCCATCTTGATTGGAACCTTGCAGTCAGTTGTCAACTTTGATATCATATACAGTACTTTTGACCAGGCGACGATGACCACAATGCACAGAAATAAAAGTCTTTAGTGACACTGGACTGGCTCTATGATTCTGTGGTGCAGGCCTGCCCACTGCCATGTGCAGAGTATGCCGTATTGCCAGATTTGAAAGAGATGAACAAGAACATGAAGGTCTGTTGATGTGGTGGTTCCCTGCTGTCTGAAAAGCCACCCTTGAAGTTCAAATCATGGTCACCTTTTCTTCAGGATATATTGCCTCATCCTTGGTCATCATACTGAGCTACACACCAGGATATTGTTCCACCAGCATTCCTGCTACCCCTACCCTTCCACCACCTGCCAAGCTTGATCACACCACCTGTTATTGCTGCTCTTAGGCATCACATAATGGCCAGTACTGCCATGTTGACCTAATCCGTGTGCTCCCAGAACTGGCATCTTGCTTGCACTTGTGCAGCTGAGCTGGAAGGTGTGCTGCATACACCACAAGTCACCATATGGCTTGACCATGATGCAGTAGTGGTGCCAGTTGATCATCCCATGTTTGGCATTATATGTGACAAGAACAATGTGGCAAGCCAAGGAGAGCACAATCTTACACAGTGCAAGAGGGGGGATGTCAAGTTCTGGGAGGGCAAGAAGGGTGTCAATGAAGGTTGAGAAGGGTTTTAAGTCATATCTTGGGCTTGTAAGATGTGAATAGCTCCATCCAGAAGTGCTCTGTCACAATAGATTTTTTTTTTTTAAATGCCTGAGCTGACTCAAAGTTGTGACTCAAGTCAAGTAGTCATGGCTACAGAGTGAAAAGCTGTGGTCTGTCAAGCTGTATCTGGGATAAGCTGTGGCATAGTAAGTCAACTCATGGTTAGCCAAGTTGCAGCAACACTATTTGAAGCCATCACTGCAATACTAAGACTGAGTTCTGGGCTGCACTCACCTAATACAACTGGGTCTTGGAAGGCCACCAGTCTGGAATTGACTATCCATGGGGACTGCCAACCCCTTGGAATACTCAATGAATAAGTCATCTCTATGTAAGGAGAAGGATAGATATATACTTTCCTTGTATTGCTAGGTGGTACTATATAAGATCATAACCAGATGGGTACTATTCTTGCAATTCATCCAGGTTCAAGACTAAGTTCTGGGCTGTGCCCACCTAATACAACCAGGTCTTGGAAGGCCTCACCAGTCTGGAATTGACTATCTATGGGGACTGCCAACCCCTTGGAATATCCAATGAATAAGTCATCTCTATGCAAGGGGGGGAAAATATGCAGTTTCCTTGTATTGCTAGGTGGTACCATACAAGATCATAACTGATAGGTAATATTCTTGCAATCCAAGACTGAGTTCTGGGCTGTGCTTATCTGATACAACCAAGTCTTAGAAGGTCTTACCAGTCTGGGGTTAACTATCCAAGGGGGCTGCCAACCCCTTGTAAGACCCAATAAATATGCCATTTCTATATAAGAGGGGAAAAGATATGTGGTTGCCTTATATTGTTTAACAAGGACTAATGTCTGCATGTAAGTTTGAGAATGGAAAGGTATCAATAGGCAAAATAGAACCCAAGCATGCTATCCGGAATGTGCAAAGGAGCAAAAGGTGAAGTGGAATGGTAGTTGTTAACCTGCTTGACCACTGGCAAGAGCATGCATGATTTGGGGGGAAAGAGTGACTGGAATTCCATGCCTGGTCAAGGTCCAGTCAAGGTAGTTAAATACAAGTGTAAACCTATCTGATGCAGTCTAGGCTACCTCTCCATAACAACAAAAAGATGGAAGGATAAAAATAAAGATGGCAGCAATGTGTGCACTGCCCTGTGGCATTGGTCAAGTCAGGCCCAGGTCAAGATTGGGCATTTGCAAGCCCAGCACATATCCTGTTGTTACAATTGCTAGGTGGTACTATATGGGATCATGACCAGATAGGTACTATTCTTGCAATCCTTACCAGGTCTAGTCAAACCTTGCAACCCCTTATAAGATGGACAGTAATCTTGTATTTGCAATGCATGGGCTAAAATACCCTTACATTCCCTTGCATATACTACCTACTTTTGAAACTTTTCCTGATGCCACCTGCCACTCCCGCTGCCCTGCCTGCCTGTAGAGTACTATGGTTAGAACACATCACTACATATGATTTACATAGTTTTATTCCTGTATCTGTTACTAGGGGTATGGTATTGGCAATTATAGTTACAGTTGTGGAAATTTATACCTATAGTACACCTGTGAAATACCCTATATGCCAAGCCCTTGGAATACTATACAAGATCATAACTTGGTAGGCAACATTCTTGCAACCCACCTAGGTTCAAGATTGAGTTCTGGAATGTGCTCACCTGACACAACCAGGTCTTGGAAGGCCCCACTGGTCTATGCAAGGGGGGAACAAATATGCAGTTTCCTTGTATTGCTAGGTGGCACTATATAAGATCATATCTGAGAGGTAATATTCTTGCAATCCAAGACTGAGTTCTGGGCTGTGCTCATCTGACACAACCAAGTCTTGGAAGGCCTTACCAGTCTGGGGTTGACTATCCATGGGGACTGCCAACCCCTTGGAAGACCTAATAAATATGCTATCTCTATACAAGAGGGAAAAAGATAGGTGGTGCCTTGCATTGCTAGGTGGTACTATACAGGATCATAACCAGATAGGCACTATTCTTGCAATCCTTACTAGGTCTGGGCAAACCTTGCAAGCTCTTATAAGATAGGCAGTGATCTTGTATTGCAATGCAAGGGCTAAAATACCCTTGCATGCACTACCTGGATTTGGAACTTTTGCTGATAAGTCACTTCCCAACATTTATGGGCAACGATGGCATTGTGAGGCAGGAGGTCCCAATCCTGATGGTGGCCCTAGTGGCCACAGCAGTGAGTGCTGCCATGTCTATGTAACATAATACTGACTAGCACTATAGCTCTATGCTGCCATTCATGAATGGCATTTAGGAAAGCATCACCTGACGGAGTTCTCATCAAATTCATACCTTGATGTTTATCAGGGCCACATCGATACATTCCACCACATTCAAGATAATTGTGTTGGTGCCTTTCACCTCATGATGTTGGATATATACGATCAAGCAAGGTGCGCATTGCATTAACAGATTGGCGATCTGTCATCACTGATATACCATTGCATCCTTAGTGTGCCAGAGGAGACTGTTGCAGTTCCAATTGCAGAGCTTGACCTTGATGAAATGGAAGAGTAGAAGGATTGCGATTATGTTGGTTTCAACACCAGTTGTCTCAAGGGTCTTATTGTAAGTTGTCAGCGTGCTGTTACTTCACAGATTTACTGACTTAAATCAGTTCAACAATAGACTGTCGGGAACTCACTACTTTATGGGTAGCGAGACTCGACGACGGCGCGGAGTTGAAGGTGACTGATCCAAAGGAGCAGCAGAGAGATGTTGAGGAGGAAGAGACAGAAGGTGAGGAGAGGCGGGACGGAGTAGACGGTGGAAGACGACGGGTGGGGTGCTGCTAACGATGAGGGAGCTTTGAAAGGCTCCAGTGTGGGGATTGACAAGAGAACAGTCTAAGGACTGTTCACCTAAATTCGTAGGTCTTATATACTAATACAGGGTGGTCTGTGCGCAGTTTAGGGTAGGTAAGTTTACAGGTAACGGGGGACTGCGCAGTCAATGCGCAGCAACTGCGGATTACATAATACATCTCGATTAGGGTCTAGCCCTAATGAGTTGCGTCCTCATTGATCGAGTCGCGTCGCGTGTTCGTTGATTGTTTAGTGGACGCGTCTTGTTGATCGTTCCCACGATCTGCCACGTGTTGATCAACGGGTTAGACGTGTGTCCAAAGTGCGTCTTGTCAGGTGACATTGTTGATGACCAGTTCCTTGATAGGTCATGTGGTATCTTCCCAGGGTCACGGGGTCGTAGGTTCCCAGGGTCACGTGCTGATAAGTCACATGATGTACGAGTGGCGAAGGGGTCACGTGATGAGTCACGTGTAGGGTCATGTGATATGTTCCCACGGTCA
>Ga0307510_10008827_pt1 | contig 12014 bp, 11 predicted proteins | sample 12_EM_MG_FD_207224 | JGI IMG/M metagenome (GOLD analysis project Ga0307510, IMG submission 207224) | Populus trichocarpa ectomycorrhiza microbial communities from riparian zone in the Pacific Northwest, United States - 12_EM | ecosystem: Host-associated > Plants > Roots > Unclassified | place...
ACCTAGCCCGGGCGTCCTCTACGTAATTTGCCCTGCCCAGGACTACGGCTAGCGGTCCCGTCCCGTCCCGTCCTCTTGGCATTATCCCCGCCGTCCCGGTGGGGCCCCCGGACGGTTCGGAACACTGTACAAAACTTAGGTGCCGTACCTCCGTAGGAGTGCTGGTACTTGTATCATACACCTGGTTGCGCTTTTAACCAAAGTAAGGTGGGGGATTTTGCCCGACTGGTGGGATTATGCCCGATTGGTGGGATTTTTTTATTCAGGCTGCAGTAATGGGACATTTCAGCAAGCATGGACAACAAGCGGGGTGTTTGTTCCACTCGTTATCGATGATACGAGGATTGAGTGGGTTGAGCGCCTAAGTGTCGTTTGAAGAGAAGCGCCCCTACGACAACATTGGGGCGTTTTCTCTGGTGCGTTTCTTTGATGCTTTGGTGGGGATCCGGCTGTGATAAAGAATTTGAATGAAGTGGATGGGTAGATGCACCTCTTGACCAAATCATTTTCGAGGTCTAAGTGTGTCAAGGTTCTGAGCATGCGAGCGAGCATCCCGGCGTTGTGCTGCATAGCCACAACGTTGGTAAGAGTAACCTGTGGACAGGCGATTCGTGTGCTCCATTAACTTACTCTTGGCGAAAGAAACAAAAACCTTGCCTTAGAGAATCCCACGGCTAGGAACGAATCGCAAAGCGGCTAGATATTGGCAATCATTTATTTGACTTCTGCCTAGATAATGAGTAGCGACCTTAGGTAACACCTCTCTCTCTCGAGTGACTTGCTCGTTCGAAAATCTTTCAAAACATCATCTATAGGATGCATCCTCGGTGACAACAATCCGAAAGCAATCATATTCATATTCAACCAACCCATCACCTCACGCCTCGTGACACTGGCTCTCCAATCTGGATGTGGATACAGCTTTGGTAGAGGGCCCCAGACATGGGCCACTCTGATAGACCGGTTGACTCAAATATATTTCACTTGGAATCCGATTTCCTTTTTCACTGGTTGCCTGTCTCTACATTTTAGAGTACCATGCCGCAGGTTGGGGTTTCTGACCGCAGTGGTTGACGATTGTGGTGTCTGGCTGCCGAAGCCACTAGAGGCACTGGCTCTTCGTCGAAGGGATATAAGTGCAGGAGAGAGTCGAGAATGTGTTACCTTTTGTTTGTCTTCTTGCTGCTGCGACAGGTTCGTTCGTGTGCACGATAGATAACTGAATCCGTGAGTTCATTTATCCGAGTGAGCGAAGGTGTTTGGAGCTGATATTAATGGATAGATAAAATTTGGACACACCATGTTTAGCCATTACTACGAACCTGTTGTGAGAAGTCCTGGAACTCCGCCCAGGCGTGTCCCCACTTCAGCGTCCAACAAATATTACACGCTGGCGTCCACACTCTGGAGCAGCGACTCCTCTGGCTCCGTCCAAGGAAACTATCCGGCGGGAGCCCCGACCTCAAAGAAGGAGTAGCCGCCCATGCCGAGATTCTGCAGGATAGAAACCACTTCGCTAGCTACTGGGCATGGAGCGCCTCATCCCCCTATGCTACCACCAAATGTTACCGGGTGCGGTTGAAAATCTCACCAAACACGAGACGGCACACTACCGTAGGTAAACACTATCTACTTGCCCGCACCCCTCTAGTTGTCAAGCGCCCCTTAACGGTCGGCACTGTCTCATGCTGCTAGAGGGCAATCTATAAGTAGCCGAGCCCTAAGAGAGTGCCTGGCTTACTCAAGCAGATTTTCGACTCCTGTCTTCTATTCACTATCAGAGCAATATCATTCGCATTCCTCCTTCTCTAAATCCACGTACCTCTTAGATTCATTCAGGCCCAGAACGGATTTTTGTCTTCTTCATGAAGCTCGTCCGACTGACTGAGCGAGCTCAATTACTGTATTTGGAAGGAAAGGAGCTCCTGGTTGCACTTTCTCTAGGAAATAGTGGAAAGAACACGGTATAACAATTGGCCTCTTGCAAGTCATTGCATGCGAGCTTTTAGAGTTTAGGAAGAGAATAAAGATGTCTAGGAGTGGCTTTTGTGGAATCCGAACGACTCCACATGAGGCCATGGGCGAGCAAAAAGGTGGGGGTTAAAAAACTCCAACACTTGGCCCCTCGGGACGCACTGGCCCAGGTGTTAGAAATCGTAGTTGTGCTCTTACGGTAATCTCGCGTGAGGTTCAGTGGCTGCTCATGTCACCCCATTGTCTACGGGCTAATCCTCTCTCTCACTACCGTCTCTTCTTTATTTTCTTTTCTTCTTGTTCCTATTAAGGAATAATCACTATCTTCAGTAATACAATCTCAACTCTCTTCGTTTGTTCCAACACCAGGCTTCACAACCATTTTCCTGAGAAAGCAGCATGAATGTGAGTGATATGATGTGACCCTGGGAAGCAAAGAGATGCATTTAGCTTATCCAATATTCCTGTCAACTTGGAATAAGTTGTAACCAAATAGAAAACAGGGAAGCCGAGGTACTGTTACTTAGTTTGTATATACAGAGAGAGTGTTGAGTCTTGTTCTTTGTGAGTCATTGTATTGGTTGGGTGAAATTGGCCGGGTGTGGAAGGAAAGATACCTATCCAGAGGCTCCAGTGCTACAGCCCAGCACACCATGAGTCCCAACAGCCAATACCTGTCCGCTGTGCCATCTATCTCCTATGTCATGACAAAGTAGCTGATAGAGAATAAGAGCAGTATTTCAACTTGGTCTGGCGGTGAACAAGTAGAAGGCAGTGTAAAAAAGGTCCTTGTACATGAATTCAACCCCAGTCATCCGCCCTTAGAGTGAACCGACAGGCGGAAATACCAACCACTATTCCCGCCCAGCGTCTAATACCCATCAATCCCTACCTAGGCCCACTCTAGTTTAGTTTGACTGGTTAACAAAATTGCGAATGCCAGTTCATAAGACCCAACAATCCCAGCACATGCCAGATCGACAATCGGAGGATAACATTAATCCTTCTTAGGAGTTTTTGTCTCTGAGAACCGAGATTGGGCGCTCGACGGAGATAGTGGATAAACACAAGTTTCCACGAGCACGGCCAAATTATAAGTCCCTGCTGTGTTCTCTGTCGAAGTATGGAAATGAGGGTCGTACGGAAGTAGCCAATAGACTAAGAGATTTCGCCTAAAATCTAGGCGCTTTGGAGGAAGAATATGGAACGTAAGTTTTCCGCCTGTAATACTTTGTTCATTCGCTCTCACCCTCAACTAGCGATGGGCACGATCATGCTCGATCATATATTTTTGGTGTGCTCGAGCACGATTTATGCTCGAGCATGGGCTAAATTTTCTGCTCGAGCATGATCGTGCCCATCACTACCCTCAACTCTGCTCTTCTCTACTCTTAACTAAAATCAACTATCGGTAGAGGCAGGTGTATAAGCAAAACATAATCCGACTTCCTGACCCTCCCAAGGATCACTACACCTATCTCTATGTTTACCACATGTCCCTATTCCCCCGTACACTCCCGTGATAACAAAGAAAATAAAATTACGGATAAAGACTATCGTAGAGAATTCTCCCGTATCAGTTCCGTCTGCAGATCTCCTAAACTATCCTTCCCACTCCCATAACTAACCCAAGCATATCCGTCTAACAACATACTCGAGCACAAAACACTGGTAACCAGAGCAATAGCTTATAGTAACGGCGATACCAGTGCTAGATGGAAAAACGGACAACCCAAGAGAGGCAACTACAAAAGGGAAAATATGCATTGCAATACCACCACCACACCGCTACTCTCCTATCCCTCGTGGTGATGATGATGATGAAAAACCTCTGTTCCGGGGTCTCGAAGATTCTTCCTCCGATGCATGGTTGGTATAGAACGACAGCAAACAAGAAGCCATAGGTGAATTATAAAGAAAAAATAAGGAAATAATAAAGAGGTGAGATAATATAGGAGAGGGTTCGGAAAATTGACTGAAAAGCTAAGGCGGAGGAGTCGCTTACACGACGTGGTACCCTTCACCAGCTGGCGCATAACCATTCGTCTTCGAAGTACTCCCCCAAGCTGATATGTAAGGACAGATATTATTGAGAATCCCTCTAGGGCGTTGGTTTTTCTTTCTTAGTAAGGTCTCCCGCTCACGGTGTTTTACCTCGCAGTATTTTTCCACCCCAATAATGATGTCTCGCAATCCCCCCACGTTCTTGAACCCTGAGCATTGCGTGCGCGCAAACGGGTAGGCGCACTCTGCAAAATATCGATTTTTGTGCTACCCCCCCGGATCCTGGCTGCGCTCTTAGCAACACTTGAGAACGAACAGTGCAACCCAGGAAGCACTCAAGAGAGCGGGGATGGAAAGTAAAACCGATAACCGGAGCGTCGCTACCTGCGGTGTGGAAACTACAAAGAGGTCCGCTCCTTTCTAGGGTTGTCCAGTCCCTGTCCGGGCAACATTGTCAATTTTTTGGGCAGCGTTCACCATAACCATGTTGCGAAAGGTGTGTGCCGACGAGATCCACGTAGCTGTAAACAGCCGCTTCATGTCCGTTAGAATATTTGAGGTTTCAGCATCAAACAGCCCACTGACGAATTTTGCAGAGCCCGCCAGCGACGAGGACTCGGCTGAATTGATCACGTCAATGATACGAGGAAATGCAAAGTCCAACTGCAGTTGTTTGACTCATCCCAAGGAGAATTTAATATTCGGCTCACTGGTCAGCTTCTAAATATTCTTGAACTGTCTTCCGTTGTAGGATCACTCATCTTTTTTTTTACATGACAGAGCGGACCTGCCTCTCGTGACACGGTTTCCGGGATAGTTTTCCATCCGTGCATCTGATTCGTTGTCGTCCGCCGTGAATGGCTCCGTTTTGTACCATCCTAGGCGGTGACTAGCTCGGTGGTTGAAGTGCACGAAAATTCCGTACCTGTTCTCAGCAGCATTATTGGTCAAGAAATCCGTTTCAGCGTAAGGGAAGAGAAGGGCTGCTGCGTAGGGAGCAGTTTTTCGCTCGCCATCATGGACTACACCGACGGTCTTGTTTTCCAGGCCCCAAGGACGACACACATCGAGATCCTCCACGGTATATTTTTTGAGAGCCGGCTGCTGTCAATGTCTCACTGCCCGCTCACCTCCTGCTTCAGGTCATGCCATTTCTGGAGGCCCATGTCGTGAGCGGTCACCGTGTATTTGTAGGTAAAATACTGTAGGGGGTCTCCGTTCGCAGGATGTGAGTCCAAGGAGACGCGCTTCCTGGTGGTGTGTTGATCGCTGGCAGCCTCAGCACCTCCTAGAGCCCGTGGTGTAGCGGGCGCTCGCAGGGCCTGCAGGCGCATAATGTCCGCTCAATCCTTCCCCAGAGCCTCTGGCACATAAACTCTGTTGGGGTTTGCCGGTGTGACATTTCCTGAGACCAGCGCTCCAGCCACGAAGACACCCGCAAGATAGGTTCCCACTAGCCCCAAAAGCCCTAATAGTAGCAACCATAACAGCAACCTCCTCGTTGGAGTGGGGATTGTGGGTTTTGCAGTCTTAGCGTGTTTTTTGGGTTTTGTATGACAGTCGCAGCGGTCCCGGGTTCTCTAGTCTTAGCGGGGATTTTGGGTTCTCCAGCTTCAACGGGTTTTCTAGTTAGCAATCGAAAGTAGTCAAATATGAAGAGTGTCGCCCCAAGTGGCTCGCGGGCATTCAAAAAGCCAACCCATGCTATTCCTCTCAATATTTCATCATATTCGGACCTAGTCCCCGAGGTAGACCCGGACCCAGACTCGGGCTTGGGTTCGGAGGTACAGTGTGGGTATTGTTGAAAGTCACCGGCGATCACTCGGTACAAGGACAAGTTTCCTTCATACCTTTCCTTTCTTGTTGGTTTGCCTCCCACTAGTTTCATTCGTCAGTTGTTATCAATCAAAAGGAGGAACGAATGCATATGGATTCCCACATATGGCCGGAACCCAGCGGAGGGTAATTCGAAGGGTGGATCGGAGGGCTAGGCGGAAGTGAGAAATAAACTCCCCGGTGTGTGCCAAAGTCTGGAAGGATTTCCGTGAGCGGAGATTATTGGAAAACCTCCTGTATTGTCTATATAAACCCTCAGTTCCGGTGCAGATAGAATATGAAGGAAAGATACGCATCCGATCAATATATACTCGTTTTCCTCCTTGGCTTCTTCGTCCTTCTCCATCTACCACGCTCCTCTTCTCTCTCTCCCCAACTCATAACAAAATGTATCTGAGTCGGTAGCCTCCATCCGATATTCGAGAGACACTGAAACAGATATCATACCAATGACAACAATCTGCCACCAATAAGTGAAGAGGAGGGTGGCTAAAACTGAATAAAAGGCTGTCAGGATATGGCCCCAGCTGCTCGTCATAGCTATGCACAGTTCAAGGTTGGTGTCGGTCCCACCTGGACATCGAAACGGGTGGTTCTTAAGGTAACTTTCCGCATCGGGATCAGTGAATGCTTCCATAATCCCGCCCCCTCCCCCCGTTGTTGCAGTTGCGAAGGATAGGCGGAGAGTGGAAGATCGATGAGGAGGCGGTGTGGTGCGAAGGAGGTCCGGGATTTTCTGAAAATACCTATCATTTCTCCATTGTTAGTATGTTAACTAAGCTCTACTAGGGTAGCTACCAAATGTGCACATATTGCTATTACCTTTTGGCCTTTGATTTCGCAGACCCGTGATGGATCAAGACTTGATAAAATCAATAAGTGCTAGAGGAGTTCGTTACACGAGCGGGAACTAGCCCTCAGATTCTGCGTCCGAGTTGGAGAACGAGGTGAAGGAATTGGAGTGATGGGATGGCTTGTATCAGGGTTATGGGACAACAAAGGGTGGAGACCGCCGTGGGTTGAATACCGGCAGCAGGCAAGAGGCACAGGAGGGTAGTGATCATGAGTTTGCAGGGGCGCACAGAGTGGCAGGAAATTCTTGCAACACACTCCATGAAACGCTGCTTAAGGGTGCCTGGCACCTTCAACCAGAATGTGCTCGCACAGCGCAATATCTTGTAATTATCTACTATCGATTTCGAAAAGATCGTAGGTCAGAGGTTGGACGTGCATACTCTCAATTTAATTTCTTTCACCGACATGCCAATAGCAGTTCTATCCTGCATTCTGTGAGTGGCTAAGTTCAATTTCTTCAGAGAGGGGAAGTTCCTAATGCCTATTTTCCTTCATTTCGGCCGAAGGTGGCTGAGGGAGACTCAATATTTCACACCTAATTCATGAGGGACAAAGTGGCGGTTTATTATGCTATTTCGACAATAATGGTTTCAATTGAATTATGTATTGGATTTGATTTGATTGTTCTTTAGCTACAGATTATTGTTGATTTTTAATGATTGAAGTTCTTGAAGAATGTCGCTGCATACCGTGGGTCGTGGCTTTAACACATTGTTCAAGGACTCTTCCCCTTTGGACAGAGTAAAATTGGAAAAAAAAGGGCTCTCTCAAGTCGACTGGGGGTAGGAATCTGTAGCTCAGCTACAATATAGCCGGCAGGAGTGAAAGCAAATAGCGGATTGGGAACCTTGGTCCCAAAAGAAACAGAATGCAAGTGTGCACAAATTGCATAATTGATTGCCCTTGGCATATGGTTGGAAAAGAAAAGCAGAATTTCAGAGAGTATAGGCAGACAGCCATTAATCTGACGGCCTGAAAACCTTGGGATTAAAGCCATAGACGAGATGGCAATTCCCGGGAGTTTCTATTGTAGTAGGCGGTGGAGTTAGCTTGGAAAGGGGTAGCAGAGTCAGCTGAATGGTATTATGGCGGCAAAGTTCATAGGGGGGAGACTTGTAACCTCTCTACTGGCTCGCAGTATGAAAAGTCTGAATATCTAGATGCGAATTTAGTCTGAGAGCTTAGATACTTGGGACTACGGGGTTGTCCTCTGGGTTGTGCAGCAGTGATAGGATTGCTTTACGCTATGGGCCCAGGGCTGGGGCGGGTATCTTATGCCGTACTGCAATAACTAGCTAGTTAATTCGGTAGTTTAGAAGAATGCAATGCTCTAAATTTTCGTACGTGTAGGCAATTTCTACGATCGATGTGTTCAGGTTGTACAATACATGCCGGGAACGTATACCATGGGGCGACTTGCTTGCGGGTATCAACTCTGTCAGGTCTGTGAAGCAGCCACTTAAGCTCCAATTCTAAGATTAGACAGTTAAACAAATTGGAGGAGGGAAAAGCTGCACTCATACCCCCACAGCCCTAGCTCGATGGCACCATTTGACGAGGGCGATCGAAATTGAGAGGTGTTACAGCGCATTCCGCATACCGGTAGCAGCTTGGAGGGCTGTACAGTATTACCGTAGAATCTGGTCTTATACAGACCGTTGCCAAGCAAGTGATGTGCTGAGCTATACTCGTTTTAGAGCTCGGTTAAGACATTAAAGGAACCTCAACCCAACTCTCAATCTTGTGATCATATGCCATACGGTACAAGATTCAGTCAATCCATCACGATATTCTTCCAATTATCCAGATTTCTGCAGTATTAAAATGCCACCAGTTTGAACACCGCTTCGGGAGCTTGAGGTGCGTGGGCAAAAGCCACAACGCCCAGGTCCCAAGACGCAACCTTTAGAGAGCCGGAGGCAAATGTTACAGGTAATATACCAGAACTCCAGTTGGTGAAACGACATATGCAAGGAGTTATTAACAGAAGAAATAGACCAAGCCAACCCAGCGAGTAGAACGAAGCTATTCACGGGCGCGAAAGTTTGAAGTACTCTTGTGGATTAAATATTACCAGCTCAAACATGAGGCACCACATACCACCATTAAGACACGTCCTCCAACCTTCGACGAAGCATCCATGTTTTTTAAAATTCCAAGAAGTACGATCGTGAGCTGTCCCCAACCAGATATGTGTGAAAGGATTCTGCATGAGAGCGGAAAACAATCGCGTCGTACTACGATTACCTTTCTATGCATGTGGCCGGATATGAAGAAGAGGCTTTGGGAGGCCTCCATTGCACGAAGAGAGCAGGGCAGGCCAGTAAGCGATGGATGGTTCCGGAGAAATGCAAGGGAGTTTTGGAGCACCTCATATCCAGACCTTCAGCAGACACCAGAGTTGTTTGTATTCTCCCACGGCTGGTTTAATGGGTTGCTTGCTCGGCATCGAAGAGTTCTAAGATTTATAGCCAATATGGCACAATCTCTCCCGAGGAACTATAAGCAGGAAATTCTGCTATGGCTGCAATTTAATCGCCGAAACCGAATTCTTACCCATCTTGTCCCAGTACCTGTACAGCCATCACCGCTTTCTCTTCACTATATGTGTAATCATAACCAAGGTGGTATCCCAGAACACAGAATCTGCAATGTGGATGAGACACCATTACCATGGGAGTACCTGATTGGTCGTACATATGACCTCAAGGGGGCACAAACTGTATGGTCAAAGAGTGCTGAATCTGGAAGTGAAAAACGCCAATGTACAATTTTCTGGTGTTCCCCGAGTGCCCCCTATTCTCATTTTTACTGCAACTACTGGTACCAAAATACGGGAAAGAGAAGGTCACTTATGGGATAAGGGTGTTCATATTGAATTTTCACCAAGTGGGTGGAGGAATGAAGGACTATTCATGAAGTTCATTCTTCAATTTCTAGTTCCAATATTTGGAAAAGAGAGAGCCCTCTTTGTGTTTGATCGCTACCAGGCTCATTTAACTCCTCCGGTTATTCAAACCTGCCAAGACAACAACATTATCACCTCCTTAATTCCTGCTGGCACCACCCCCATGATACAACCTCTCAATACTGCTATTAATAAGTCTTTCAAAGACTTAGTGAAAGAGTTTACCGAGGAGTTAAGAGAGCGGAGAGAAAGTCTGGAGGGGGAAAATACTGGGAAATGAAGTGTTGGGCAACACCGGGTTGTTACCACTGTGGCTGTTGGCAGGGCTTGGGAGGAATAGCATTTGAGTAATTCACAGAGGAAAATTGTTATTCAATCATTCAGAGATACTGGGATCTTCTTGCCTGTAGATGGCTCATGTGACTGTGAGCTAAAAGTCAAATGGTTCACTCCGGAGGAATTGATTATTAGAGATTAGGCAGGGTCAGAAGAGGAAATGGACTACGGCACTACCGAAGTGGAGAATACGGAACTTCCTCTAGCAGAGGATCCGCTGGTGGAATTCAGACTGCAGGATGAATAGTTTTTTTTTTTTATATTTATGTTTTTTCCTTTTTCTATCCTGATATAGTATAGCTTAATGTCAACCCCTTACGCAATCATCTTGGCAACGGTCTGTATAAGACCAGATTCTATGGTACAAGTATCTTCTATTATCCTGTTTTCCGCCAACATGCTTCTTCCCCTCTACTTTCCCTCCAAGTGCAATTTGCACTTTCAGAAACACCACATACACTATCTCGAGATTTATGCGTAATGTGACCTGTCAGGTTACACAAATACCATATGGATCCCTCTGTCCCACCCTTTGGTTCGAGTCATCGAAACAAAGGAAAAGGCAAAAAGGCCAACCTCCCCCTACCACCAGCAGGTTCCAGGAGCTCCTCCACTCAGGCGGGCGCCCCGACCCTGTCCTCAATTTTCATGCCAGCAGGCCCCCTCTCGCTTAAGCGACTCAGAAGCAACACGATAACAAGCCTCCCACATATCGATGAGAGATACTTGAGAAACGCCCCTCCGAGTGCCTACTTCCTAAACCTTTTCCACAAGATAAACCAGGACCAGGAAATTGGGGCTACCACCGCCAGCAAAGAGAATGTGGTTATGATCGAGATGATCTATCAGATTCACAAAGACTACAGGAGGGCCATCGACGCGCTTAGCGAACAGATCGAAGCCCTTACTGAGGAGGTTAGCACCCTTAAGAACGCTACTCCCAGGCCTGACACCCCAACCCCGATACCCTTCCCACTACCGGTAACAGCCCCTGAGCGGTCTGCTGCCCCCGACTCCCGCCCAGTCGCTCTCCCCACAGCCGCGCTACACAAATCGTGGGCCACAGTGGCCAGGAAGGGCAGAAAAGAAAAGACAACCATGGCTGCTTGAGCTGCTAATGCCCCAGCAAGAACAACTACCAACAATAGGCCCCAGCTGAAGAAGGGTCTCACTGGTAGAGAACGCCGCCTTGTCGTTAAACGCGAGGGTGGGCCACTCACTACAACCGCGCTAGACCTAAGAGATGATATCAACTTGGCACTAGCTGCGACCTATGTACAGACTGTCTCCCTCCGGGGAATACAGTCACCCTTACCACTATGGAATCAATCAAAGCCACCTCACTTAACAGCAAGGTGGGAACATTCTTACACCTAATACCAGGAATGGTTAGCGTTCACCTGGACACCCCCGTATCACACGTTTTGGTACACGGAATCCCAACCTCGAAATCTCTGGCTGAGATAGCCAATGAACTCACCACCTTCAATTCTGGATTGTCCCTTACTAGCCAACCCAGATGGCTCACCACCGACGACCCTAAGGCTGGTAAAACCGCCTCTACAGTCGTGATCAGCATAACGGGCCCCAGGGCATCTGACTACATTGGAAAACGCCTTGCCGCTTTCTCATCAACCTATACGACCGAGCGCCGCTTGCACTTCAACTCCCACACCCAGTGTTCCAAATGCCAGGGCTATGGACACCACAGTAACCGATGCACCAACCCGGTCTCATGCCGATGGTGTGCCTCCCCACATCCCACAGGAAATCACACCTGTCCCACTGCTACCTGTCGCATACGCGGCCGACCCTGCAGCCACACCATACTTAGGTGTGTAAACTGCCAAGGCCCGCACGACGCCCACACACCACAATGCCCCTCCCACCCCACGGTTGCTCAGGATGGGAACCCAGAAGGAGAAGAGGAGGAAATGACCACTTGATGGCTATGATTTATGTTATAGTTATTGTGTAGACTTTGGTTCTACACTTTTATTTGTCAAGAAGACGGTGATGGAGTTTCTTTTGTTATATTAATGGTTTTTCTAGGCCATACCTTAGGGTGCATGCCGGAGTTTTCCTGTAGTTAAATACGAAA
>Ga0307510_10008829_pt1 | contig 12013 bp, 12 predicted proteins | sample 12_EM_MG_FD_207224 | JGI IMG/M metagenome (GOLD analysis project Ga0307510, IMG submission 207224) | Populus trichocarpa ectomycorrhiza microbial communities from riparian zone in the Pacific Northwest, United States - 12_EM | ecosystem: Host-associated > Plants > Roots > Unclassified | place...
ATATCGTTGCAGTGTGTGCGCAGAAGGTGCAGAGTCATGATAGAGTTACTACTGAGATATTCCTCATCGGCTGTAATGTACACATATCCAATTACATAAATAGAAACTGGCACGATCGAAAGCGGAGCGAGAAACGACCACGATGACAACAGGTGTGTATATCTGTATCTGTGGCGCCAAAAGAAAGCAAGGTACATGTGATGCGAGGAAAATCCAAATACTTCCGTCCGGAGATTGCCTAATTTCGGTCAGGAAGGCGATGGACGCGGTCCACCTTCCTCATCGAGCTTGCCTTCCTCAGGTTTTCGCGAGGCACCGACAACAGAAGCCCCAAGTGGCGAATCTTCCGCACCACCTGGGGCTTCATCCTTATCAATCGAGGCTTCTGGGTCCTTCGCTTGTGGAGCAGGCTCCCCAATTTGAGCACTTTGCATTGCAGGTTCTTCTCCAACACCCTTGTTCACTGAGACGGCGTCGGATTGACCAGATGGAGCCGCAGATGCGCGAACGGTGGTGAAAGGCGGCGTGGTGTCAACGTGCTCTTTCCTGGGCTGCCCACCCGCGATAGACACAGACACGGAAGTCTGTGTCCTATCACTTGCGCTCGAATTCCTTCGGACAGGTGGCTTCGCCTGGGCCGCGGCGCGCGAACGCGTCGATCGCCTCTCGGGAGCCTTAATACCCTCTTCGGATCCATCCACATCCGCTGCATCTGCGCCGCCATTGCTGGGAGAGCCGACATCCGAGGGCGCAACGGCGGGTGCACGATTGGCGCGTGTGCGCTTCGCGGGGTAGGTCGCGTCCCCATCGTCGGCCTCACGGCGACGGCGACGGGAATTGCTCTGTCCGTTATTGCGTCGCCTGCGCGGACTCGGCTTCTCCGGTGCTGCCGGCGGATCAGCAGAAACGGTCAGTGGCGTAGCCGCATCCACACTATCCGTGTCGGTCGCATCGCGCACTCTAGCAGCGGGTCGGCGAGAGCGCGAAGCAGCGCTACGGGTTGTGTCATCGGTCTGATTCAATGAAGTCTGCGAATGCAAGCCCAACTCGAGTTGGGGGAGCGAGAGCGCCAGCCGGCCGAGCGGGTGATAAATGGGAAGCGGAGGCTTCATTGGGTATTTCGGCTTGACTGCCGTCAGTACATTAGGGGCAGGCACACCCGCGCCACCGTGACCAGGTGACGCGCGTGTAGAGCGCGTGGATGGCGCCGGTAACGGGCCGTGGCCCGAAGGTGAACGACGGATGCATTGACTAGAGCGCTCGATGCACAAATCGCTAGGGAACTGCAGGGAGGGAGATCTGTAGGTCGTCGGCGGCTTCCTGCGGGAGGCTGACGAGTTTGTCCCTATATTGGAGGAAAACGAGGTATGTTGAGATCTTTGGATTGCGATATTGACCACGACGCCCGTAGAGTCGATACGAATTGGACGGCGTGAGCCAGGAACCACCGTCAGAAGGTCAGCCATCTGTTAAGTGGGAAAATGTGATGGGGTGGGGAAGGGGAAAGGGGATGGTTGCTTGATCGAAGTAAAGCAAACTAAACTTTCGAATTGATGGTGGGAGAAAGTAACCTCGTCGAGAACCATGCACGGTCCCACAGCGGAGGGATGAGAGGGAGGCCTCGTGTGGAGGGGGGGAAGAAGAAGAGGAGAAATAAGGGACCGAGCAAATGCAACAAGGGAGCTCACGGGCGACAATAAGCTGAGGGGGGGAACGTCAGTGTGAAGCAACTGTTATACATTTTGGCTAATGCCAATCTAGCATCACGCATCACGTGTCCGTCCTCTCTTCTGGTTCTCCGCCACATTCAATTTCGATTTACGCTTGCTTGACGTGCTCACGATGAGCGACACATCTTCGGCCCATGGTGACCTAGATTTGCATCAAAATACTGCCCCACGCCTGGGTGTTCCGGGCACGCCAGACTTCTTCGCTTCGGTTCTGAGATTCATCCGTGGCACCGCCCCCGGTGTCCCTCTCGACCCTGTCATCTTCCAATCAATCATACTTTCTGTCATGGCGGGCAATAAACATGTCTTGCTGAGAACAAGGGATGAAGACATTTCCATCGTTCAGAACTTGGCTGCCCTTGTAAGTGATCCCATTCAGTTCTCTTCTGTGCTGTTCATAAGTAGGTGCCTGTTCCTGGCCGTATCTCAGCGCATACGTTTCATCACCTTCCCTTCTCCCCTTTCCTTCCCGTACGAGCTCATCATGCGTGCCAGATATTCACCGACATACTTGGCTACACCACTCACAAACACAAGATAGCACCATCGTCGGACCTGTCGCCCTCATCATTCGTCCCGTCCATCTTTTGTTCGGTCTATCAAGGAGCACCGCATGGCTCTTCTTCCAAGATGCGTGCGAAACGCTCGCGTTCTCACCCTACCTCTGGAAGTCACAGACGGCAGGCTAGCGAGCCAAATGCTTCATCATCCGATACATCTCCCACGACCCCGCGCGAACGTCTAGACGTGAGATCCCGGCCGCCACGACGTCTTCCGTTCCACGCGACGACAGCACGTTCTGATTCATCGGCACTGATCGAATCTGAAGGGCCACATTCGCAACGAACGCCGGGGAATCCGTGGCTGCCATCGGCCCTTGTGCTAACTGGACTTGAACACTCCAGCGCACCATGTCATCGCGCGTTACTCCGCGCGCTGCTAGAGAATCGCGTCGCGTTTGGCGAGGATCTCCATGGCGCTAAGCCCTCTTTTGAGGAATTTCCCGAAGACTTTATCGTCGTGTACGTGTGTCCCTTTGACCCCCGCGAGCGACCGTCGATTCATAAAAGTTTGGTACGTCACACTCCCATGGCTCTATCCCTTCCCACCAATCTGACAAAGCGCCCACGCAGCTCGACAAGTTCTCGCTAAGCGTAGCTATTGCCCTGCATTCCAGCACGCGAGAAGCATACGCCGCGTACCCTCCATCTAGCTTATCTGGCACGCAATCCTCTTCCCTGTCGTTTTCACCTGCACCGCCAACCACGCCCAACGCAGTGCTCCCACGCGACTTCCTCCCCCGTCTACGCTCCCTCTGCACACCAACACACGTGAACACCCATCCATCGCTCCGACTCTACATAGCGGACCTGATCGCCGCCGCGCGGCACCACCATGAGCTCGATGGGACGCTGCTCGGCATGCGCTGCGTACAAGATGCGGAAGCGTTAGTGCGCGCACACCGCGTTCTCTGCACGGGCGACGTGGGCTCTGCCCTCGTCGAGCACGCCGCCGCATTTTCGGTTACGTCCGTAGCTGGGAGTTCGCTGTCTCTCGATCATGGAGATACTGCGGACGTGAGTGTGCACTTGCATTGGGCCGACGCAGGGCCATTTACCACTCCATCACCGCGGCGGCCGGCATCCGCGGTAGAGGAAGGCTTGGAGGCGGATTGGTTGGATTTGGACCCTCTGGTGAAATGGGACGTTTCAGAGGTTGACGTCGCGAAGGTCGTGCCCCGTGTCGTTTCACATCGACTACGCGTACGTGATGGACCAGAGGATGAAACGATGGCCGGTGTGGTATTCATGGCAACGATTCCTCGGGTACCTACCAGTGTTGAAAACATGGATGGCGTTTGGAGAAGGAGAACAGTAAAAGAGATTTTGGTCAAGTTGATGACACAGGTCTAAACTTGCTTACTGTATGTAGTATCTATAGTCTCGTCTTAACACCTTGCTCATTGCCGTCCAAATATTTTGGATAAAACTTCCCGCTTGATAATGTCATCATTCATCATGAAAATTTTAGCCGCGTGAGTAGCCGAGAGCCGAGTACAATGGCCCCTGAGTAAAAAGGAATTAAAGGATGCGATCATCCCAATGAAAAAAAATTCTGGGAGGGAAGATTTATTCATATTCACGGCAGCTACAAGCAGCAAGCAAAACATTATGATAACGTGCCTACACAATCACCAGAGCACCATCCCCAAGGAAAATCTCCATCAGACGAGCACACAACTCGCAGGCAAGGTATGCGGGTCACCCGAAGGCTTCCACGCTCCCGAGCCTAACGTCCTCGAGCTGCTCCGAAGAAGCAGCATGTTCTCTGTGTAACGAGTGTGCGCGAGTGTCATCGACTGGAGTTGAAGGAAGTGGCATGTGTAAACATGCAAGAACTCGTTAGTTTCTATAGAATAGATCCTAGCTGAGTATGTTCTAAAGAAAAGCGGAGAGGCAGAGAGTGGGGATTATATACAAGTGTGTTTAGGGCAGGTCATTACACCCGGCACGTGTGTACGTACTTGTCTCATTGCACAGGGGCGTCTGTGCGCGACGTGCGATGGCGCGACTGGGTCTTGCTTTGGTATCACACCCTAACTCTCTCTTACCGAGATCACCGGAGATAGGGATGTATGGTGTCTAATCACGCCCGAAGGAAGTGTAGGTTTAGGTTTCATAAAGCATTTATCTCTAAGGAAGTTTGGGCTCTATCTGTACATTGCCGCGGAATATAACATGCCCTTCTCTCTCGAAAAGTGGTGGAGGACGGGGATGTGGTCGACGTCTACGCTTGGACTTTAGCGGAATCGGATCCTCGACTTTGTCGACCTCCATAGCTGTATCCTCCGACTCGTGAGGAGCACCTTGGGGGCTAGCGTCAGGCACGGGGGGCGCTGGAATACGGCGTGGCAATTTGCAGCGAAGGCAGCTTGTGGTTATAACGTGCCGATGAGTGCCCGACCCTAGATAGGGGTCAGCAACTCGGGGGTAAGGAAAAGAATGACACAGGGAAGAACGACGAAAAACAAACACGCACTATGAACTCGAACGGTAGCAGATAGACCCGGTATCAGAACTGTGTCGCAACCTCTGCATAGCGTCCTCTTCACGGTAGGATCCCTAACAGTACTTGCGTCAGGCACAGACACAGGTCGACAAATCGAGAACACCTCACATTTTCACTGTCGTTTTCTGCGCAATCAACCTCATGGCACGCACATACCCTTGCCCGACGTCTGCAGCCCGTATGACTCGCCCATTACGTTTCTCTCGATCGCGTTTTCTCCTCTGCGTCTTTGATTGCGGTGCCGTTGGCGGGGGGTCTGCGTTCTTTATTATGGTCGCGGAACCCGCTGGAGGGCCAGGGGTACTTCCGGAAGTGCCGGTTCCTGTATTTACAGATCCCACACTTTGACGGGAGATAGACTCCAAGTAGACAGAAGCCTGGTACAGGAAGTTAAGCCGCTGAAGAATGTCTCGATTTACGACATTGTTTGGGTTTGGCACCTCGCTTTTGTTCTTCTTGCCCATCTAGGTCGTTGTCCAGCAGATGATCTGACAGCCACTAGGACGACATGGAGGATCGGCGACTCCGGGCCGGGATTCTGTTGACCACCACCAGACCAAATGGGGATGACTATCCCTCATCTTCTTTCGGTCTTCGGCCCTGGGGGATTCCACTTGTGTGTGCTTTGGGCAGTGTGCCTTTGACCTGTGACTGGAGACTGTCCACTCTTCTGCTATCTATCTTAAGGACACAGAGATACCCCATGTCTTCCCCGGACAAATCCAGCACTTCTAAAGTTCAGCACGTATTCGAAGGTCGCCCTAGTTTCTACTGCTCAAATTGCTCCGCCGTAATCGCAAGTATCTCTCCTTTCCCTTCCCCTTCGACCTCATCTGATGGCATATATTGTTTGTTGTGACCGGTATTCAGGCTTTGAAGGATGAACTTATCAGCAAATCGTTCTCCGGGCGCGATGGGCGCGGATAGTGCGCTCCTTCTGTGTGTACAAGTTCGCGAGAGAAACTGACCTCGTTTGGCAGTCTGATGCATTCAGCTGTCAACCTTAGGATGGGGAGCAAGGAGGATCGACCATTGCTGTAAGTACCGCTATAGTATCTGGCCTCTTATGGCTTGTCACATCGCAGAAGTACCGGCGTCCACACCGTAGCCGATGTCTTTTGTGTCGGCTGCGGTGATAGGCTTGGATGGTATTACCATAAAGCTTCGGACCAGTCACAGAAGTACAAGGAAGGTGAGCCCACCTTCTCACCTCTCATGCTGCACGGCTTTTCGCCGAGCTCTGGTTGCAGGAAAGTACCTTCTTGAGCGAGAGCGGCTTGTCAAGGACAACGCATGGACGCTGGATACATAATATGGTAAGGGCACTCTCCTCTCAGCATGTGCAACGTCATATACCTTTCTTCTCAAGAGCTACGATTTCATGTACAGTAATTAAGGAATCGACAGTTCGACATTCTAACCCCATATGAACCTCGTCAGCCCACTGAAGTACTCCTCTCCTTTGTCGAGTTTTTCGGCCAAGATATCCTCTCGCATGTGCGTCTCATCCGTGGTTCCGCAGAGTGGTATGATACCCAGAGACTGAACAACGCGGTATACGGCTTGATGAGGTGAACAATTGTTCGCCTTTGCGATGGCAGCCGTGGCCGGATGTGCAAGTAAACTTGGAGAGCCTGTCAGCGTCCAAAACGATCTGTGCAACAGAAGTCCATCATGTTGTGACCAAAAATGATACAACAGGACCTAAAACTCACTGGTACTGTGCGCCGTTGGCGCGACACCATTTCACAACCTCACGATCCCACCCGTTCCGCTCGTACCAGCGATTCTGTACGATTTGTACAGCGTGGCCACTATCCTCGCCCAGCCTAGCGAGAAGGGTCTGATCGTATGTGTTGCTTAGGCCAATCATCCGCACGCGACCTTCGTCTTGGAGACTGATAAGCACGCGCCATGCCTCCAGCGTCTTTGCGTAGGTCTCCAGAGGAGAATGTAGGATGTAAGAGTCAAGATATGTTGTATGCAAGTGCCGTAAGGAGGTGGCTAGGGAGCTCCGGAGTTGTGCCTCAATGGTGCTCGACGGGTCGTAGGGTAGTGGCTTGGAGGTATCTTGCCCATCGATTGACGTGAATCTGGGGCAGAAAAGGGGGTTGTATCGTCGACATGGATACGCTCTGTATTGCCACCCACTTTGTCTGGAGGAATAGATCTTCGCGCTTGAACCCATGCTTCTCATATAAGACTTGAAGAGCCTCCCCGACGAGATCCTCCCTGTAACCGGTCGCCATGGGTCATTTCTTCCGCGAGATTGGCACGGTATCACTGACCGATAGTGCTTAGGCTGGCAGGCTAGTAGTCATGTGCCCTTTAGTTGAACGTGAGGTACAACGGACACGTAGCTAACCGGTATCAATCGCTCTGAAACCAGCTAGCACGGCGCTTACAACCAGTGCCGTAGTTCGTTCCTTCTTCCTGAAAACAACCGGCTACACGGGTTTTGGCAAACCTTGATGTATACTATACGTACCACGCAGTGCCATAGATAATCCTTGCGTTCATAATAATGGATGGGTCTGAATGAAAATCTGAGCGTGGCTCGCAGCTGACATCATAGCTGTTATAAATAACGCAACGAAGCTTATTCCGTGTCAGGCATCACTATCTCACAGGTTTTGACCTTGACTGCGATGTCGGCATCAAAATTCTTTTCTTACCACCATCTCTCAATGGAGCTTTATTGTATTGCCCTAGCCCCTGTCTACGCCGTTCGTTTTTTTTAACGTGCCACGGGCACATGCACCATTTTGTAATTGTAAAGGTTCAACGTTCAACGTTCAACTTGAACACCCGATTAGAGTCTACTGGCACCAAAATCAGCTCTATGTCCTCCACTTGTATTGACGTTTGTCTCACCGGAACTTCAATTCCCAGACGCACACTTTCATCAGCTTTCACTAAGGTCAGAGTTATTAGTGCCTCCGGGTTTCTCGGTCTACGATCCTCGGCGGCTTGGTCTACATCGTGGCCATGGTGCCACAGTGGTGCCAGTGCCCCTCTCGGCATTTTCATTCTTACTTCAATAAGCACAACATTTCCGGTATGGTATAAAGGGACCCACTATGTGGTGACAAGCATTGGAGCGCCTTCGTTCTCTGATCCTCGAACAATCATCATTGGGGCCACTCTCGCAATGTTATGCAAGAATTTCAGGCTTGTGGTCCTCTTTGCGTCGGGTGGCGTACTAGTAACTAATGGTACATCTCCATAATCTCTGGTCAGCTTCGAGATTTGTCTGATCCAGTACACACAGCTGCGTTGACTCGCCGAGTTCCTTGCCCCAATAGTGTCCATACTGCGACTAATGCTGCCTGTTGCGTATTGTTCCCAATCGTCGACAGCCTCGAGGAAACCTTTTTCAATGGCGGTCAATGTGGCAAGGAAGTTCGCCAGTCCGTTCGTCTCACTTTCCACGATGCCATCGGGCTTTCGTTGTCCAAAGGTCCCTCTGGGTATGCTCCTCCATTACTTGCGTCACGAGTAGATGCCCATGATCCCGCAACACAGTGGTGGAGGTGCCGATGGCTCTATAATGACTTTCGGGGACATCGAAACGCAATATCCAGCCAACCGTGGAGTCGCCGACATTGTGAAGGCGCAAGCGCAGTTCCTCTCGCAATTCGGTGGAGTCATTTCCCCCGGCGATTTGTGCGTTTGGATCCATTACCAAGACAGCCATAGAGCACTCACTCGTCCATTCTTGCAGTATCCAGCTTGCTGGTGCTGTTGGCATCAGCAACTGTCCCGGTGCTCCCCGGTTGCAATTTCTCCTCGGTCGCCCCAATGCAACCGCGCCTGCTCCAGACAATACAATCCCTGCGCCATTCGACTCCACCGACGTCATTTTAGCACGCCTTGCTGACGCTGGGTTCAACCCCGACGAAGCAGTTGCTCTTCTAGCCTCGTTAGTATGCTCCTTATCGATAAGTTGGTTGTCTCATGGGTTTTGCTAGCCATTCGATTGCTGCCTCCAAGGACATAGAACCCGGTGCACCCTTTGATTCTACCCCGGGCTTGTTCGACACACAATTCTTTGTTGAGGTACAACTCCACGGCGCGCAATGTCCCGGTGCAGTCAAACATCTAGGTGCAGTCGAGTCAGCTCTCGTAGGCGAGATACGTCTCGAGTCTGATGCCAAGCTTGCTCGAGGCTGGTGTCTTCCATGTCTGTTGGCAAGTGCTGGTGCTTATTTTTGGTAATCAGATGCCCGTACTGCCTGTGCGTGGCAGTCATATATCAACAATCAAGATAGAATGGCGCAAGACTTTAGCGATGCCATGGCCAAGCTTGCTATTCTTGGCCAGGACCCTAGCAACATGATCGATTGCTCAGAGGTGATTCCTCAGCCGAAGCCTCTTCCCGCTCCCTATCGCCGCAGTGTGTTTCCTCCTGGTTTCACCAACGCAGACGTTGACAACGCTGTACTATTTCCCTTTGTTTGAGTCAAGTGTTATGCTGATCATTTCTTCTGTTAGTGTGTCAGTACCCCCTTTCCACACCTTCCAACAATTCCAGGTCTGGCCATGTCTATTGCCCCTATATGAGCAAGTCTCTTCTCTATGCATTCGGTTCGATTACAAGCTTTACTGTTCGGCAGCACTGCATCGCATTGGGTGACTTCTCATCTTTTTTGGCGGCATGGTGGTCAACAGGTTGGTAATGGAAACTATGGTACCGCATTGGTTCAAATAGCAATCCATACCCCAGAGTTTATACCGCGTTGGTGTCTGTGGCTGACTTATCTTGGGACCTTGTGATTCTGTAATTCTTTATACTACCACCCTTCGATTACAGCCGAATTTTCGAATAATTCAGCAGCAATTTTCGTGGAGGTGCTCACTTGGGGAGGATTACCCTTCGAACGGGTGCAAACCGGAAATCAACGGCTCATGTTGATTCTTCAACAACAATACTCGACTTTTGACACCGAGGTCCGAAGGCTGCTCCTCCTCAGACACCACGGAGGCTTGACATTACCTTATGTCACCACCAAACCTGAAACTGTCGTGATACGCGGTAGCTTTGCGGACCTGGCAAGTCCGTAATCGGAGCCACGGGCTGGTTATGATCCTCATGGTCAGGTCAGATGCAAGCCACGGAGTGAGCGGACGGCTCCATAGGCCACTATACTCAGGCGACGCTAGTCCATCCATAATGGTTTTCTTGACATAATATCTGCCTTCTCGTGCTTCGAACCGGGAGTTCTGCTCCGGTTCCACATGCTACCCACATGCCAAGTCTTCCATCTGCGTCTCGAGCGGAATATCATCGAGGGGTCCTGATTGTCGGCCGCCGAAATACGATTAGGGCTGCTGAATTGGATGGCTGGGATAGGATCGCCAGTATATAGATATAGAACTTGAATAAGCTTGAATGCCTTCAAACGTAGTTCGGCCCGGGCCGCGTGAACTCAGGCTCACGGAGCATATGGCCACCTCCTGCGAGTTCAACTTCACCCGAACTCGTTCATTCAATCATCATACTATCCGAGTCCTTCGTTGACCTATTTCCGATGTTTCAAACAATTCCCAGAGGGCGATTTCCACCCTTTGCGCATTTTGAGTGGGCTGGGCTTTTTTTAACCTTATTGGCTAATATTCAGCGCCGCCGCCGGCGCAACCACCCCGTTGTCCTTCCCGCCCATAGAGTGAAAATCGCATTTCTCGTGCTCATTAGTGGTTTACAACAGAATGTCAACAAGATACCCCTGGCCATGGTTTGACACTACTGAGTGTGAAACAAAATAATAAAATATAAAACAAGACACCGAACTGAACCGGAGACTGGTGGTGACGTGACCCGAGGACCAGTGAAACACCGTCAGAACAATACAGTACGTACCATACATTCATAATAATGATAGGTCTGTTGAAATGATAAGCGTACTATAGCTCGTTCACATCCTGGCTATGAAAATGCAATAGCGCCACGGATTCTCATCCAATTGAAGCCAGGCATAGCCTATCACACGGGCTTCGCGACGCTCCCGCCTGCTAAACTCCAGCTGTGGAAGAAGCGTTCCGTGCAGGCGCAGGCCGAGCACCGCGCACGATGTCAGCATCACATTTCATTTCGACACCACTCTTGATGCCCGTGGAGCGAAACGCATTGTTCTGGTCCCAAGTATCTCGGCTTCTCATACTGTGTCGTCATGTCTCCTTGTGCCACTGCACTAGTATGTGTAGCACCACGTGGAGGTTTGACTACCGAAATTAGCCCCATATTCATCACCTGTATTGACCCTCCATGGCTCGAGAAGCATTACGAAAAGTGATACACTTCCTTTGGCCGCTCTAATAGCATAAACTGGTCGAGAACCTCCGCCGCTTACTAACTTACAATGCGGCCGCATTTACCGACAGGGCCAAGGTGCCAGTGAATTCCATCCCTTCCCCCAATCTTGTCTCCAGCAGGCACAACCTTTCTGGTATAAATAGGCCGAATTCATGACAGCAAGCAATGGGGCTTCCTCGTTCTCTGGTTCTCGGAAAATCATATAGTCTATCACTCTCGCAATGTTGTTCAAGAATCTCAGACTTGCGGTCCTCGTCGTCGTTGCTTCAGTCTGCGGGACTAGCGGTATTTCTCCATGAATCCTTGATTGACTTCGAGATGGGTTTAATCAAGTACACACAGGTGCCTCGGCTCGCCGAGATCCTTGCCCCAAGGGTGTCGATTCGCGCTGTTGTGCGTTGTCCTCAATCGTCTCCACCCTCCAGGCAGACCCGAACTTTTTCAATGGCGGGCAATGTAACAAGAGAGCTCGCCAGTTGCTTCGTCTCGCTTTCCATGATGCCATCGGGTTTTCCAAGACCTCCTCTGTGTATGCTCCTCCATTACTTGTGTTACAGGAAGAAGCTCATAACCCCGCAAAACACAGCGGTGGTGGTGCTGATGGCTCCATAATTCTTTTCAAGGGCACAGAACTGAACAATGGCGCTAATACAGCACTGGACGGCCTTGTTCAGGCGCTGGAGGACCTTCTCTCGCAGTACCGTTCTAAAAACACTGGCGTTGACGTTACTGCCGGCGATATGTGTGGTTTTGTCCATTCCCCGGCCGTGCAGTTCTGATTCGTCTCTTCTTGCAGTATCCAACTTGCTGCTGCCGTTGGGATTGGTAACTGTCCCGGTGCTCCCCAGTTGCCATTTCTCCTCGGTCGTCGCAATGCAACAATGGCTGCTGAAAACGATTT
>Ga0307510_10008830_pt1 | contig 12012 bp, 10 predicted proteins | sample 12_EM_MG_FD_207224 | JGI IMG/M metagenome (GOLD analysis project Ga0307510, IMG submission 207224) | Populus trichocarpa ectomycorrhiza microbial communities from riparian zone in the Pacific Northwest, United States - 12_EM | ecosystem: Host-associated > Plants > Roots > Unclassified | place...
TAGGAGCCAGCCTTCCGCCAGAAGAAGCCTGATGGAAAAGTCTCTACCTTTGGCTACAGCCAGTGTAATCTATTCCCCGGATGTGTCTGGCATGACGCCGGCTTCGTTGAGGCAGCCCACATGGAATGCACCGCCAGCGAGCTGTGCTCAGTGGCTCCTGCTGATGGCCTGGACAGAGCGTGTAAGCATTCCTTACTTTTGAGGCGTCTCTTATGATGGCGTCGACTGGACTTGTCCGGGCTACTGCTACTGCCGGCACACTACTCTCTGGCCTCTGCTTACGACTAAAGGCATCTTTATCCTGGAATTTCACGTAGAGAAAAGTGGGGGCATCAGGTCACTGGGTTCAACCATTTACAAGGAGAACGCTCTCCGACACCAGGAACACGGGGAAGAACCGTCCGTCTTCTATTTCATCTATGGCCATAGAGTTCCTGAGTGTGCTGGGCTGCGCATCTCGATTGACATGACCTCAGCACAAGTTTTTGCCGAGTTACTTCGAAGGGACACTAGTCACACCACACTACATCGCCTCGAGCGCTCGAGAAGCAACAACTGAGACCTACATCATAGGAACGTTGTTATCGTAACCTAGTTGACACTCCGAAGGGACCGAAATATACCTAACCCTGCTCAGAAATCCCAGGACGGCCCAAAGAGTCCCTTGTTTTCCGGCAAAAAACAAACAAACATAGTACTAGGTGTTAGCGAACTCTCAGTTTCGGCCTTTTCGCGAAACTTCCGAGTCTGGGTCTTGTCACTGGTTGTCCACGTGCTCCTGCTTGCCTCGTCTGACCGTTAGGAGTTTGTAGGAAGCAACCCTGCATTCCGCACTCCCTTCCTATAATTACTACTCTTTGGGCCAAGCTTGGCGCCCGAAGGATTTGGGAACAATCATGTGATGTCTTTCCTAATATGTAAGTGATCATCATAACATTGCGCGTTAACTAGGGTGTTCTCATAGAGCACCAGTAGTGTCCTCACAGCTTTCGGCACCAATTCTGCTCCAGGGACCTGTCCTTCCATAAATCAGTTTCCCACATTTTCAGGAACGGTTCCAGACCAAGGAACACGTCTCTATTGCGTCACCACTGCATCTCTGATCTGCGCAGTTCGGAACTTGGACGTTACTTTAGAACATCGACCTTCGGCCTATCCATGGGACTGCGCCTCTTAGACACGTGTCGTTCGAATTTAATAGAAAGGGTCTTGCCGCGGACGATGGCGACACGCGGTCTACATGTGACCTTAGTGGAGTATCTCGCCGCATGCATTCCGCATGGAATACGTGCGGCGAAGGGTTCGATCATGTAATTTCTGCCTCACATCCCACATCCCATTTCCCCCTGCATACGCAGCCCAATGAGCGTCCTATTCACCGTAGAAGGGTCATCTGACGACGCATTTTCATTTATCAGGGGCACTGGCAGATCGTATCACAATCAGGCAATAGCGCTAATCGGCCTTTACCGGCTCTTTTCCCAAATCTCAAATCAGCGAAAGGTCGAACACGTTGAGCTGAGGACGTGATTGTCCTAAGTTTTTGAATCATGAACTTTCCCTGACCTTTTCCGAAGGGTGTCGAAGATTTGTGACGATGCTCTGCGTTCCGCTACCAACTCGGGTGAACAAGTCACCAGCGAAACCGACAAACTCTTCGAGTCGGCAATTCAGATATTATGCAGATATGCATCTAGATACCATTACGGGTAACAGGGCACCCTCATGATATCGGGTAGTGTGGCGCTGATCTTTTCATTATTATAACTAGTACCGCTAGCGTCCGCACAAAGATGGGAATCGCGAAGAGGATGGATAAGACATCATTCGAGTTGGTGTGGCCCGTAAGTCATGCACACATAACTGGAACCGTTGCCTCATATGAATATGGGTATTAATCGAATTCGAACAGCCCACGCTGCCGATGATGGTGGTCAACTTCGTACTGTTCAAGGCCCTTCCTGATCCTGAACCCGTCATTGTACGACGTGAGAACCCCAACAAATGAACCCCTTGATCCTCATTGATGGTCTCATCCGCCAATCAGAGATGCTCAGTCGAACTGCCACACTTCGGCAAGTTCTTTGGAACTTCAGTCGTTTCGAGGACCATAGGCGTATCACCCTTCAGCAAAACCCGCATTTCTACGTGAATCTTCCAACATCAGTCGACACATATAGGGGCAATTTCAAGGCTCTCCCAGTCGAGGCCTTGCAGTTAAAACCAAATGCTACCTTCTACATAGTCGCAGATGGGCCGAGCCGTGTATTTCTAGAAGCAGGACACGAATCACGGATTTTTGGTAACGTCTTTTTGTTGAAGGATGTCATAATATTTAAAAGTCTGTCCTATATTCTCCTCTTCACTTACCTGGCCTTTGACATGTCTTTAGATGTTCATGGCGTACTTGAGGGAGAATCAGTAGTCGAAGAGTCTATTCGGGGCATGCCGATCTCATGGCATAGCGAGGGTCCCTTCGAATTTCCTGGCTCAATACCTTTGGCTCGGGCCCATCATCATCACTTGCCGCCCATCATGGTGACCAGCCATTTCAAATATGAAGACTGGAGAGACCTCATCCGCAGAAAGCTGAGCATTGGGGATAACAACTTTAACATTTACTCCGGGCGATCACCTCGATTATCCACCCGGAAACAGGTACGTTATGACGGGCCTTGTTTGGATCCATTCTATAATTAATCTGGCGCAGGTCCTGCCCCCCTCACCACCAACCTCTGAGCGGCCGGAGTACAGCTTGCTATACACGACTTCCAATACGCTCAATAGTGATATACTCCTCAGTATATTCGACATATGTCGGCTCGATGACGAAGAAAATTGGAATCTCCAACTCAGGTGGTGCACGCTCTCCCACGTTTGCAGAAAGTGGCGGCACCTCATACACGAATCATTTCTACATTTGAATATGTATGTCCTTTTCACGAATGGCACCCCTCCATTAGACATGCTGGCCCACTTGCCACCTCTGCCACTTGTCATTGATTACCGGAGTGGAGATGCCACCGAAGCCGATACTGGCGTACTTCGCGCGATCCAGCAACGTGACCGCATCCGTCGCATTGTTCTCCAGGCTCCGGCCACGACCTTGGACAAATGGATTCCTCTGATGGATGCGCCTTTCCCAAGGCTGGAAACTCTCTCACTTTTATCTACGACTATGCCTGAGGAAGACACGAACCCGGTGCTTCCTAGATCATTCCTGGCCCCAAATCTACGCCGTCTAGATTTACGTGGCACTTTCCTTTCAACTGGATTACCCTTACTCACTACCACCCACTCTCTTATCACAATCAAACTCACCGAAATCCAAGGTCCTGGATACTTTATACCAGAGGATTTGGTCACCCAACTTCAACACCTTCTCCAACTCGAGGAACTCTTCATTGGGTTCTCCACTCCTATGCCCCTCCCTAATGCTGAAGGAGAGTTATCACTTCCACCAATACCACTTACCACCCTTCCCACCCTCAGGAGACTCGGGTTCCGAGGAGTGGGCGCCTATTTAGAGAGCCTTATCGCCCAGATTAGCGCCCCCCTTCTAGAACGATTTGACATCACTATGTTCAATCGGCTCACCTTTACCCTCCCAAACCTCACCCAGTTTATGGGGACGACCGAACGACTCAGATGTCCCGTGGCCAATATCATTTTCGACCGGGGAGCTGTCTCAGTTGTCGTTAGTTCCGGGGAACAATCCGGCGAGGCAACTTTTAGCTTCCATATCAGCTGCAAGCACTTAGACTGGCAGATAGACTCTGTGACACAGGTCTGCGCCGCGCTGGTACCGATTCTTTCCGCCGCAGAGGAGCTTACACTTGATTTCGAAGAGCACAGTTTGTCGCCGGATTGGCCGAACGACGTCGATGACATGGTGTGGCGCGACCTTCTTAGACCATTTAATGGCGTGAAGAAGCTGTACATTGGCTATCCATTCGCATCACAACTTTCTAGCGCGATGCAGTCGGACGACCCTCAGCTGGTCCTCGAGCTACTACCAGAGTTACAAGAACTCGAGGCCGAGCTCGAAATCGCAGAAACAGACGAAGTGTTTGCGGCATTCATAGATGCTCGTCAACTCGCAAGCCGCCCTGTACGTCTGTCTGTCTCACGAGTGCTGCCTGCCCTCGACTCGGAGCCATCACCGACATTCTCTCCTGTCTCGCTTACCTCTTCGACATGGCTCGAGCCGTCACTGACTGAGTCATCCCCTAAGTTCTCACCAGTGTCACTTTTCTTTCCGTCTGAGAAATCCCTGATATTCACGCCAGTCTCCCTTACCGCCCCTGAGTCAATAGAGCCAACTCCGTCGTTCTCGCCGGTGTCGCTTACCCCTGTCACAGGGACATCCCCATCGAACTCACCAGTGTCTCTCTCCACACCGATAGAGCCGTCCATGTCATTATCACCCACGTTAATCCAAGTCACCGCGCCAACAGAGTCATCCACGCTGCCATCGACAGCGTTGCTCACCACACTGACAGAGCCTTTTTCCCAGTTCTCGCCGGTGTCGCCTATCACGGGGTCATATACGCCATTCCCGCCATCCTCTCTAACATCACTAACAGAGCCATCCAATGTCCAGGATGAGGACCCCCAAGTGTTACGCACGGCCCCTGAGCAGAATAATTGGTTCAGGAGAACTATTGTCAACCCTTTCCTGAAGCGCCTGGGCCCACGCTTCGCCACTGGCAGCTGATCCGTCGTCGACCTAGTTTCGTGACTATGGCCTACGTTTAATTAGTATTCATGCTATTTTAAAAAAATAGAGCCGTAGGAAATCAGTATTATTGGCCACTTTGGTTTAGTCGGCTGTATTTTATATCTGGAGGGACTAGTCTTCCCTATTGCTGCTGTACTACTAGTCACCTGTCAACAGTTGTGCAAGAACCGGACATGTGTATTCATGCACTATTCGGCCATATTTTCACAAAGTAATACTGGGGAGAAAATTGTATCAATACTCGCACGTCGATGACTGGAAGCGTCGTAAGTACCCACTGGTCCAGGTGTACATTCCAAGTTCAGAAGTTGGGCAGCGTGAGGGCATGCTAAGATAGTACATGCAGCGCCCGGAGTGCTGCTCTAGAATTGTACACTACCCAGCGTCGAAAGTCGAAAGGTATGCCACGCTCAAACGAGCTGGCGTCACTCAAAACCTACTTAACTTCAAGCAAGACCGCCCGCCTCGGTGCCAACAGCCCCTGTTCCGAGACAAACAAGCACGTCGACGGCGTCACGCACCGCAAGGTTCTTGCACACACAGATCTATCCCCGAGAACGTGGGTATGTAGGGCACGCCCCACATCGCGCACTGCAAGCAAGGAGCACAGGCGGCGATCAGCGCTCGCCGCCGCTCGCTCTCCTGGAGCTTGCTGCTTGATCTAGTTCATACGCCGAGAACACCGGAAGCTGATACTGCACCGGTGGCAGTGAATCGCAGCTTCTTTCGCAGTCGTACCACGTTCACGCCATCACTGCCATTGTGCACGCACGCCCCTCAGTGACGGAGTCATGAGCAGGCCAGAAGATGTTGTGAGGAGGCCCAATGCATCAAAGGAATTGACCCGGGCGACGCTGCGTGCGAAGGGACTTTCGTGGGACGAGGCGGATGCCGGACTTTGTGTGTTGAACGGTCCGCAGCATCATGATGGACTGCAAGAGCGCTTGAGCTCCACCGGGACTGCGGGGGCCAACTTTGGCGCGGGTATGAAAAGTGGAGGCATATCACGTTGCGTGCGTGAGTCGTGGACTCGTGGCGTCGATGCGCCCAGATTCATAGGGTGGTATGGGTGAGCTCAACCTCGGTCAGTAGTAACATGGCCGTGGCCGTGGCATAGTTGACTGGGACCTGTAAGTTAACGCTCAAATCGGCCTCAACGTTACGTAACTTTACCCGAACTACAGTTATTTATAAGACCGTGAGCAGCCCGGGAACGGCGCGTCACCTACTCCTTTGAGAAAGAACACAGTTCGTTTTACATAACGCACAATACTAATGCAGTGCAGCATTATGTGGTCAACGGGCGACTAGACGGCGAACTGCGTATCCTAGATACGTCCACCGCAGCTCGTCGTCGTACATTCGAGGCTCATTCCCTCCTCTTTGCGTCCTGCATATACGGCTCAATGAGTACCTTCATCAGTCCAGAAGAGGGGCAATCTAACACCACACCTTCACATGTCGAGAACTCTGGCGGAGCATATCGAAATCAACTTCTAGCGCTAATAAGAGCTTGTCGCTGGTTCTCCCGAATCTCCAGACAAGAAATGTTTCAAAATACCGAGTTGAGAACGTGATTATTGCATATGTATTTTTTATCACTCCTTGACAATTTTCGCAGGATTCTAGAAATTTGTGACAGGGTTCTGTGCTCTGCGGCCAACTCGGGCGATAGTGTGGCCAACATGATGGACGGGAGCTTCGAATTGGCGGTTCAGACTTTGATTGGATATGAAGCTAGGTTCCATCCTGGGTCTGTCATTACGCCCTTGTATTGCTGAACAATCTTTTGCTAACCCCTGACATGAAACAGTACTAATATCATCGCTGCAACAATAGGAAGGCCGTGGAGATCGAATGAGTCATATAACGTGCGCCATTTTACAGCGCCTGTAAGACATGCGCATGCGCCATGTTCCTTCTGCTTTATGTGAATATTCATTGAACAGACGAGCAGTCGGACCTGATAGTAGTCAACTTTGTACTACTCAAGACCCTTTCCGACACGAAGCCCGTCGTCGTACAACGTGAGCATTGGCCATTGGATCTAACTTAGTGATTTTCCCTAATAATTTCTTTGAATACCAGAGAAGCTCAGTCAGTCTGCCGGCCTGGAGGATGCTCTTTGGAACTTCAGCCACTTTGAGGATAACAGACGTGTCACTCTGCAGGAAGATCCGCATTTCTATATAGGACTCCCCACGGCTGTCGCCGCATATAGGGGTGATTTTAAAGCTCTTCCAATTGGTAATCTCCCCTTCACACTTCGACCGTCTATGTTCTCGTCGATCAGCCAAATCGCCTATTTCTTGAAAATCGACAACAAACACGAATCTTTGGCAACGTTTTTGTTGTAAATGATGTTATGATATTTAAAGGCTTGTCCAACTATCTTTTCTCTCCATGCGGGTTTTTAACATCTCTCCAGATATCCACGGGGTACTCGAGGGAGAATCAATGGTTGGGACCTCTATCCGAGGCATCCTCAACTTGTGGTACAACGAGGGGATCACTGGCACAAGTGATCGTGCTTCCCATAAGAGTTTGTGGCCCATCCTTCCAGTCAACTACACAGGAATTCGCACAGCTGAGAACCGCCAGTGGAGAGACACAATTTGCAAAGCGTTGAGTTCTGGCAATAGCGATTTACACATCTATGCTAAACAAGTACCTCGATCAGACACCACCCAAATATCGGTACGTCGTGACGACTCTTATTCGAGAATCCCTCAATTTGCTCATTCGAGTTCATCCATCCGGTAACAGATCCTACCACCCTCTGCTCCAATATCCGAGCGACCAGGGTATGCTGTGCTGTACACAAGTGCCGATGCGCTCAATAGCCGTGTTCTCCTTGCAATATTCAACCACTATCGGTTGGATGACGAGGAAAGCTGGAATCTCCAACTCACATGGTTCAAGCTCTCCCACGTTTGCCGGAAATGGCGGCATGTAATACACCAATCATCCTCCTGTTTGAATTTACACATTCCTTTCACGAATGGCACCCTACCACTAGACATGCTGTCCCATTTACCACCCCTACCGATGATCATATATCACCGGAGCCGGGATGCAGCCGAGGACGACAGTGGCCCGGGGATACGCGATACAATCCAGGAGCGCGATCGCATCTGCCGCATTGGCCTTCAGGTCCCCGGGCCGTTGCAGGCCTTCGACGAGTTGACTGCACCTACAGATGAATCTCTACTAGCACTAGAATCTCTGTCTCCTTCGTCCTCGGCAAGCCCTGAAAAGGGCACCAAATTGACGTTTAGGGTGCCAAATCTACTTTGCCTCACATCACATGGTACTTGTATCCCGAAGGTACTACCGTTGCTCACTTCTGCCTTCTCACTTGTTACACTCAATCTCTCAACCGTCCAATCTTCCGGCTATCTCACTCTGGAAACTTTGCTTGAGAAACTCGAGCGCCTCTCGTTAGTCGAGGAACTCTTTATCGTGTCCAATTTCCCTGTCCCGCGGCCTCCAAGTAGTCCCTGGCCCTTGTTTCCCGTTTCCATGGCCAATCCTGAGGCTGAGTGGACTTGTGGAGACTGGAGAGACCTGATCTGCGCGAGGATTGGCCATGACGATAACAACCTCCTTATTTTTGCCAGGTATCGGACAAAAGTTTCTACTGGAAATTCTGCAAGTCACCAAAAGCATTGCTCAAGAACACTTCGCGTCGACCACTTACCAGCTTTGACCGAGGTTCTGCCGCCATCAGCACCAACATCAGAGCGGCCAGGGTATGGTGTGCTGTACACAACCGCCGATATGCTCAACGGCGACGTACTTCTTGCAATATTTCACCACTACCAGCTGGACAACGAAAGAGACTGGAATCGCAAACTCAGGTGGTGCAAGCTCTCCCATGTTTGTCGAAAATGGCGGCACCTCATATATCAATCGTCCTTCCATCTGAACATGCATATTCTTTTCACTAATGGCACACCTCCATTAGACTTGCTGGCCCATCTACCACCCTTACCCCTCGTAGTCGATTACCAGGGTGGGGATGCCGATGACGACACTGGCATAATTCATGCAATCCAACATCGTGACCGCGTACTCCGTATTGTATACCAGGCCCCTTGCCTTCACCTGGGCAGATTCGTTGCGTCCATGCATGAATCCTTCCCCAGACTGGAATTCATCTCTCTTTCATCGACAACTAAGCCTGAAGAAGGGACAAGGTTGATGCTTCCCAGCACATTCCTGGCCCCGAATCTGCGCCACCTTCCATTACATGGTATTTTTCTTCCCAAAGGCTTGCCATTCCTCGCTTCCGCCTTCTCCCTCATCACACTCAAGCTCACCGACATCCCATCACACGGCTATTTTAGCCCGGAGACCTTGGCCACGCAACTTCAACACAACCCACAACTTGAGGAACTCTCTGTCGGGTTTTCTACTCCCCTTCCTCGCCCTAGCACTGAGGGAGAGTTACTGCGGGCACCGATAACGCACACGGCGCTTCCTGCCCTCAGGTGGCTCGAATTCCGTGGAGTGAGTGCGTACCTTGAGGGCCTTGTCGCTCGAATCACCTTCCCTCTTCTTGAGAGAATCAATATTACATTATTCAATCAGCTTGATTTTACTCTCCCACACTTATCCAACGTTATCAGGACCACCGAAACGTTGAGACACGCCATGACAAATGTCGTTTTCAACCGGGTGGGCGTCTCATTTATCGTTGGCCCCCACGACCAATCCGGCGAGGGTATCTTCAGCCTCAATATCAGTTGCAAACACTTCGACTGGCAAATAGGATCTGCGATACAAATCTGCGGCGCGCTGCTGCCAGTTCTTTCTGCTGCAGAGGAGCTCACACTTGACTTTGAAGAGGAGAGTCTGCCACCAGATTGGCAAAATGCAGTTGACGCCATGGTATGGCATGGAATTCTTTGGCCATTCACCAGTGTCAAGAAACTTAGTATCGGCCATCCCCTTGCGTCGGAACTTTCTAATGCACTGGAATCGGATGACGCAGGGCTTGTCCTGGAGCTACTACCGGAGCTGCAAGAACTTGAGGCACAGGTCGAATCCGGGGATTTGGACAACGCGTTTGCGACGTTCATCGATGCTCGTCTATTCGCTGGTAACCCCGTACATCTGTCCGTCTCGCCAGTGGTGATTTCTAGGGCAGTGCCAACCCAATCAGCACCAACTGAGAATGAGCCTCCAGTACCACCTCAACCAACACAAGATGAAAATGAGCCTCCGGCACATAGGCACCCGTTGTTACTACCGGCCCCTGTACAAAAGAATTGGTTCCGAAGGGCTGTTGTTGAGCCAGTGCGGAGGCGCTTACGCTCCCGAGCTCGCACTGGCTCATCTCCGTGATTGTGCAGTTGGTGTATTCTTCTATCTTTGGCGTAATTAGGGTGATTTCTAATAAGTTAGCTCATTTGTGACCTCGGATTTCGAAATGGGGGCGCACGGAGCACACTGATCTACACATCTATGAATAGGTACCCAAAAAACTCAGCGAAGCATATGGACACTCCTAGTATGGTTCTTTGATGTTCACTTTACTTCAGTCAGGTATCCCAGCACTTGGACGCTCTCTTTATACGATAATTATTTAGCCTTTGACCCTTTGCGGCCCCTCCGGTCCCGTGTTTATATACCCCATTTCCGTGTTTACATACCCAATATACCATGGTTCCCGTGACTGCATCGCACGCGTCCCGAGTTTCCAGAACGCCACCGTCAGGCTTTCCCGCTTCCCACACAAACCATCATTTATATTTTGTGAAATCTTGTCTCTCATAGCTGTCAGTTTACTCCACTGTCATTTATATAATCCGCAGTTCGCAGAATTTATTATATAGTGATATTTCTTGATGGGAAATGCTGGTTCGAGGTCCGAGGTCCGAAGTACTCCCGTGACGGCTCCGATGAAGGCGTCTTCAATAGACAGTTTCGCAAATGATTATGGAGACTCCAATGAGCGTGTTGAGTCCCTCGTTGTACAGGTAGCTCCAGAACGAAGAGCAACTCACATTTCCTATCCAAGGCATAGAGGGCATTGTATAAATGTAGTTATACTTCAGAGATAGGTAATAGTTATAAATGCAGCGCAGTGCCATCTCCGGGTCACAATTTGATGGTACGCGGAGAAGCAGTACGATATATAAACGATAGTATGCTCTCTCCGAAACTTCATGATAGTACGCATCAGCAACCATCGGAGCGACAGGACATATAAAAGCGTTCAAAGCCTACGTAGTAACAAACGCCACATTTCCTCTCTCACGCCAACCCACCATCTCAGTACCGACGATCCTCGCTCCAAGACGAAAGAGTATGCAATATGCTCGATGGCGCGGCGCATCGCAAGCTTCTCGCGCACACTGAGCGGTCACACAGATTGATGCCCCATAATGCAGGCGTGTACAGCATGCCCACGCTTCGCGCATCAGGCACAAGGATATAGATGGCGGCGCAATAGTGAGAGTAAATACGAAGAATCCGTTGTCGCCCTAGATGATGCAGACGACGCCTAGGGATGATGATCAGGGATCTTCGTGATGCCGTCGCCTATGCCGCGTGTCGTCCTCCGTGTAGTCAGCCGCTCCCTTTTTCCCAGAACATGCTGCTTGGTCCGATCTATAAGGCGAGAACTTGAACCCCGTCAACCAGAACTGCACCTGCGGCAGGATGAACGATACCCTACAGACGCCGGCCGCACCATCTTCACCGCCACCCTCGCGCTCCATACCCCTGCGTCGGATGCCACCGCTAAGATTCCGAGTCGTTGATGCCGCATTATGGGGAGAGGGGACTCAGGGGAGAGGCATGAGGCATGAGGCATGACGGCCATTGGGCCCCGGGCCGGGTAACGCGGCGACTTTCGTTAGACATCGCGGACGTCGCACCATCTTCCATACAGTACGGAACAGTTCCACGGATAACGGACCAGACGCGCTTGGGTCGATGCATCAGTACACCAGTGTGTCGGGATCAGCGCTCAGCGCTCAGCTTCAAATTTGGTCTCTTTCGCCGTCGCTGTCAGAATTTCAGACCCAGATAAATAAAGAGATCTTGGATTTCGATGTAAACAAAACAAACATAAAACATGTGCTAAGCAGAAAAAAATAAATCTTGGAATAATTAATGTAAGCAAAACAAACATAACGCGTTGATAAACACACACCCATAAACAGCAGGGGAAAGGCTTTTCATCCTTTGTAGCTGGTCATATATCATAAAGGGAATCACAAAAAAGAAGGCATGTTGGTGCCATGGTAATTGTGTTTGTA
>Ga0307510_10008831_pt1 | contig 12011 bp, 8 predicted proteins | sample 12_EM_MG_FD_207224 | JGI IMG/M metagenome (GOLD analysis project Ga0307510, IMG submission 207224) | Populus trichocarpa ectomycorrhiza microbial communities from riparian zone in the Pacific Northwest, United States - 12_EM | ecosystem: Host-associated > Plants > Roots > Unclassified | place...
TGGGTCGATTTGGATAGGTGCCTATCGGGTTAGGGTAAGATTATCATTTCTAATTAGGAATGCGTTATCGAGTATCATGAATTTGATTTAGAAACAAAATGATAAAGTGAGAAGTTAATGTTTTTAATAAAAGCAAAAGATATGTGCAAAAGTAAATGCTTAAGCAATAAATGAATCATGAGTTGGACAAGATAAGCGAGTAGTCGTTGGTGAGAAAGGTTAGCACCCGTACTGACAAATGTGTGTTTGTACTAACAAAGTGCAAAGCGGAGAAATAGGTGCTCCTTTCATAAAACAATTAGTGGTCATGGTGGTGCAAACATGGATATGATTATTTTTTCAGGCATGACTTTTTTTTCTCCCATGTTGGGTTCAATTGGGCTGCACTCGAGGCTAATTAGGTTATTTTATTCTTTCTTTTCCCTTTCCTCCCTCTCTACTTGGTTGGGCCTTCATTGGGCTTGGTTGGAATGAAATATGAGACCAAATAGGGGGTTCATTGAATGAAGTGGGAAAAAAGTAAGAATTAGAAGATAAATTGATGAGTTATAAAAGAATAAACGATCAAATTGAATAAAGAGGGAAAAGGTGTTTGGCACATTAACACGTGCGCCATCATGTGAGGAGGCTCGCTTTTTGTGGTGGCGCATGAGGCGTCCTCCAAGATTCGATGGAGGCCATCTTTAGTGTTGTTGGATTTGTTTTGGCGAGAACCTCCTTTCAAGGTAGCGCGTGTTATTGGAGTCATTCTGGCTACCAAATCTTCTTTTTTCTATTTTCTCTTCTTGGTTTCCACACCTGAATTCTTTAAAATAGCTAAGGGGCTTCCATGTTTTTATATGTAAAATTTTGCCTTTATTCTTGTAATTATTATTTTTAATAACAATTATAATTTGGTTTTGAAAAATTGATGTCTAATAAACTATGGAATGTTTTCCAAAACTATGTTTACGTGAGATAATGCAAAATAAAAGAAATATCTAAAAAACAATGAAAATACAACATAAAAGGATAAAACTGAAAATATCAAAATTTTAAAAGTTAAAGAAAAAAAAATGAATAGTGATTTGTATGTGAGTGTAAGAGTAGGGGGGTAAAGATAACTTTTTTGGGCTAATTTATAATTGGCCACTTGATTTCTTTTTCTTTTTTTTCCACCTTCATCCTCCATTTTTAACTTCTCCTTTAACAAATTCCAAGAGATTAGCTATTAATTTGGAGCAAACACCTTTATCACTGTTAGGTTTTGAATAGGGTTGTGTTTTTGTTTAGCTCGTTCTTAGTTTGTTTTTTTTTCCCCCCTTTTTTTCTATTGGGAGTTTGGTTTAATTCTAAATAAAAGAAAATGTTAAATATTAATTAAAAAAAGTCTTCAGAATTATATTGAGACAAATATAAAATTTCTTCTCACTCATTTCAATTATTACATGCATAAAATATTTTTCATACTTTTTCTCGAATTGAAAAACCTGAAATGATTATGAAAATTAAACTCAGCTAGTGTTTGTTTTATGCTATGCATATGGGCGGTCTATTTATTTGAGTTATTTTTGGTTTTTATTTTCACTTCCTTGATCATTTTTTTTAATTATTTTTATAAGAAAAGAAGGATAAAATAAAACTCAGAATGCATAAACTATTTAAAGGGTAATAGAGAGGAAGGTTACAAGTGTACAACCTAAAGTTTTTATAAACCAATTATGAATTCAAAATAATAACATGGAGGGGTTTTTTTATTATTATTATTATTTGAGATGGAATAACCCAAGAAAAGAAGTTCTAATTGTGGGATTTGACTTGATTTCCTAAATTGGAAAACTGATATCGGGCCGTATGTTTAAAAATAGTAACACTTGCATTTTCGACGCCCCACAAAACCTTCCCCAAGTTATAAAATCCCTTGAATCCCAACTCCGCGTGACAGCCTCCCTCTCCCACCACCTCCTCTGCCTCCACTCCAAAAAAACAATGGGCAGAAGGGAGCACCAGGAACCGGAGACTGCCACCACCCAGAAGAACATAGTTTCTGCTTCTTCCGACATCTTCAAATTCCTATTCAGCGGCGCCAATCAAACCGCTGCTACCTTCTCCCTTTTCACCGATAGCAACCCTTTCAAAAGAAAACCCGACGACCCAAAATCCAACGAAAACCCCAGCGCCAATGCCGATATTCAAGACCCTAATTTCAACGGTACTGCAATGAAACTAAAAAAGGTGAAAACCCAAAATCCAAATTTGGGTCTTGAGCCGAAAGAAGAGAAAACGTTAAATGAGAGTGGAAGGAAGAGAAAGAAGAGAAAAAGAGATGATCTTGAGAGCGAATATGAGGCTAAGAAGTACGGTCCAGTGGTAAATAATGAGGAAAATGTGCGTGTTGTTGTTGGCGCGAAGAGGAAAAAGGCTGATGATGCGGCGGATGTGCTGGTTTCAAAGGAGGGTGAAGGTTTTGACGATGAGAGGAAGTTATTAAGGACTGTGTTTGTTGGGAATTTGCCTTTGAAGGTGAAGAAGAAGGCACTCATTAAGGAATTTAGTAAGTTTGGGGAGGTTGAGTCTTTGAGGATCCGGTCTATGCCAATTACTGAAGTAGGTGTACTTTGATTCTGATGATTATGGGTTTTTTTTCTTGTTGATTGGTATTGTATTTTGATGGATTTCTGCATGGGCAGTCCAAGATACCCAGGAAGGGAGCTATTTTGTTGAAGAAATTTAATGATAATGCTGACAGGTATGCTGTTGGTTCTCACAGATGTGTGTGTTTGTGTTACATATTCGGATAGTTAGTTTTGATGTCCATTCTTATGTCTTACTTCTGAAATTCTAGAATTGAACCCCGTAATGTTACCCTACTTGCTTATTTTTCATCTGATGAAAAAAATCCTAGCAAGTGCTTGTTCCAGTTTACGTGGTTTATTTCAAATTCCTTACACAATCCACGTTACCTGGCTTTTCCATGTCAGAATCTGGAAAAGAATTAATTAGATTTCCGAGCGCATGAATGATCACTGTGAGGAAAAAAAAAAAAAAAAAGATGCCTTGGCAACTAATTAAAGAGAAACAAGTGAAAAATGTTTACCCTGAGTTATCAGGGCTGGAATCAAATGATGATCCATTTCCAGCGTGTACTTTGTGATATAATTACCATTTCTCAACTTTGAGTTGCATCACTAACAAAAAGCTACATACTGAACGGGTTCTAAGTTTGCCTATAAGGAGCTTCTGTTTAATTAAACTTTGTATTGTGATTTTGGTTGATCCTTTATATCTGCTTTTATTCATTTTGATTGCAATGTCAATTTTTGATGAAGAATACCGTGTGCTGCAGTGTTCATGCATATATTGTTTTCAACACTGAGCAATCTGCAGAGGCATCTCTCACCCATAATATGGCTGTGGTATGTTTATGTAATGTTTCATTTCTGACAGTTGGCTAATCAACATGATTTTGAGTAAAATATTATGTTTTTTTTATTATTATAGGTTGGAGGAAATCACATTCGTGTAGATAGGGCATGCCCACCTCGTAAGAAGTTAAAGGGGTCAGATGCTCCCCTTTATGATAACAAGAGGACAGTTTTTGTTGGTAACCTTCCCTTTGATGTGAAGGTAATCAACTGTCCTGTATTTCTCTATGTGCATTCTGCGAACACTGTGTGGATTTGTTGTTGCCTAATTTTGTTAATCTTATCTTGATATGTCTCTTTCATCTGACTGTAGGACGAAGAAATTTATCAGCTTTTCACTGGTATTAAAGATCTTGCATCCAGCATTGAAGCTGTTCGGGTTATTAGACATCCTCATATAGGTCTGGGAAAGGGCATCGCCTATGTGCTGTTTAAAACAAGGGTATGATGCGTTAAAATTAATGCTCATTTTTTATCAATAATTTTATCACTGAAATTTATAGTAACGTGCTTCCCTCTGTTTGTTCATGTCCCAACTCTATTTTATCTGATATGCTGTACCCATTGAAATTGATGTTCCGAAGAGCTGCCACTTGTATTCCAAATTTGGAAATATAAGGTTCCTGTGACACTGCAGTCAATATCTTGGGTTGGGTGTCCAATTAGAATTTAAGTTATTTATCATGTCGGATCATTAAATACTTTGATTACATACCATGTTATCAAGGAAGAAACCAATTTAAAAAGAATAGAGCATATTTCACATAAGTGCAGAGGTGTGGTCTTCTTTTTTTGTATTTTCTTCTCAGATTTAAGGAGCGGGAAACTGTGATTTGCTTAAGCAATGGCTGCAGTGAGTTTTTTGGAAGAGTTTTTAAGTCTAGTCCAGGGATGCATCGTTGGAGCTATCAACCAATACTTACTTGTATGAATGCATAGCTTTGTTGGAGTTCGAAGCTTTGACCTGGAGTTCTTTATTTTTCTTGCTCTGGGAATATGTTTGTGGATGGCATGTTAGACTGAGCAAAGAGCATAGTTGGGCTTGTATTTTCATGTAGCTGTTCTATGATGAGATGCTCGGAAATGAAAGGATGAAATTTACCTGTTTGTGCGGAATTGATTCTTTTGTGCGTGTTGATGTGTTTGGATTCTCTTTTAGCAGTTTAGAATTGTCTTGTTTAAATTATGGTTGCTGAAAGATTCTCACACTGCTTAAATTTATACCAATGCTTCATTAGTTTGCATAATGTATTCAAAAAATTCCAGTGTCTGTCCTATAAGGTTAATGAGTTCTGATGTGATGGCATGCAGGAAGCTGCAAATTTGGTGATCAAGAAACGAAATTTGAAGCTTCGTGATCGAGAACTGAGAGCATCTCATGCCAGGCAGGATTCTACGCCATCTAAGAGAAGGAACTCATTTGCAGGAGAGACAGCTAATTTGTCAAACAAGAAGTTGGCAACAGATTCGAGGACTCCTGATCGCAACAACAGGCCAGATACAAAGGCTGCCAAGTCCTATCAGGGCTTGCGTGCTAGCAAATCTGGTATTGAGAAGAAAGTCCATGCTCCCGCAAATGCAAAACGCAATGGAACAGCTAAGGTGAAATCTAAGACTCAAAGAGAAAAGCGTCAGGAGAAAAGGCCAGCTGTTGCTCTAAGAAAGGCAAAAGCTACAGCACTCAAGGATGGTGGTGCTTCAGGACCAGCCAGGCAAAAACGCAAGCTAGATAGCCGGACCCCAGACAGTTCCAACAGAAAGAAGAAAGCCAGGAAATTTGGGTAGGAAGAGGAAGAAAAAAGCCTTCGTATTATGGGCAATACCTAAAAATAGCAAGGCACCATCTCTTGAAAAAGGGATATTTTCCCGCTTTCATTCTATTTTACTTCATAAATCCCTGTACAATATTAATCTGCAGTGTCTTTGTGACTAAAATATATTTTTCGTGCCCGATTTTTTTTTTCTTCATGTGATTTCTTGAACTTGGCTTTTATGCTTGATTTTCATGAATCTTGGAGTGTTTCGAAGGTCGCTAATCGCAAGTAACGATAATACAAATCTCCATGGTATGACTGGCCTTATTCTATCCTGTCATGTAAAGATTGTAGAAAACCTCACAACACGATATCAAATATCTTCATGTGAGTATATTTTTCCTCTTTTCGCTTTAATTTTTATTTAGCATTAATAATTTTTTTATAATTTATTGACTTGTATAATTTTTATTCTATTTCATTAAATACACAGATCAACCTTTTCATTTAGTCTATTTCATTAAATGCACATATCAACTTCTCAATTTTCAATTAAAATTCTTTGTGATGCCAGAAAACACTTTCACAAAGCCTCCACATTCATAAACAGTGAAGTTACGCTCAGTGTATTCTTAAAAATCATTTCAGAAACTCTTCGCATGCATTCAGTCATGTAATTACAGAAATAATAATATTTCACTGTCAATCTCTCATTTTTTATTCTATAAAAAGCAAACTTACATTTATTGTAATCTAAAAAACCTTTCATACACATTAACTTATTTCAAGAAACTTTTTACGTACAATTACTCTATTAATTTTAATTCTTTGTTAACTTATATCAACATAGACTTGATATATTATTCACATTCTTAATGATCAGGAACAAATATCATTCTATTTAAATCCTAAATCTTACATACAGCTGAAATAAACAACATTTGCTGCTTAAAAAATTGGACAGCACCGACTGGCATAAACCCTGCAACAGGCGAGAACTTTTTGTAAAAACTACATGTCTTGCAGAAAAAATGCACATATTTTTGAGATTGATGACTTTTTTTTCTAGGCATTCAAATTATACAGGTTATCACCAACCCCACACCTCTAATCCAAATAACCCCAACAGGAAAATGAACTTGTGCAAGTCAGGCATCCTCCCAAGATCATCTGTCATCTGCAGCATTCACAAGGGAACCCACAGGCAGGGACAGCTGTGTATTGCATTTAGCTGCTATACAGAAACAACATGGCACCGCAATGGCTGGCTAGGTGACTGAAGACGCATGTACAACAAGTGTTTAGGGAACATTACTATGATTTACTCTTGCTCATTAATGTAGGGGTAATTGAGATGATCCCGATAAGGAACAGAGTGGCAATGGAGTTGAAGTCATAAAGGTCCCCTATCGATTGCAATTCTCCAAGTGCTATTCCAGCCTGCAAGTTAACCAGGCATCCGATATATTTAGAAAGCAGCAATGGCATATAAGTTTTTCATTAATGACATTCTACCTTTCAAAATTCATACACACTTTGCCCGGAAGCTTCGCACCAATTCCTACCCAATTACCCTACATTGCATTTGGTATTTAAAACTTAAAGACCTCTTACACTGGGGTATGTTTTGTAGAACATCATGAATGCGATCTACATTACATTAAATCCCAAGGAGCGTCGGACCAAAGCTCATTGAACTTCATGTGATCCTAACATGTAAATTATGCATTTTACAATGGCATTCACTCCAGATATTCAATAATGCACCAAAATTTATATATATAAACCTATACTCTGCGAGTAAAATACCTTAACAGTGACATAAGCAGCAGGAATAAGTCCAATCAAGGTTGCCAGGAAGAAAATGTGATAAGGAACATCAACTATTGGTGAAGCAACATTTATAAATGTATTTGGCAAAGTTGGGGTTAGTCGTAAGAAAAGCATGTAGTTCAACAATCCTCCTCTTCTTCTAGCCACCTGATAGTGAAAAGAAACAATTTTATCACAATTTTCCATCAAATATAAACAAATGATAAACAGGAGTCGAGGTTCACCTGCTCTTGGAAGAAACTAAGTTTGTCAGGCCACAAACTAAAGACAAGAGGCCGCCCAATTAGTTTTGACAGAAAATAGCAAGAAGAAGCACCAGCAGTGGCTGTGAACACCACCAAAGCTACACCTTTAAGTACTCCAAAAAGTGCCCCAGCAAGCAATGACATAAAAACAGTCCCGGGGATCATAAAGGTCTGCATGAAAATGTAGACCACACAGTACCCCACCAGGACTTGTGCGGTGTAGTCAATTGTATAGGTCTCAAGGTGATCCCTGCAAAATAGCATCCACATCATACTATTAACATAAGGCCAGGAAACATGGAATTCCAGTAATTTGAAGAAAAGTAAATGCGATGAGCAAGTCAAAGGAAATATAAATATTATCTTTCGGTAAGAAAAAATGACAGAGCCAGTGCAGATTTCCAGTAATATTTTAACCAAGCCTTGGCGCCTTTAGATCGCATGAGATGTACCACAGAGGTTGAGGTTTCAAAGACTCATTTACCCCAAGTGAACAGCTATGTCAAGAACATTACAAACAAAATCCAACAATACTTCTCACCAGCTCAAGTTCCTATATAATAGATATTATACAAATTCTAAGCTTTGGCCCAACATGCAAAGCGACAGAAGTTCATAAGTAGACAACCTGCATATGAAGGTCTGAATGTAATGAACCTTCCACAGATCCTGATTTGAATAATCCAATTGGGTTGTATCCACATGACGAATTATACCCCTTTTTCATATCAAGCCAAGCAAAGCAATACCTTGATACAGGCAAGTGGGGAAAAATCCCCATTTCACTTAAAAAGCATGGATCTTGATTTTGCTTTTGTTTTTGTTTTTATGGCAAGAACACGATTGGTAAAACACAGTCAGCTCTGCCTGTAATTTCAGAATTCAGACCCCAAATGCAATGAGTAGAACAAAACAAATGAAATTAAATAATTTAAAATGTAAAGCAATTTTCTTTTTAACCCTAAAAAAATATGAAAATGTTAAAACAATTCCAGGCAACAGCAAAGGTAGATATCAATTAAAATGAAAAATAAAGAGAAAGAAAACCTGAGGATTTGAAGATCTTCGAGGGTACGAGGAAGCTTGAGGAAACTATAGTCCGATGCAGGCATGGTTAGGTAAACACCCAAAAGACACAAAACGAATCCCAGCACAACAGAGGAAGCAGCACCAACTTCCCAAAAGCTCAAAGGAAATCTGGATCCCACATTCCCTCCTTTCCCCTTCATCTCTCACCGACTCCCTTCTTTTCTTTTGCTTTCTCTCTCTTTTGATTATGATTTTTTTTAATTTGAGAGAGGGAGGGAGGGAGGGATGGAGGGAGGAAAGGAAGGGAAGGTTTAAATGAGTTGGAGCTGCTTTGCTTTTAGGACACTCCTTTCCGTTTTGTGTGTTTGAGTTGCGGTTTCTATCTCTCTGCCTGTAGTTCTTATCTAATGACTTTGAAAGAGAGACAGAGGACAAAGAATATTCGTTGGCGAGAGATCTGAGACTGTTTGGAAATGTTTTTGAAATTATGTTTTTAAAAAATTAAAAAAATAATAAAATTACTTTTTTATATTTTTATATTATTTTGATATTTTAATGTTAAAAATAATTTTAAAAAAATAAAAAAAAATTATTTTAATATATTTTTGAAAAAATTATTTTAAACCACGATTATTACTCTAAATAGTAAAAAATATATATATATATTTTTTGTCTGTGGACATTTCACCTTTAAAATTAACTTTAAATCCCAAAAGTTACGAGGATCCAGTTAAAAACTGAAAAAATAAAAATAAAAACATTGCACATTTGTTGTTTGTCTGTCGACAGTCGTCGCTGGTCCTCGTCCACCGCGGTTTCTTTTTGTGCGTCTATTCGCGCTCGCGCGAGCGTGTGAGAGAGAGGCCGGTGGTAAATGGTAATGCCAATTGTCATGGACACAAAAAAAAATTAAACGTAAAAAAAAAATCCGGTCCATACTTTTATAGAAATTTCTTGATAGTCTTGTTAAATTAGTTTCGTCAGTAAATTTTATAACCTCCTAATTCAATTCTTTTTTCTAATATGAATTTCAAATTAAACTATATTAGAGTTATTTTGAACTAATTAATTTAATAAGTTTAAAGACAATATGGATAACCGATAAAAATATAATTTAACTTTAAAAAATTCAAAATAACATTTTTTTTAAAAAAAAATATTGAGACAATAACATATTGGATCGATTCGAGTTTCATAACTTAACTCGTCAAATTCACAATTTAGGTCATGGACTCCCCTATATTTAATAATTTTATCTTTAAACTATTTTGATTTAATTATATAATAACAAAAATAAATATTTGTAAAATCGAGTACAAATCCAATATCAGGATGTTTGTTTGAGATTACGATAACTCCATAAAAAATAAACCAAAATAAATTATGAAGATCAATTAAAAATCAATCAAATATTATAAGATAAAATTGAAAAAAAATCAATAAAAACCTCAGTGACTCAATCACTTAGGCCTTTATAACAAAGTTCAAGTGCATAAGCCTACCAACCTTGGCCCATATACCTAGGCCTTTTAAAAATAATCTTTTTTAAATGATAGGTAACTTGTCGTTCAATTCATATTTTTTTTTATAAAAAAATAAGCAATAATGTGTCGCCCAATTGTTTAGATTCCGGTTACAAAAGGATAGCCTGGAAATCAAGGCTAAGTATTTTGGTTTGGAAAATCCATTTTTTCATCTAATTAGACCCAAAAACATCTAATAAACATCCTTAGCACCTAAATAAATCAATCTCTCAACTCAAATTTCCTTAAACTGCTTTAAAAAATCATAATGAAACAAAAATAAAATCTCTCTCTACCTTGATCTACCTTTTCAAGCAAGTTGAAAGTCTAAAACCAACTCCATATAACTCATCTTATTGAATGAAACACATCGACACTAAAATTATGTTTTTCTTTCATCAAAATGTGACCAATCGGTGACTTTTTATCTTTTTTTTCGTAATCTGATTACTTTCTATCTTCTTCTGAACTTTCTTTCTTCTTCCTTAAACCTTGAGAGTAAAAAATAAACAAAATAAACTTTTAAACCAAAACAAAAATGATAAAAACCATAAGGACCGAAAAGAAAGATAAAGAAAAATAGGTGGACCAAAAAATATCATTTTTTATTGGCCATGAAGTCTTAAACTTACAAATAAAAAATCATTATTAAAGTAATTTTATTATTAATTATAAACTAGTTATTTGGTTTAGAAAAACAAATTAATTTTATTTCTTTATTATGAAAACTAATTTAATAGTACTATGGTTTTGAAACTGTCAATAAAATAATCCATTGATGTTACTATCATTAAATTAGTGATAAGTTATTCTCATTTAGACCTCATTTGTTTGATGAAAAATTATTTTTTAAAAAAAAAATAGTTTTCATGAAAAGTAAATTCCTGAAAAGTGGATTACTTTTTTATATTTAGCAATGTCGTGGAAAATGAGTTAGAAAATATATTCTAGTATTTGGCTATATCATTGAAAATAAGTTAAAAGATAACTTATTAATGTTTAATTTATTTTTTCAAGTTTATTAAAAGAATAGGGACCAAATATGAAAGATAAAGAAGCCAAATAAGGATAAAATTGAGAAAGAAATTCAATTTGATAAATTATTTCAAATAAAATAAACAGCAATAAAAAGAATGAGAACTAAATCCGCCATATAAAAAATGATAAAATTTTTTAAAAAATCTAATTTCATAAATTATTTCAAATAAAATAAATAAAAATCAAAATAATTGGGATCAAATTTGATAGATAAAAAAATTAATTAAAAAAAGATAAGAGAAAAATAAATAACAATAAAAAGAATAAGAACCAAAGTTGATATAAAAATCAAATTAAATCAGATTCTAAGAGAAATTAAAAAAAAAACCAAAAAAATGATTCAGAACAAAATATAAAGCAATCAAAATATTAAGGACGAAATTTGATATAATCAATAACTAACAAGATATTTTTTACAACTTCTGAAAAATATAACCCATTCAAAATAAAATGAAAATAGTTTTCTTAAAACCAGACTAATGTTTTTTACTATAAAGTATTTTTTATCGACAAAATTTTATAATAATAAATAAATATAAAAAAATTAAAAAATAATTTTTAAAAAACTAATTTTCATAAAACAAACAAGATTTTAAATTTTTTTAATTTAAAAAATACCTTTTCTAGGCTCTATAATAGAATGAGAGGTACACTTCTTCCTCTCTTAATTATCTCCCGCTCCTCTCTATTTTTTTCCCCTAAAAATCATCAATGAATCTCAGTTTTTGTCCTCCAACAATACCTCCCTCCCTCCCTCTCAACCCTAACCTTGATCGAACAATACCTATTTATTAATAATGTCAACTCAGAGGGTAATTGATAGTAAAACGAGAGGGTGATCCAATTTTTAAGTGTCAATTGCATTAATGGGAAAAGCGAAGCTGAGAGGATTTTTTTTAGTCTAAAAAGAAATAAGAAGAAGTTGTATTATTGTTGTGCCGATGGAGTATGCGGCCACCGGCTCCGACGAGGTATTGTTGCTTGTGGTGGTGTTGTTATCTATTCATCTGAAATGAACTCAGCGACAAAGGACTAAGAGTATTAAAAGATGAGAAGTTGCCAAGATGGAAACCATTGACTATCTTCAGAGATAGATGAAGTATCTTCTAATTTTTGACATATTATTTTGTATTTTTTAATGCCTTTATGCTTCTCCTTGTTCTTAAGAAATAAATATTTTATCAT
>Ga0307510_10008832_pt1 | contig 12011 bp, 6 predicted proteins | sample 12_EM_MG_FD_207224 | JGI IMG/M metagenome (GOLD analysis project Ga0307510, IMG submission 207224) | Populus trichocarpa ectomycorrhiza microbial communities from riparian zone in the Pacific Northwest, United States - 12_EM | ecosystem: Host-associated > Plants > Roots > Unclassified | place...
TTTCCCATTTTCTGTGATAAAGATATTCATTGTAGAAATTCGTACTCTTTGCCCCATATGGTTGCCTGACCAGGTTGTATGTACCATAACTTATTTTAAGCCCGAGTATCAGTGAAAGGAATTTTGTTGCTAAGGAGCAATGGGTTGGGCAAGTTGGTGGTCTTGATCTCTTTAGCTGTTTGCCAAGCAACAGGTGTCGCTATTCGCCAATCCACGCTTAACAGAATGTTGCCTTTTCTCTTGCATATGCTAACCAAAGAAAAACATGTCTCACAAGGAACTCCGAGTTTTCATAGCATCCGCACATCAGATCCTCTAGGCATCATACCTTTTAACTCTGCGATATCTCTTCCGTTACTCCATGGATCAAAAGCGCATCTTCCAAGACTTTATCTAAACATTGCAACGATAAGCTGAGCATTGCCACCGTCCCCACCCTTACAAGCGCCCGACCAGGGCTTTTAAACGGCAACAGCAACAACCAAATGGACACCACGCGACTAAGGGAGAAGAGGATCGCGGCCAGAGAGCTTCGATCATCAGTGTACCATGGTGGGGAGTTCTCTCTTTACTATCTCATCTCGCTTCACGCTAACAAAGACTCAACTAAGCAACTTATCAGTTAACTAACTAACCAAAGACAAGAGTATATATAAACTACAATGATTGTCGTCCTCTTATCCTTCCATCGATTGCGAAATTCATATCCGCTTCCTTCCACTTATGCTCTCAGTCGGGAGAAAAAGTAGAGTTCACACTTATTGTTTGGCCCACATGAGATAGTAACACACCGGCATTCCCCCAATCCATTGCTCTTCAGCGACTGAATACCTTTCTCTGATAATAGCAGAAGACGAGGGTTAACCACTCCGGTGAGTATTGTCGTGACACTTCCACGGGAGGCGTTCTTTTGTGTGGATTGGCAATCTTCACTATCGACGGTACTGGTGAAGATCACCAGCAAGAGAAATGAAAAGAAACTAAAACTGATAATTGAAGACGAAAGACAAGCACTGACGGTTTCGATAAACCCCAATGCTCAGCTCGCGGGGGGAAGACGACGAAGCGAACCGTTCCCAACGGCCAAGGAAAAACCCACGATCAAGCTCTGCCCACCCACGAAGCCTTCCCACTAACTAACAGACGAACCCTTATCCACCGTGACTGCTGCTTTTTGCGGCTATGAAACTAGCTACTCAGCCCACAACAATCACTGAAAATTATAGGGAAGCTATCCAAGCGTCCGACAATACCATGATAATATTATGCTCTTGCATTAAATTTTCAATAAAACCATCTTTCTAGAGCGCGTGCTCCCGGAACCTATCTGGCTTAGCTTCCAGGAGACTCCCAGATGAGCTCAGGGGGGGGGGTTTTCCCCTTCTCATCCGTCCTATTCAATCATTTGCCTAACTAAGAATCTAGACAACTCACCCTAGGTGCTTCATGAGCTATGTACAGTACAGTACTGTACCTGAGAGGGAATACATATAAAAAAATCTCATTTTGCTATTTTGCCACTTTTCTTTTCATTTCGCTTGCATACTATCGAGCATTTAGATATCTTTAGCACTATTTTCTATTTTTCTTTAAGGATTTCCTATGCTCTTGCGTAGTAGAAAGAGTAGGAGGCCTACTTGGGTTGAGAATAAACTCTGAGACAGCGGGGGCACAACCAAAACCTCTCGCAAAAGTCACCCATCACAATAACCACAATAGCTTTTGCAATCGCAACCACAACAATTATGGTTGGCAGAGGACTGGACTGGACTAGTTAGTATGGTCAAGGTCAAGCCTCGTCTAATGGTGAAAATTAGACCGACCGGACAGTCATGATTAACGGGACTGGACCGGGATTGGTAGGACTGGGCTGAATGAGTCAGAGAATGTGGGCTTCCTTTTGGCTCATTTGTTTTGGTAATAAACCATTTTCACAGCCCTTAACCAAAACTTGATCTTTGTTTCGAATTCGTGTATTTCACGATGAGGAAAACCAATTGTAGTAATTAGAAAAGTACTATAAGGAGGTAACTCCACAGAAGCAATGGTGCTTGCCTTCCATTCATGAATTAGGGTGGAAATATTTCTCTACAGAGAGTGTGTTATAATATTATATGAACACTAAGCCATATTTTTATACACATGTTGGAAGGCTCTGATGCTTCCCGGGATAGTCTAGCAAGAGTGACTTAACTATTCAAATAAAAGTTTCGGAAATGGGCTCGGGATCAATGCAGCGCCGGGTGTAATACCACTATGGAAGTGTCGGATGCAAGAAGCGTTGGATGTCCGGTACAGAGGTTATGAGTAGTGGGAGTCACTTTTTTTTGTTGGCACAGGAGTCAATTAAAGGGGAAAGGGGACATCCGTGGAAGCGAAAGGATGCAAGTCGTCATTGATGGGGGGGTAGGCAGACTTCCTTGTGATTATATTAACTCCTATCTTTACTATTAGTTAATTAGTTGTTAGCAAGAGTGTGAGAGAGCGTGAGGGAGAGAGCAAGTGAATGAGAAAGGGCTTTGCAACTCAATGCGCAGGTAATTGGAATCGCTTGTGTTTCTTAAACTCTTTGGGGTTCGTTTAGTTATCCCCGTCCTAGTTCAGCCGTCGCCATTTAAAAAGAGACAGGTCTGAGGCTAGCCTTCGACCCGGCCAGGCCACTTGAGCTATCATAGGCAGATTCAGTCAGCGACCGACCAAGCAGTCCTGTCTCCAAAACTGGACCAGTTTGACTATTTGGAACCCTGCTGAATGCACAAGAATTTTAATAAAGCTAACTTCCTGATTTCGTGAAATGGAGTTTCTGTGTACTCGAGAAGCCCCGCTAACTAGTGCCGGTATCCCGAAATACTCTACTTTAGGCGGCCCAATCTTAGCTAAAGAGAATAGGCATTTAACTCAGACCTTTTTTTGAGCGAATTTATGTCCGTTCATATTTTTCGGGCTTGACTGACCTTTTCTTACGTTGTAACTAGTGCCCCCATGGGTGTCATGGGTATAATTTTGAGTTAACCTGTAATGTGAGCTCTCAACATAATATTCCACTGGTAGGTTCCCCTTATATTTAGTCTCCGATAAACGGAGAAACCTTTAGCACAGCATTCCAAGTAGTGGACAGTGGTGAAAATAGCAGTGGAGAGGTGTGTGGCATTTTGCATTTTTCAATCAGCTAAAACAGCCACACCGACTCTCCCCTAACCACTGATGGCACTACAAGGTCCGGCAAGAAGTTATGGAACAGTTATTTAAGGTTCACCAGCCAAATATATCCCTGTCAGCCCCGGTTAATGGGTTCCTACCCTGAAAGACACTCTGCGCACTTTGATCAACGCCAAGACAGCACGCGACTATCATTGCAGTCTTGCTCCCCCATCAGCCGCTTGAGGTTTGCACATCCGGAATTACGTAGGTTTCACAGACGGTCTGCCATTATTGGGTGGGCTGATTGGCCAAGGACTTCGCCCACAAGGCTTCAAAATAACGATCCCCCGCTTTTCTTCACTCCCAAGGAATTACATCAACCGACTCTACCGGACAAAATCACTTAAGAATCCATATTCTACAATCTTCGAAACAGCGAAAATACAAAATGTCGCATCACATCAAAGACAACATCAACTCTTTTAACACTAATGTTTCTTTTAACAATGTCAATACTTATACGACGACCGACGAGGAGTCCGACATTTTGGCCTGGCTATCTCCACTGGAACCCCAGATACGGCATTACGACATTCGAACCCGTAGGGTCGAAGAGGTAGGAGACTGGTTCTTACGGACTGAAGAATATCAGAGCTGGCTTGATGGTACCCGTGGGGGTAATTCTGATGGCTCAGCCTTGTTTTGCTATGGAGGTCCAGGAGTTGGCAAGACCTACATTAGGTAAGGGGGGATGCTCGATGAGAGAAATAAATTGTTAATAAGCTGTGATACTAGCTCGCTGGTGATAGATACGTTATGCAAGCAGGCAGTGGCGGGAAATGCTGGGGTTGCGTGCTTCTACTTCGACTTCGCCGCTCCGGAAGAGCAATCGCCAACTGCTCTTCCGGGTTCGGTGTTGAAGCAAGTTGTTGCTGGACTGGATGAGGTCCCGGAACGAATAGTCAGAGCTTTTCAGAACCGGAACAAGGTCCTCGGCGGCCAGAGGCTAGAGCTCTCAGAAATTGTGGAGTTCCTGCAGGATATCTCGTCCTCACGATGTATATTCATATGCATTGATGCGCTGGATGAGTGTTCCCCAAGAAGTCGGGTGAAGCTTCTTGATTTGCTCAATCAAATTCTCCAGAAGTCTCCTGGCGCTCGGCTATTTCTAACCGGGAGACCACATATCCTGGGCGAGGTTGACAAACATCTTGTTGGGCGGGCGGCCACTAGATTTATAACACTCACCAGGGGTGATATCGTCATATTCCTTCGAGCCGAACTTAAAGAGGATACGATTCCTGACGCGATGGACGAGAGTTTAGAAGGGGAAATTATGCACAACATTCCCGAAACGGTTTCGGAAATGTAAGTCAGAAGGGGATGCTAGTAAAAATACATAATGCTGTGTGCTGAATGATAGTGGATCTAGGTTTCTACTTGTCACGTTAAGCATCAAGACGATTCTTCAAGAGACGACCATATATCGGAGGAGGCAAAGGCTTAGTGCACTAAAAAATGGTTTAGATTTGGGGGAGGCCTACGAAGCAATGCTGGGAAGGATAAAGGCCCAGGATGGGGAGAAAGCAAGACTCGGGATGGCAGTTCTGATGTGGATCTCCCATTCAAGGCGGCCCCTGCATGTGGATGAGATACGTCACGCTCTAGCTATCAGAGTAGGGTCAAATGATTTCAATAACGATGACATCCCTGCGACATCGACCTTGATAAGCTGTTGCCAAGGGCTTGTGACCATGGATAAGAGTGCCTCGACTGTTAGGTTGGTCCATTTAACCCTCCAGGAGTATCTCGGTACACATCCCGACCTCTTTGACAGAGCCCACTCAACGATGGCGGAAACCTGCTTGACGTATCTCAACTTCCAGCACGTCAAAGATCCCACACCAAGCCCATCTACTGCAAGAGGTCGCTCGCGCAACTCCCGGGACGCCAAGGGTCGTTCAGTTACCCCGCCTCCTGACTCTGGACGCACTCCCTTCCTTCAATATTGTTCCTTGTATTGGGGAACCCACATGCGAATGCAGCTCTCGGATTGCGCAATAGCTTTTGCGCTCGAGCTTCTTGGTCAGTTCGATAATCACGTATCTGCTAAATCCCTTTGGAAGTCGATCAATGGGGGGCTCCCCTTCTACTATCGCCCTAGCAAAGAGCCATTTTCTGCCCTGCACTGTATCTCGTACTTCGGCATCGCCGAAGTCACAAATACCTTGATAAAGATGAATAGATGGGATGTGAACCAAAGGGATGGTGCAGGTATGACGCCACTCATATGGGCTGCAAGGTATGGGCATGAAGAAGTAGTGAGGTTGCTCTTGCGAGAAGAAGATATTCAACCTGATGCGCAGGACGCGAATCATGGCCGAACAGCGCTCTCGTGGGCAGCTGGAAATGGATATGAGGGAGTAGTGAGGTTATTTCTTGAACCACCATTTGTCAATCCGGGGATCCTAGGCCGTTGGTGGGGGAAGGCGCCGCAAGTAGCCGGTCTATTATTTGGCAGCAGATACGTCAACGCCGATAGCTCGAGTGAATCCGGCCGAACACCGCTCTCGTGGGCCGCTGAAAATGGCTACGAGGGGGTAGTGAAGCTCCTGTTAGCGCTGGAAGATGTCAACCCCAATAGCTTAAGTAAATCCGGCCTAACACCGCTCCCGTGGGCTGCCATGAATGGCCATGAGGGAATTGTGAAGCTGCTGTTGGGGCGCGAAGATGTCAACCCCGATATCCCAGACAAGGGGTATGGTCGAACACCGCTCTCGTGGGCCGCCGGGAATGGCCACGAAGGAATAGTAGAGCTACTGCTGGGGCGAGGAGATGTCAGCCCCGACACCCCAGACGTATGGCACGACCAAACACCGCTCTTATGGGCTGCTCAGAATGGGCGTGCAGGAGCAGTGAAGCTACTGTTGCAGCGGAAGGATGTCAACCCTCATAGTCCAAGTAGGACAGGCCGAACACCGCTCACGTTGGCTGCTAGCAATGGCCATGAGGGAGTAGTAAAGCTGCTGTTGGGACGGGAAGATGTTAACCCCGACATCCCAGACAGAGGTTATGGCCGGGCGCCGCTCTCATGGGCTGCTGAGAAGGGCCATGAGGGGATAGTGAAGCTACTGTTAGCACGAAAAGATGTCAACCCTGATATCCCAGACAGTAGCTATGGCCGAACGCCGCTCTCGTGGGCTGCCGGGAATGGCCATAAGGGAATAGTGAAGCTACTGTTAGTGCGGGAAGATGTCAGCACCGATAGCTCATGCGAATCGAGCCGAACACCGCTCTCGTCGGCTGCTAGGAATGGCCACGAGGGAACTGTAAAGCTGCTGTTGGGGCGGCAAGATGTTAACCCTAACTTCCGAGACACGGAGTATGGCCGAACACCACTCTCGTGGGCCGCCGGGAATGGCCATGAGGGGATAGTGAAGCTACTGTTGGGGCGGAAAGATGCCAACCCTGACACTCCAGATACCAAGTACCAAACACCGCTCTTGAGGGCTGCCGGGAGGGGGCGTGCAGGAGTAGTGAAGCTACTGTTGGAGCGGGGAGATGTCGACCCGGATAGCCCAAATAAGCACGGCCGGACGCCGCTATCGTTAGCTGCCGGGGAGGGCCATGAGGGAATAGTGAAGCTACTGTTGGGGCGGAAAGATGTCAACCCTGACACTCCAGATACCAAGTATGGCAAAACACCGCTCTCGAGGGCTTCCGAGAAGGGGCGAGTAGGAGTAGTGAAGCTACTGCTAGAGCGGGAAGATGTCAACCCTAATAGCTCTGGTAAATCCGGTCAAACACCGGTCGCACTGGCCGCTCGAAACAGACACCATAGAGTTGTAGAGCTGCTACAGGCCCGAATTTCCCAACGTATCACCTGATCGGGTCCCTTTTATCTTCTTGAGTTTATTATATTATGTTTCACTAGAATCGTCATTTGTTGGTACAGGGGGTGTGTACATGAGTGAGTCTTGTGTGCAGTGGTCTGACATGTATATTTGTTATGTGCTTTCAGTTTTTCTTCTGGTGTTTTAGGGATCAAGTTACGCTTTTCTCTTTTGCTTTTACCTAAGCTGACCTTCCTCCCACGCCTACGCAATCTCACTCTTTCACTCAATCACAGAATAGATTTAACTTCGGGGAGAATATATATCTTGAGATTTCTTTTTTTGGTAGAGGGTGTCTTGGTTTTGTATAGTACTAGAACCAATTTTTCATTTTTTCTTCGCTAATTCTAAATGGGTGGACTGTATCATGAGGTATTGAGCATAGCACTCATCTGATATTTTTTCGCAGATCCACTAATGGTCGACTTACTGGAGGGTTCCTGGAAGAGATTGACATCCTAAGACGTAGAGGTTGAGGTAGTGGCAGTGATCCCAAGCGGCCAGTCCAGCCGTAGTTTGAAAAATACTAGGCCAGTGTTCCCAACGGGCCAGGTAGGCCGGGCTTTAATGAAGCTGGGCCCGCCCTGTTGAAATTCTCGCGGATCTAGCCTGGCCCGAGCCTGCAGGCCTGGTTAAGCCAGAGCCTGGCCGGGCCGGGCCCGCCTATAGGCCATATAGGCTTTTCCCTGGCTGCTTGTATCCTCAGCCGACCTGCTCATAGCGACCCGCAACTCCCTTTCAACCGCCAAGTTCACGGTCAATGTTTCTCAATTACCCAATATGATTCAAAAAAGAGGAATAATTTCGCTTTATTAGCGAAAAAATACTAAGTGATACTAGAGGGAGTGAATTAATTAATGGAATTAATTGTTGAAAAAGAGATGCTGTTGTTGTGGATCAACTGTGGGCAGTAGCATGGTGATTATATAGAAGGTATCAATACGGGAGTTAACTGTAAATAGTTTACAAAATAGCATTTAAAATAGAGCAGTTTTGCATTATTTTCTTGGGGATTTGAAGTAGTTCTTCATATAAAGTAGGCTCAATGTGAACTGTATAAAAGAAGTGCAGGAGACAAGAGACAAAACTGTATGAGGGGCAGAAGCATCTAGCTTGCTTCTTGCTTCTATAACCGTGAGTGAAGGTGGCCTTGCGGTACAAAAAAGTGGGACTACTCACCCAAGAGTAGTTCCTTATCATCAGGATATTTCCACTATTATCTGTATGGTCATGTTACCTCTCATTATCCTAACTGTAACTACCCCGCCTTTCTTCACTGAATCTACCTGGCCTCTCGCATCTCTGATGAAATACCAAAAGCTCGGCCATGAGGATCCCATATACTTCTAGTATATTCTAATAGGGATGTATGGATAGCGATGTAGGCGTAGGAGATGCTAGTAATCCACAATACGATCCCTCACTGGTGGGTCCCTCTGGCACATAGTTCGAGTTATTGTGTTTCCAGTTCATTGTGCCAGTACTTCTTTTGTCAGGGCTGTTGGCTCTTATAGTGTCAATACTGAAATGTCAAGTAGGCCTTGGAAAAGATTGGGCTTGAGGGACGATGGTTGGGGTAGTGCTTTAGTAAGAATATGAGTAGTCATCTTCTGATTAAGGCACTTGGTGAGTGTGATTGCTTGTTTCTCAATCGGTTCTTGCACAAAATGATATTAGATATCAATATACTTAGAATGAGCATGGAATTCAGCATTTCAAGCCAATGCAATGGCCCATTAGTTGTCCACATTGATATTCCTTGTTTCCTACTTGTGAAGAGCAAGGCTATGTGATCTTGTAATATAGCTTGTAGTTATAGATGTCTTAACTGCCTGGGTTATGGCCATATAGTAGTATTCCACTTCTGTTGATAAGGTTACCATACTTTGTTTTTTGCGCTTCAATGAAATAGCTGACCTATTCAAGAGAAATGTATAACTACTCATATTACTCTGATTGTCGTCAGACACTCAATAATTATATATAAAGACACATCTGATTTCCACCATTCTCAATCACAAACTATGATTAGGAGTACATGTTAGATACGGAAAGATCCTGTTCACTGCCGTCCAGTCTGAACAATCAGGCGTGATACGATACTGACTCATTTGTGATATGATATAGCAGATATCTTGTCGGAATCCTAATATTGCATATATGTGAGCCTCAATGGCAGATTTGTAGCTTTTTAAAATGTAAAATCTTGCTTCGATCTCCCCCAGAGGTTTTTCTAGACAAATTCAAGAATTGACTGTGATCATAAAGGGATTGCAGAGAAGGATTTTGTGTAAAAACAAAATCTGGTGAATATACTTGCATTGCAGTATGTGTAGTGTTCTTTAGGTTCTGTTGTACTGTATCTCTAGGCTTAGGAAGGGTTGCAAAGGGCCCAGATCCGTTAACTGGAACTTGTCATGCATCTTTCCACACCTTGATTCAATAATATTCTGGGTTACAGCTATTACTCTCAAATCATCATGATAAAGTAAAAGCATAACCTGCTTGTCATAATTAATAAACAGGCTCTAAACCTGGTTGTAAGAGCCTGAGGTGAAATTGTTTTCATGGGAGAAGTTATGAATTTTGGTATACCAGGCTCATAGTGACTGCTGTAGGCAATAGATTAATTTGATCAGGTGACAAGCAAATAAGCGCTTCTATTTATATTTTTCCTTGTTTACCTGAACTGCCATCCCCTCAGGTATTTCCATATACATCATTGCTTCCAGTTCATCATTCAAGAAAACCATGTTTATATCTATTTCTTGAATTTCCCAATTGGGTTTATACAACTTAAGCTTGGCATCAGGCGAATATTAGTAAACTTCATCAACTGAGCAAAGGTCTCTTGCAAATTGATATCTTGTTGCTGGCTATACCCTTAAGCTATTAGTCAGACTTGATTTCTCTGTCTCTGATATCATGCAGGCCTACATTCCCTGTACCTTTGACCGGCAAACTCCATGGATCCAACCAAGGATTACTAGGCAAGACCTATTAATCTATTAATACTAGTATTATCAACATAGAGTTTATAGATTGTACATATCTTGATAGCCTAATCGCTATCATCACTCAATAGATCTTCATCTGGCATCCAAGTATAAATGGTTGGCACACGGTCTGCAATGGACAAATGAACACTGTGTAGGTTGTTTTGTATGACAATCGGCAAGTTATAAAGGTATATACGACTCTAAAGCACAGGATACTGACGACTTTGTTGATTGCCAATTTCAGATCAGTACCGAGTTGCCTATTAAAGGTTTGTGTAGACTTATCTGGTGCAACACAGGCCCATCCTGGAAGGGCTTCTTGGTGCCACTTGTAAGACAGAAACCTAATGGTGGAATTCGAAATAAGGTCACTTTCAAGTAGGATAAGAAATTCAGCCAGGAAAATAGGCTTGAATGTCAGTGTGCTTGAATCAAGGCCAGTGTTAAGAGTAAGTAGTGTATCAGGTGAAGTGCAATAATGCTATTGTACTTGTGTTATACTGCAACAGGTAACAACCTTCCTTACTAATAGCTTAAAGCATTACTATCTTGTCCAATCGTACAGAAATGTTTTGTCGTCTTGGAGTTCCACTATCTGATCAGAAAGTACAGAACAGTCTTGTGGTCTCAGAGTTCTGCTATCTCATCAGATAGTATAGTACTGTCTTGTGGTCTCAGACTTCCAGTATCTTATCATGTAGTATGGTACTGTGTTGTCATTATATGGAACTATCACAATAGTTCTATATGATCAACGTGACTGTTTGGACTATCACAACAGTCATCAGGAGGGAGATCTTGTTGCTTAAATATTTGTAGTACTCAATAGTTTATAGATAAAGAGAATCGTATTGCAACTTCTTAGTATTGAAAATTACTTAGATGGTGGTATTAAGATCGTAGCTCCAAGATCTGAAAACTTGTCTTATATAGCCATCTTTACAACCCTGACCCTGGTGACTGATTACCTTCGCATTACATAACTCCTATAACTTATAATAAGTCACAGCGTGAAATCTATCAGATTCTTCGTATAAGTCACTGCATATCATGCCGTTAACCAATCAACATACATAAAATCACTCATGTGCTTGAATGAGTCACAGGTGTGAAACTCAAGACTCATAATATCAGTCATGTGGCGTAATCATTACATCATATGACTGACAATCGTGAGTCATTAAAACAATCAACAAATCCTAATATAACAACTTGAATAACTCACTATCACACAGTCATGTGAGATACTATTTGTCAACTGCCTTCATACTTTGAATGAATAATATACTTATAACTAATAACTATTAGTCATGTGAAATCTGCATTGCTTAGTGACAATTTGGTGCAAGAAGAGTGGAAAAGTCACTCCTTCAATTTTAACACCAAGTGCCAGTAGACTTGTTGCGTATTTCTGCGATGGAAATAGCTGTAAAATTATTGCCAAGTGGCTAAAAGCCTAGGAGGCAGCCAACAAGGAAAGAGTTGGATACTACATCTAACTGCCTATTCTAGGAATGGGAACAACATCGATAGCCAAACTCAGGGTCAGAAATCCTTACCTGTGATACAAAGATAAGAGAAAATACCACAACTCAACTGACATCAGAACATTTCAAAATAAGTTTTGTAAAAAAAGAATCTATTATTAAGCGCTACAAACTCTGAGGATATGAATAAAACAAACAGGTTTTTAATTGATTAAAAGGTGAAAAAGTTGTTTTAGAATCAATATTATGCCACAACTAGCATTGTGTGGCTAAGGTTGTTGTATAAATCCCTTACTTCTATGGTAAAAAAAACAAGAATACAATGAGAAATCTTTTCTGAATGTGTACTTCTTATCATGATATGTGTAACAAACACATTCCTGAAGGTGTTTCGTTAAACGGGGAACGACTAATCGTAGTGCATATCGTGATCGTTGACTATCTTCATAGTCTCGTTGTAGGAAGTCTTATCGCTTATAAGACCGGAAGGT
>Ga0307510_10008833_pt1 | contig 12010 bp, 12 predicted proteins | sample 12_EM_MG_FD_207224 | JGI IMG/M metagenome (GOLD analysis project Ga0307510, IMG submission 207224) | Populus trichocarpa ectomycorrhiza microbial communities from riparian zone in the Pacific Northwest, United States - 12_EM | ecosystem: Host-associated > Plants > Roots > Unclassified | place...
TTAGTTAAGAGCGGTTCTAATCTTGTGGTCTAAAGGTTCTCGTTACTTCGATGTGCATGGGCACCGGAATGGGTGCTGCTGCAGTATTTTTGGGGGAGTTTTGAGTGACAAGCTAATAATAGACATTCGTAATATAACATAATAAACCCGAATAGGTAACCACGGACCTTCCGTGGCCCGTGGCCCGTGGGCGTCGTTGCTGCTGTCAAAAAAGGACGCGCCCGCGGCATGCTGGCAGTTAGCTTCTGATCGTGCGACCTTGCGTTTCCCATCCCTGAACCCTCCCCACCCCTTGTCTTTCGTTTTTATACCATCGTTCTCTCCTTATAACTTCTTCGTTGGCGTTATGGCCAGCTATGACACCCTCGACAGTCGCACGCCTTATGGCTCGGGTGATCCCTACTACTCTTCCTCTACAGGCTACATAACCCCGGTCAACCCAAGGAAATCCCTTAGCAAATGGATCAAGTTTGGTGTCCCGGTTGGCATCCTTGTTGTTGCCGGGGCAGTGGTTGGTGCTGTCCTCGCTACCCGCCACCATAATTCTAGTTCCAGCTCAAGTTCGTCGTCTTCCGGCTCTGGAAGTCCTGCAGCTAGCTCTGCTATTAGTGCCAAGAATGAAGTCGGCATATTCCCCACTGCAACCGATTCTGAGTACATGGTGCCCGTATACCCCGCTACTGTGCGTTTTTACGTAGCTTCTCGTTTTGCAAGTTTTTTTTTTGAACTGCTTCATTTCACAGACAAACACTGCCGCTTTCTCAACCCCCACGTTTAATCCTTCCGATACGGATGTGGAATGGCCTCAGGACCCTTTTCAACCCTCCAATCCGGCCCCCACATCGCTTCGATCCGATCGTCCGCGTCTCATTGCTCCCCAGTACAAATGGAACGTCCTTCCTGACCGCATCTCAAGGGACGCCTACCTTAACAGCTGGAACAATACCATCTTTGGTAATGCCACTGCTTACTATTCCCTACCTCCTGTCGTATACCACATGGACGGTACCAGCGGCATTCTGGACAATGCACGTGAAATCAAGATGCGAATTAAGGCGTTCGCATATGTCGCCAGAATGACAAATGATACCAAATGGGTAGATAGAACCTGGACGGAAATTCAGGTGGGCATCTCATTGACCTCAAGAACGACATGGTTTACAAGCTTCGTTATCTCAGAATGCTGCAGGCAATGGAAGCACAGCATTCGGCCCCACCGCTGACAAATGGAACACAGGCCATTTCCTCGATACAGCAGAGTTTTCTGCGGCCTTTGGCATTGCCTATGACTGGTTATATGAATTTTGGACCGACGACCAGAAGGCGCAGATTCGCTGGACCTTGAACCTGTACGGCCTTGGACCTGGTGTTTCCGTATTCCAGGGAGATCCCAACGGCGTTGGCTGGTGGAGCAAAAGCATCTGGGGTAATTGGAACTGCGTTTGCAATGGTGGTCTCACCATGGCTGCATTGGCCATCCTTGGCGACGACACGACAGGCAACGCCGCGGCTCTGCTAGGCTTTACAATTGACAACGCGAACCAAAACTGCGTTTTGGCTCCCACCAGTGACGGCACGCATAACGAGACCGCCAATTATTGGTACTTCGCAACCACGGGTCATGCCGAGATGTCCGCATCTCTCATCTCGGCAGCTGGATCCGATTTCGGTCTCCTCACTACGAATCCGAGCTTCAACCTCACTGGCGTTTACCACATGTATGTGTTCGGAGCGACGTCGCTGTTCAACTACGGCGACCATGGCCCAAACAAGTTCTCCACTACGGCCAACTCCATAACCTTTTATGGGTCATATTACAACAGACCTGAATATGCGTTGTTCCAGCGCGATCAAGCTGACGCACCAGAACCCTGGAGTATGTTTTGGTATGATCCAAGCATTTCCGGTGCTTTTTGGAATGGTCTTGCGCTTGACCACGCCTTTGAGAATCCTGGAGACCAATGGACATCGATGAGAAGTACTTGGACGGATGTCAATGCATTATACGCGGCAATCAAAGCGGGGACACTCCAGGGCCATCAGGCGCATGGTGACCTCGATTGTGGTGACTTTGTCCTCGATGCCCTGGGCCATCGCTGGGCTGGCGAGCTTGGTTCTGGCGACTACCTTGCCGCTGGTTATTTCGCGAGCGAAGATCAAGGCTCGGCTCGGTGGTTGTACTACAGGAAGCGGACAGAGGGTCAAAACACCATTTTGGTGAACCAGCAGAATCAAGATGTCACCGCACAACCCAAAATGATTTATGATTCGTCTGGTACGGTGCAAGGGTCGAGTACGGTATTCAAGGCGCCCAGTGATTCGACTGCTTATGTTGTTTATGATCTGACAAGTGCATATTTCAACGTGTGAGTACGGTTCCTATTTCCGAACTTCAAGGCAATTGACAAGGTTTGTCTAGAACGTCGTTCTCACGCGGGCTTCGACTTGTGAATGGACGGCAGCAAGTACTGTTACAAGATGATATTAACGCGAGTGGGGACGTTATGTGGCGCATGCACACCAATGCTACAGTCAGCGTAGACTCAGGTGGAACGTCGGCGACGTTAACGCTGGAGGGCCAGACGTTAAAGGTTGCCATATTGAACCCACCTTCGGGTGCGCAATTCACGAAGGCAGACGCGGTGCGATTACCGGGGGACTCAAAGCCGCCACCGGGCCAGGTGGACCAACCAAACCCGGGTGTGACGGTGTTGATAATTGATCTCCCTGCTGGAGAGTATAGTTTGCAGGTCTTGTTCAGCCCCCAGTGGCCCGGGCTACAGCAGAGCGACTATGTGACGCCGACGTCGGTGCCGCTTAGCAGCTGGTCGCTCACGAGTCACAATTAGGGGAGAGGACTAGTACTAGTGGTACACACGATTGACATTTTGGACAAGGACTGGACAGACAGTTTCTCTTAGTCGACTTGTGATGATAGGACAATAATTTTTTTTACTTACCTAAATCCTTGACGACGGACACATTGATCTAATTTAATGAGATGAGAGACAAGAGCGATGCCTGTAGTGACAGCAACAGGACAGCGTTCCCACCCCTCGTTGAGTTTGGGTTCCTTCTCAGCCTTTTTTCCTTTCTCCTTTCCTCCATTCCCCATACCCACCGCCTCTCCCGTCCGTCTCTCTCACCCGGCTGGTCCATCGACGGTTTTGACCCTCCTTACTTGTCATGTCCGTCCATCTCAATCGCAAGCTTGCCATCACACTCCTTTTCTCCCTCGCCCTTCTTTTAGCCTTAGCTCGCCCGTCTTCCGCCAATGCCCTTTCTCCCGACTCTCCCAGTCGTCGTGATCACCACAACATCCATCGCATGATCAAGAGACGAGTGGCAAACCCCGACGTCGCCCGTCAACTACCCAGTGATGGGGCTATTGGTGCTGGCGCTAATCCTCCTGCAGACAGTTCCTCTCCCTCGACCCCCTCAAGTACACCTTCCTCCCCTTCTCCTTCGGCCGATCAACAGCCCTCCTCGGCTGCACCTTCCTCCAGTTCATCACCCTCTGCGGTGGCATCAAGTTCCGCTGTGAGTCATTTTCCATTCACTTGGAGATGTTCAGGGATACTCATCACCTTGAACAGGACCAGCCATTGGCGTCCAGTCCGAGCCCCAGCTCGTCAACTTCCACCACTTCTACCGCCCCCGCTGCAACCTCTACCTCTACGTCTACCTCCGATGGGACCACCCCGTCTACCTCGGATACTCCGACACCGACGACGCAGAAAGATACCCCGTTGACCACCGCCAAAGATAGTCAAACTGTCTCGATTCAGTCGGTCACACTTACGAGCCATATCGCGGCGGCTTCGTCCTCTGCTCCAAGCGATGCTCAACTTGGTGCATCCAGCCTCTCTCACACCACCATCACGATCCTCATCGTACTCGCCGCGTCCATCGGTGGCTGCGCCATCATCTGGACCATCATTCGCAAATGGAAGTTCCGTCCCTCCGCTCAATTCGAGGATCGCCTCGAGCCCGTCGACTGGCAACCCACAGAACATGACAGCGGCCTCCCCACTCACCGTAGGATGAATTCCAATGCGTCTTCGTTCCACTCTGCGGGTCACGACAACATGGGCCTCTCCCGGAACAACAGCGGTGGCGCGTACAATGCTGGTCGCAGCCTTTCTCCTCTGCCTGACCACGACTTTACCGCTGGCCCCGCGGCCCTTGCGCCCGGTGGTGGTTATGCTGACCTCGCTCGTGGTCCCAGCCCCCAGCCCCAGATGCAGGAGCCTCTTCACCGTGGCCCCAGCGTCAATCGAGGCTACGGTGATTACCCGGCCCCCGCTCATCAATACCAAGGTGGCCAGGAGGCTTACGACTACGGCAATGCCGACCCTAGATACTGAGTGAACCGACCGTGATGATGAATTGCAACGTCGGCCCTCAAAGGACCTGTCCCCTCTTTCCTCATCGGTCGAAGTAACGTAGAACAGACCCTCATCCCTGTCCTACGAGTCGTAGAGCGTCCCCCCGTCCTGCGTCTCGTAGAATGTCCTCCTTCCCTTACTTTCTTCATTCCCCTGATATATTTTTTGGCCTTCGATTTTGCAACGCGAGCGTAAGCAGCGTGATTGACGGTTTGTTCATGCACCGTCATACGTAGGCGTACTTGCGTAGTAATTTTTTGTCTTGTATATCACGCGTACATATCTCATTTTCAATTCGTGGTTTTCTTTCTCTCCCTCTCTCGTCAATGTGGGCGTCTTTCGATGCATTATTATTCAAAGGACTGGCCGAAAAAACACGTCCACCGATTGTAATACGAGAGAGATACTCATCGAAGATGGTAATACATCATACCGACCAAGGGAACTAGCGAAAGCACATATACCCAACCCCATGACCATGTCTGTGTGTTCCTTGTCCCCCCTCCCCTCTGCCTGTACCGCAAAGACATACCCGGCTCTGACGGGTCGATGATATTCGTCCGCTCAAACAACGCCTCCAGGCCCGTCGTCGCGTCTCTTGCCTTCCGCGCGGGCAAAGGGCCGCGTGAGGCCAGCTCGGGTCGCACAGGGGCCGCGGTCGGTGTCCAATCCATCGCGTCATCGTCATCCTCGTTCCGGTCCCGCGGACGCATTTCTGCGTCGCGCGATTGCGACGCGGGCATAAGGGAGTGTGCCTGTTGCGGCGGCGGCGGCGACGAGGAGGGCGAGGACAACGATGGGTGGGAAAAGGTGGCTGGCCTGAGAGAGGTGTGGCCGAAGACGGGTCCCGACGCGTGCCACGTGCGTAGGGGGATTGGCGCGGAGGAGAGGGAGAGGCTGTCGAGTAGTGTGGGCGGGTCGAGGTTGTAGCCGCGGGGATGTGAAGTGGATGATGTCTTTGCAATCGTCGCGTTGTTGGCCGTTGTGGAGTTGGGAGGGGGGGTGTGAGAGAGGCGCGAGGAGGCGCTCGCGGTTGGAGTGCTGGCGCGGGAGGTGGAAGAGTCTATCAGGCGCACGGCTGGCGCCCGATGAAGGCGAAGGGTGAGGAAGGAGTAAATGAATGTCTGGTGGGCGTCACATCAGATATTAGAATGAGAGAGAAGCTGGGTAGTCTTTGCTTACGAATATTTCGAAGCACAGTACGAAGGCAAAGTAGATGCGACTGCCGACCGAAGCAGGACGGGAGTGCAAGGACAAGAAGTCCAAGGAAGGACGATACCAGGGCAGCGCAATCAAACTTGTCGTGATTATTCTCCCCGCCCACACTGCGGCCTGTAAGATCTACGGGGAACGTTGCGGAGTGAGCAGATGCGCGGCAAGTTTCCTCTAACGGAAGGAAATAGATTTACAATGTATCGTTCTCTGCCACGCATGCGTACTTTCCGGCCCTGGAGCTCTGCTCTCCGAAAATGTGCATAGGTGGGCAACCAAGCCGTCCAGAGTATGGAGAGGAGGGTCAGAATTGGGAGTAATGGAACAAGTGAGCCCCATTCTGGTAACGTCAGATGACCCATGGCGCCTGGGGATCGCGATGGGAAAGTCAACACGAGCAGAAAACAACTAAACGCGCAGAGGACGCACCGGCCACATCGGCAGATACAGCCACGAACAGGGTAGCCGCCCATAACGCGCCGCGCGCGGTCCACCATCGCAGCTCGCGGGACAGCTTGTGTCGATCCATGTTGGACAGCGCAACCTGGTGTCGCCGCGTAACTTTCCTTTTACTCTCGTTCAGCCACGATCCGAGCGCGTTCGAACGCGCCATGTCGTCCTTTTTGCGTATCTCCTCTTCGACGAAGGGGGCACACCTCTCGCAGACGAGTGGGTAGCGCGCGTAGATGGAGGCTTTGTAGGCCGCGAAGCCTGCGAGGCGAGGTGCATAATCGGGATCCTGCAGAACAAACGGTACGGGACGCCGATGGTAAGAGCCTTTACAGCTTTTAAGACTGCGTACGGGCAGGGGGGGCGCACGTCATCGGAAGGCGGTAGATAGCTCGATAGTAGGCTGTTCACGAGCCTCTGGTTTGATTGGCAGACAGAGCAGAACGGTGCGTTCCCGAAGGTGCTGAGGAGGCGATCTTTCCGTGGGGACGCTGCAGGTGCGGAGGTCAGAGGCCTGTGAGAGGATAAGACAGGGAAGACGCACCTCGCCGAGCGAACGATCTACGGTTCAAGGTCTCATCGTGCATGGCAGGATCATCGGAGAGAATGTCGCCCTTCGCGTCATAGTGGTTCCAGCAGGCGCAATGAGGGCAAAGAAAGGAGAGTGGCTGAGCTGGTGGGGGTGAGATGGACGTCTGGCAGAAGAAGCAGAGAGTGCGGGCTGGTCGACGTAAAAGAGTACCCATCGAGTTGTCAGCGTTGGTGGTTGGCAAGAAGGTAACACGACCACCACAACACGAGCTCATCTCGGGCCGATGTCACTCGCACCCACACCGTCAGCAGCGCGCGGAGATCTCACCCTACAGCCTCCCTTCTTCACATCCTCGCTCTTTGTAAACACCTGTCGTACAGACATAGACAGGCTCACCGATCTATTCATTCAAGAGTATGCGCACGGTGCCACCGCACCATTTGCTCTGTTCAAGAGTATATGGCAAGAGCAAGGATGGACCTATATGCACCTCAAAGTCTTCGATGCTCGTACACGCCATACATTCTTAACCGTCGTATGTAGACTCTTCATCGGTGCGTAATTCTCACACTTTCACGAATGCGTTGATAAATATAAGTCAATTTAGAACGTTTTGCGGAACACGTCGAGCCAATACGCAGATGTGTCGCCCTTTTTGGATTATATACCTTCTATTATACACAACCACGAGACACTCAAATACCGCTCTACTCTATAACGCACGTTGATATTGCCATTGGTGGGTGCTGTTCTACCTTGGTTGGGCTCGGTGACTTGACAATTCCACGATAACAGATCAGTATGAATTACTCCTCGAAACACCAAAGGCAGTTTCGCCAATTTTGGCCCCATATGCATCCCAGGTCCTGTCCACATTATTAAACGCGAAAATGTTCTATGTGTTACCGGTATCTGGACTGGGATCATATAATCCTCGTGTACTCCCGCGTGAGGTGTATATTGAAGATGTGGATGAGACGAACCAAAGAGATACACAGGCCCTTCCATTGGAGTCGGAACTCGACCCTTCGGTGCTCGGCTTAGGCAGCACACAAGAAGTTACGACGACGACGCCGACAAGGGTACCAAAAAAGAAGGGACGACCGTCGAAGCGTGACAGGGCAAAACGGGCGAAAGAAGCTTTCGCCGGACTCGATCGATGGCTAGACCGGACAGACTCTGTGAGTCGGGTGGCGAGTAGGACTGGAACTGGAACTGGGCCGAGTCGCGCGCGAGGTGACGCACTGCTCTCTCATGCGCCAACTGTGTCAAGAGCAAACTATCGTGCGCAAAAGGCACGTGTGCTAGGCGCTTTGTTGGTGAGGGAAGGCAGCGAAGGGGTGGAGGCATTGGAACGAGCAAACATGGCGGTGCTAGCCCGGCTGAAGAAGATTGATGCGATGGCGGCCGAGAAAGGCATGGAGGTGGGTGGAGAAGGGGGGGAGTTGACAGGGCTGGGACGTGTTGAACGAGCGGCGGGGGAATTACGGGGAGGTGGCAAGGGCGGTATCTTGGGTTTGAGCGAAGGCGCTGGTACGGGCAAAGATGCAGCTACGTAGAGGTTGAAACGATGTTACATAATCAAGTAACGACCTCAATCTTCCTCCCAACGCAACCCGACGGTCAGACAACCGAGCTCGCAGCTCTCTCACTCAACTCGTCCTCTCTTTTCCTTCCATTTCCCCTCCCTTGTATCACTACCACAATCCCTTGACCTTTCCCTCTTTTCCGCCATGGCCAGACGGCCCTCTAAGCACTATGTTGCCAACCTGGAAGCCTCCTCCACAACAAATCTTCTTCCGTCGCGACAGCCGAGCGTGCAGGCCGCGCTCTTGCGAGGCCCAACACCTCGCACACCCTTCAGCACCTCTTCCCTTGTCAGTGTCTCTTATTCCATATAACTTGCGGTTCATTTATCTCACATACTTAGCATGAGTCTCCTTATCCTTCATCAGTGGGTAGCAGGGCCGCCTTGGTGCCGTCAATATCAGAGAAAGTACGTGTACCACTATCCCTCCTGCATTACGGCTTCAAACTCATCCTTTCTTTCTTTTTCTTTTTATCTTGCTTCTAGTTTTCTTTATCTCCCGACCCTGCTTCCTGGGGCTCCGATCTTTCTCCCAATCACCACGAGCCTGATGACTACCTTCACAACCCCGACCCTAAACGTGACAGGAAGAATGACATAGGTGGCTCGATATTTACGTATCGCGGTCTCACAAATCTTGGCTGTTTGACTGTTCTGGTCATGTTTCTACTTGCTCTATTGTTCGTCTTCCTGCTTTGAAGTCTACTCCATACTTACCGGCTCATGTCTACTCTCTCGACAGCGCCGGCTATCCAATAATTACCTTTTTCACAAAGCATCCCCTTTCTCGGCAAGGTGGATTCAACCTCGGGGGAACTAACAGTTCTGGACAAGTCGGGATAATCATCTGATTTCTTTCAGATCTTGCACTGACTCCTTTACCCGTCTTACAGGTACCTCAGGTCATTGGCAGCCGTCTTCTCATCGACGCAGACACCCCCCAGGATGCTTGGACCATCACCTCCTTCCACGATCCGACTCAGGAACTTCAGCTGATATTTTCTGACGAGTTCAATCTCCCAAATCGCACCTTCTACCCCGGTGATGACCCATATTTCGAGGCTGTCGACCTTCATTACTGGCAAACAGGCAACCTCGAGTGGTACGACCCCGAAGCGATCATTACAAGAGATGGTGTCCTCGAGATCACTCTCAGTGAAAGGGAGAATCACAACTTGAAATACACGGGTGGTATGCTGTCGTCATGGAACAAGTTTTGTTTCACAGGCGGCCTCATTCTTGCCAATGTCTCCTTACCTGGATCGAGTGACGCGGTAGGCTTGTGGCCTGCTATCTGGACCCTGGGGAACCTTGGCCGCGCCGGATATGGCGCTTCCCTCGACGGCTTGGTACGTATCCCTGACCCCTTCTAATTGATCAGTGTTGAACATACAAACTATTTTACGATAGTGGCCGTATTCATATGATTCATGCGATGTCGGAACTCTTGCTAATCAGTCCCTGAACGGCCTGCCAGCGGCGGCGATCGGCAATGGAGACCCATACCATGACTATGCGCTCTCTTATCTCGAGGGTCAACGATTATCTCGCTGTACATGTCCAGGTGAATCGCATCCTGGGCCTATGCACCCAGACGGGACGTTTGTTGGGAGGTCTGCACCAGAGATCGACATTTTCGAGGCGACTGTACGTCTGAGAGCGAGTTATCTCTGATTCTGAATTTGACCCAGCTCTCTTTCAGGGTATAAAGGACCCAATTACTGGTGTTACGATTGGTCAGGTCTCCCAATCCTGTCAATTTGCCGTGCGTTTATCCACATACTTGTGATCCTTATGGCTTACACACCATCTCTTCAGCCATTCAACTTTAACTATACTTACATGACCAATTACACCAGCATTCATAACACCAGTGTCACGGAGCTGAATCCGTACATGGGTGGTGTGTACCAGCAAGCTGTTTCTGCCCTTACGACCACCGACCAAACGGCCTACGAGCGGAATGGAGGTGGTTACTCCATTTATGGTTTTGAATATAAACCTGGGATTGGTGATGCTGTATGTCGTCTCTTACATCCCATTCCCATCTGACTGAGTTTGGCAGTATGTCACCTGGGTATCAGGCAATCTGCCAAGTTGGACGTTGCTAAGCGCTGGCATGGGACCTGATCCGGTAGTCGAGGTCGGCCAGCGGCCTATCCCCCAAGAACCACTGGTATGTAGATTTTGACGCGATGTATCACCCTTACTGAAATGTATACAGTACATGCTCGCCAATCTAGGAATATCACCAAATTTCGGCTTCATAGACTTTACTCGTTTAACATTCCCAGCCACTATGCGAATTGATTATATCCGCGTCTACCAGCCAAAGGACCAAATCAATTATGGGTGTGATCCAGAGGGTTTCCCGACGGATGCGTATATCAAAACGTTAGTTGCGCTATTTATTGAGTATATACTCGTGGCTGACCTATCCCTGATGAAGTTATCCCGAGGCGTACACCAACCCCAATTTGACAACCTGGAACAATGATTACAAACAGCCACTCCCGAAAAACAATCTCATTTCACAGTGTTAGGTAGTGTACGAGGACTTTCGTGCCGCTTTGTTGCGTATAACTATGCCACACAAGATCTTGCGGACCGCACTACGGCTGTGATCCTTCTCCAAATCTTGTTCACCGCGCTCTTCACTCGCTAGAAGAGCTGGATGCTCATTAATGTGCGCTAGCTTTCATTACATACATTCTTCACTTCAAAATTGTCGCGTTTGGACTTTTCGCTCTGTGTATACCCTACCTGCTTTAACGACTACTAGCTTAGCCTTGCATTTTCGCAGCATGAGCCTAAGCTCGTGTTTTCTATCTTATTCGTTCATCCCGGGACATTCTTGATACACAGCAAATATCCACCCCGTACATTCACCAATGATTTGATGTGGTTATAGGAGTGTTTTGTATTGCCAAGAGCACCTTTGGTGAGAATATACGATTCTATTAAAACAATTATCTTTGGCCAACCTGCAGTGCATGCTCAAAACTGTAGTACAATAAATTGTGTATAGCCCGTGCCTATAGTCTTGCTCAAAGTGGTACCAAAATAGAAACGCATGCGAGGTGATGGCACTTAAGATGCTTTCCCTGTACGTGTACTGTATGTAATAAGTGCACTACGCGTAGTGATGGTGATGATGACTGCTCTCCATAATCCACCCGCCTTCCAAGTGATTTTTGTTTCCCTATGAATACTATGGAGGAGACCGTTGCAGTGCTTCCAGCTTTGCCAATGTTCGCTCAAGCGTGATGATGCCTCCCGCGGTCAACCGTGGCACAGCCGGTTCCCTGTCGCGATCACCGGCGCCAGAGGCAGAGGCAGCGACGGCGGCAGCAGCAGCAGCAGCAGCAGCCGACGACGGCTCCTGAGGCGTTTCTCCGCGGCTCTTCTCGACCAGAGCGCGGGCGTCGCAGAGCACTTTGGCGAGCCGGCCGTGCTTGTGGTACAGCCAGTTGATTTCCGACTCGAGTGAGCCGAGCGGGATTTCGAGCGCGCGTCGCACAAAGCCGCGCGAGAGGACGTACGCCTTTTCGTTGTACAGCCGGCTGTTGATGATGCCCTCCTCGGTCCCACGGAGTTTGTCGTATGCGGGTTCACAGAACCAACTTTACCCAGAGAACCCGCGGATCGAGTCAGAGAGAAGACGTTTGAGCAGGCAAGTAAATTGGGTATACGTACGGTTCTTTCACCAAGACGAGACCTTGGATGGAAACCAGGGCTTGAAGTAGCGATGATCGCGATGGACTCCACGATTCGCTTCTGTCTCCTGCCCATGTGCCAAGAATAGATAAACAGACTTTGCCCTCTTCGTACAGGTTCCTA
>Ga0307510_10008834_pt1 | contig 12010 bp, 7 predicted proteins | sample 12_EM_MG_FD_207224 | JGI IMG/M metagenome (GOLD analysis project Ga0307510, IMG submission 207224) | Populus trichocarpa ectomycorrhiza microbial communities from riparian zone in the Pacific Northwest, United States - 12_EM | ecosystem: Host-associated > Plants > Roots > Unclassified | place...
CCCTCTTCTCGGCCGCTCCCCCCCCCGCGCCCCCGGCCGGGGGGGGGGCCCCCCCCCCCCGAGAATCAATCATCGGCAAAGCTTGTTAAATGTGAGAAAAGCAATTGCTAGTTACGAAGCAGAATGTATTTTACCTTCCTCGCTGCAATATAAATCCTGGTCTTCTGGATCCAAGTCCATATCAAGTATCTGATAACAAGTGGAATTACAAAGTATATGTTCAGAAAAAAGGAGAAATTGTCAAAAGAAACAGGATAATCACCATCTGTTTGAATGCAGTATACAGTTACCATTGCTTCAATGTCTGAAAAATATGGTACATCATCATCACTCTGGATAGATGGCTCAGCTGGATCTGATACTGAATGGTTTACTACTAGTTCTGAAGAAGCAAAATCTGAAGAGCCCACTTTCACATGTGATACTCGATGATTTTGAACTCTGTCTGGTGCATCTTCTACCTGTTTAATAGCAGACACATTTGTCTGGGGATATGTAAAGAAATCAGAAACCAAAGACGGCTTCTCTAATAAAGAATCAGCTGATTCATTACTCATATGCTTGGCCATTGGGGTTTCTGTAGTTTCTTCCTTCAGTTTAGTAGGAACAAGAGTTTCCATCTTAGTGTCTGCTGAGTTAAATTGAGTTGAGCCACCAAAAGCAAAACCTGCACTCCTACGAGTGGAGTCACTGCTGGGCAACTCAAGTTTCAAACTATGATCACCTACAGGATGGACTGGACCAGGTTCTGGCATCGCCTGTAATCTTACCATCTGAGAAGATGCAAGCAATTGTCCAGGATTTTCTAGATCCCTGTGAGCGACTACTGAAACTACACTACCTATTTTATTACTCGGTAATTCCTTAGCAGATAAAGAATTTGGTTTGCCAGCATGTTGGAAATTCCTTTGCACCAAGGAGGTAACTGATCTTGGGCGCCAGTCAGTGGGGAGGTCTATATCATCATTGAATGGGATCTCTGTGTCCTCAGTGTTTAGCACACAGCAAATAATCCCATCTTTCACCTCAGGATGCGGATCTAGAAGTGATGTTGATGAAACAAACTGGAACTCAGAATTACAACCTGCATCCACACTACAGTGAGACCCCCTATTCTCCCATAAGTTTCCAGGACAAGCACCTGAGTGATTTTTAGAACAGTCTGCTGATATTGATGCTTCTGGTTCAGTTACATTGGGCCTGTGATTTTCGTTAGAATTATTTGGTGAATCCAACAAAATTGTATTGAGACAAGCAATGTAAGAATTGGTGCTGAAATCTTTTCCATCCATATCCACACTTGCCCCTTCCTCGTCATTAGACAAATAATTGGTAAGTTCAGCCAGAAAATCTTCTGTGCTATGAGATGAATTTTGTGGCACATCACTCAGTATTTCCATTTTTAACTCTGAGTCTTTTTGGAGATCATCGAAACTTGTCGAACATGCATTCTTAATATCACCATCATCAAGGAGTGAAAAAGCATCACCATGGTGCATATCTTTGTCATGTAATCCAAGATTGTTTGGAATATCTGGCACTGAAATCCCTTCATCCATTCTCCAAATAGGCATCTCAGGAAGTGGAGAAGAGAACTCCAAATTGTGAAATGACAAACTACACTCTGGAACTGGTGAACTAAGAACATCATTTCCATCAAAGTTAGAGCACCCATGTAACAAGTCATCATCAACTGGCAGTTGTTGACTGAGTTCCTCGACCACGGTTCTGTTTTCAGTGTTAGATGGATCCTCTCCAAGTATATGGGGAATGTGTATATTGTCTTGCTCCATTGAATAATCTTCTTGAATTGTATTATGGAATTCAGTATCAAAGGCATGGGCAGTACCACTACTCACAATTGGAGGAAACACATGATGCATCATGTCCAAATTTGATTCCTGAAGTGCGAAGTGAGTTGTAACTGGATCTCCAAGCATGCATTGTGTGGATAATTGCTCATATTCATTGCCAACATAATTGTTATTATTGGGGGAATCAAGAAAACTCAACTCCATGGAATTAAATGGTTTGCTGCAAATTCTTTTACGCGGAGCATAGTAACAATGGCGGACACTTTCAGTTTTCCTCTTCCCTGAAAAACATTTATTTTCTTTTGAATTTCCAGCTCTACTGAATTTTGATGGAAAAGTCGATGCAGAACACTCAAACTCAGTCATGTGAAAAGCAGCCTCTGAAGAAACAACCGGATCATAAAGGAGAGAATACCAGCGATCTCGTATTTCTCGAACAGTGAATTTTTGAGAAAATTGTACTGCTCCTTTTGCCAGTGATTCCAAGGAAGCACCAGCCTGCAAAACATAAAAAAGAAACAAAAATAAATAGGGATTCCCAAAACAATCACACTGAACAAAAGTCAGCATGCTTTAACAATTGATATTTAATTAGACAATGGTAGCAAACCAATGATCCAACCCCACAACAACAACAAAAAAAGATAAGATAAGAAGCTGCACCAAGCACCAATTGACAAGGTTTTTTTATATGCTTCAGTCTTAAGAAGCATAAAAAAGAGGTACAACTACTAAAACCCATGTGCTGCTACTTTTAAACAGTCTATAAACACACATATATTCAAAAAGCTTAATAAAGAGAGCAATAAGAACAATGGTTCTAACAGATGAAGAAATAAAATTTTCACTGTCAATAACTATATCGTCAAAACTGCAAGCAAAAAGAGTTAACAGTAAAATTCCTATGGATGCAATGGGAGCAAAACTTCACTCACAAATGCACTGGTTGACACAGACATCCTAGCCAACAACCACAACTTAAATTTTTATGGTTTCAACTTAGTATTCAATGTTTTCCTCATGTATTACACCTTGCCATGTCCATGGCTGTCATCTCTCTTCTTCTTACTGCCATGCACTAGTAAAAGCATATAGACAACATTCAGAATAAAAGAATGCAAGACCTCTCTTTCACAGACACCCGGAATTTCTCTTCTTGAAATACTTATGCAAGGTCATACCAACGAATTAGAAAAATAATTGGTGTTGCTGATACATCTCACCACCAATGTTTTCTACTGTCCGCAGTGCAACCACCAGCACCACTAAATCCCCCCTTTTGCACTGGCTCATGAAGAAATTTCCTATTTTAAATTCCTTGCGAAAATGAAGCATTACAAATATCCCTCCTGGCTTATACCTTACATATTCAATATCTCAATGCCTCTGATAACAGCTATCATATCATTACCGAAGCCACGTAGAATCTCACAATCACCAAAACCAGTATATCCGAAAAACAGAACCGGACCCTCATCATTTACCATTAACAAAATCGAAACTCACAAAACAACACTATCATAGCATAAAAAAATTAACCATTCTTTTTCACATGTTAAGAACACTATTTATTTCTAAGTTCGAATTCAGATTTTCTTCGATATTGGCCATTTAACATGTTGAAAATCCTGCCCTAATTAAAACATCAAATACAGCAATAATTATGTCCTCAAAATCCATGCTACAAGAAAAGATAGATACAGAATAATCTTTGTTTCAAGAAATTCATGCTTGAAAACAAGAAAAATCCACCATTACAGAATAACAATAAAAAATAAAAATAATTAGTATAAAAAGATGGGTTTTATTCACTTTTTTTTTAATTAACAAAGAATTGGTGGAATAATACTGATGATGAAAAAAAGATTTTTACCTCAATAGAGTTTTTTAACAAAACGTCATCTTCTGGAATCCAAGGAGAGACAGGGCCGAGAGCTCCCATGCCTAAAAAATAAACATGCAAGAGAAGCAGCTGGAGGCTTTTCTTTTATAGAAACGTGGGCAGTGAAGGGAGTCTGGTTCTCGCTGGTGCGTCGGCTCGCTCAGGTGACCGGAGATTTCATGAAAAAAGCTATGGAAGTAACGTCGGGGAAGGGCACGTGTGCCAACTACTGCTTTCTCAGGTGACGAGGAACTGGGAAACTTTGCTAATTGTCTGTCGCGGGCAGAAAGAGTGTTCCTGGGGGTTTGACCTTTTGACTAAAAAGAGGAACTCTTGAGAATTACGTGAATTTGACGAAACTACCCTTGAAGAGAATTGAGAAGAGCCACCGCTTTGGTTCTCTCCACCGCTTACTATATCGGTGATGGTGACCTGTCGCCGCGAACGGCTGTTGTCCGTCTCGAGATGGAAAATTAGATAAAGTTAATTGGTTGGGGAGGCGGCGAGTCGGGTTTTTAAGCTTCCTTTTCAGAGCCGAAATTGAATTGCCTTTTTGTTGTTTCGCACTATATGGGGGTAGTTGTGTCTAAGCGAATTACGGGGTGTGGGGCAGAAAGATTTTGCTGCTAGGCTGTGAAAATAACGGCTTTTGATTTATTTTTTCTTGTTTTTTTATTTCGTGGTTAGAAGGAAATTGAATTTCTCTTGTATTCCGAGATAATTAAGGAATATTTAATGGAAAATATAATATTATTCTCGAAAAAAAGAGAGGAAGTGTGACTGTCTAACTTTTTTCCAAAAAATCTCTCTCAGTCCAAAAATATTATCCTGTTGAAAATAGAATAGAATCTATCTCGATTTTATCTTTCTGACTGAAAATCAATTGAACTTCTACATTAAAAGCGTGTTTGGCAATATGGTTATGGATGCTTTTCAAATAATTTTTCGTGCTAAAATACATATCAAAGATGTTTTTTTATTTTTTAAAAATTATTTTTGATATCAGCACATCAAAACGATCCAAAACGTATAAATTATATTAAAATTTTTTTAAAAAAAAATCAATTTTTTTGGAAACGCGGGTTGAACCGCGTTCCCAAATGCTTCCTAAAAATCACTTGAAAATCCTTGCAAAAAAAACATCGTTATTGTTTGATTTCAGTGAATTTAAAACAATATTTGATAAAATCAATTAGTTCCGACAATCATCAGAGATAAAATTTAAAATCTTGAATCTACTTAGCCCTCAGTAAAATCTAAAATGGACGGTGCATTAATGCTAAGATCAAGTTTTTTTCTTTTCCTCTTGGGGCTAATTGTCTACTTGGATTGAAACAAGCCTCTTCAAGGCTTGGATGGCATCGAAGGAATAAACTTTTTTTTCCTCGGCATTAGACAGAGAATCTGGTCGAGATGTTGCCTAGGATGGCATTGAGGGATTTATTCTTATTGTTCTGGAATGATGGGTAAGGCTGGCCTTAATTGGAAAGGAAGTGCAAGTGTCGCAAGTAAAAGAACAAGGGACGTCGAGGAAATTGTCAACATGTGTTACTACTTGTGCTAAAATCTTCCGATCTATTTCTTTATTAATTATTTGACGATGATTAGGTAATGGTCGGATAACTGGTTGGTTCTTACAGAAACTTGTAAATGCTGACAATTATTATAGTGAGGGTGTCAATTCCAATTTCCAAGGATGGTCTAAATAATTTCCTGGATGTCATGTGCTGATGAAGAAAACAGAAACATTGCGTGCCTGTTCAATCGAAAAAATTTAAATTTTGTTTTGTTTTAAATTAATATATTTTTAATGTTTTTTAAATTATTTTGATATGCTGATTTTAAAAAATAAAAAAATATTATTGATATATTTTTCTGAGTAAAAAACACTTTGAAAAGCAATTATAAACACACTTTTAAACACCCAAAGATGATGGGCATCCTTTTTTTTAATTATTGATGCCCAAGAATTCATCAATGCAAGAGCAAACTGAGCAGCTGAATTGCGTACAACAATAAGAGATTTAACAAAATCCTCATTGGTAGTAAAATAGGAAGATAAAAGCACCTTTAGTTCGCAAAACTGAGTAAAATCAGCTTGTTATGTTTCGTACATCATTTGGTTGCAAGAATTTTAGAAATGTAATGGACGACTTGATAAGACCTTATTCTAGTTCCTGTAGTTTTTTTAAAATAATTTAGTCCATATATTTGTTTTTATTTACGTGTTTACTCTTAATTTTGTAATGGTTCATTACATGCAGTGCACGGATATTTCAGCTGATGAACATCATATATCATCAAGCAATTTTCGTTTAGGTTAAATCAACAAAGGAAATGAAGAATGCAGAATACATGATGCAATTTCAGCAGCTGAGTGGGATGCCCCTAACTTACTAAATTGATCAGGCCAGATACATGTAGTGCACGGATATTCCAGCTGATGAACAACATATATCATCAAGCAACGCGTAGGAACTTGAAAATTTTCTGTTAAAAACTGAAAATCAGGAATCATTAGACTAATAATTAGTGAGAAGGCGTCCGCAGCGTATCAGTTGTCAAGATGGAAGCAGTCCGGGATAATACAAGTTCATTCTACAGATACTTAAAAGCAAAGCCATTCAAGTATTTCTGATTGGTAACAGTCAATACATGGATAATTTTGAGCAACTTGGATGTAGAGTAACCTCAATTCAGCTGACACTACTCAAGCAAGGGGTAAGTTGTGAGAGATGGCCTGCTTCCCTGGGAAGATTAGGCTGGTTGGGTTGCAATCGCATAGCAAATATGCAAGGACCTTCATTTCAAAATCCCATAACAGAATTGTAGTCCCCTCCATTGTCAACCAAGCCGTATGGATCTTGATCCATTGCTTCCTTCATAACAAAAAGTGAAACATTTGCTTCAAGATTTTCCGTTAATAATATAATCTCTACTACCTGACTAGCTCGTTGGAGCTCCATACTTACTAGTTCCACTTGAAGTTTTCTGTTGATTTGCTCCACATTCCTCGCCTTTAACGGAACAATAAGAAGAAATAGATTCCAATGACTCAAATATCCAAGACAAAAGGACATCAAAGAAGATGGACAGAACTAAATGATCAAACAGGAATACCTTTTTCTTGGAAGTTTCAATCTGATTAGTAAGCACACGATCCTGTCACCAGAAGACAGTATTATAGTGGTTGAGTTGAAGTTTTCAGTTGATTTGCTCCAAATTATAAAGTAACAAAAGAACTGTCCAGACAAATTCTTGCTGAAACATTTATAGCTGAAGTATTCATAGTTCAAGAGCAAAACGTAGAAGTTGAAATACATGTCAATAGACCAGAATTGTTGTTTATATCCATTCTTGTGACAGTTTGAGCTGTCCAGCAAATTTTCCTAGTTTAGAACCCTAAGAATGCTGTGAGCTGGGCCGAATATCTTACCGCACGGTCATGAATAACCCTCCAAGCACTTTCCATATCGCTCTCAAGACTCTGCAGATCCTGAAAGCTCAAACCATTCAAACACTGACCCATCCTCTGCCTGTAAAGTATAATCACGACAACATAAAAAAAAATAGCAAAAAACAGAACAGATACCACCTATGAATAACGAGCATATGGACAACAAATTTCAGGCATTTTATCACCTCATCTCCCTCCTGATTTTCATGTTCACCTCTTTCAGTTTTTCCAAGTTCTCTTTCATTATCTGAGCACACAAGCTTTATACCATTACAGAGAAACACGGAGGGTCTTGACTTAGCACGCACAAAAAAGATAATAGAAATTAGATATAATTAAACACCTCATAGTGGGAGCTCCAAAGATCTATTCCCTTAGTCTGCTGATACTGATCAAATATCCGCTTCGTTCTGGCCATGAAAAATAAAATCAAAATATATAAAAGGGAAGAAGGGTTTGACAGGAAAAGAAAACGAGGGAGAGATAGGGGACATACGTAGTGGAGGGGCTAGTGTAGTCGTGGACCTTGTCAGTGCAAGAAACCATGACAAGAGAGACCTCGGCATCACAAAGAACAGTGAGCTCATGAGCTTTCTTGAAGAGACCATTTCGTCGTTTGGAGTAAGTAACTTGCCTGTTAGTCGAGTTCTCAATCTTCTTGATCTGGATCTTCCCTCTTGCCATATTACTATTGCTTTCTCTACTTGATGAGCCCCTTCTCTCTTTAAGTTCCGCTATTCCTTCAAGCTGATAGCTAGCTAGCTCCTTTGAATTTAATTCTGAATCTTTCTTTTCTTAATGATATAAAGAGAAGAATATTAGAGATGGAAGAGAGGTGAAGGGAGAGGAGAAGGTTTGTTATAAATCCATCCATGTAGGTTAAAATGAAGAGAACTGCCAAAATGGTGAAAGGTTTTGCTGGGATTGATAAAGCATGCTGATGTTATTTCCAAATGTATGATAGGGGACCATTGCTTTCCTCGCTCAGACAGACTAAATTGGCTGTAGACAAAATACTGCCTCCACTCCTGTTTAAAGTTGATTGATTTGATTTGATGCTGAAATAAATCTCCAGTAATCAGGGGAGAATAATTTTATACATTTAGAAATCAGAACGGAGGAGCAAGTGTTGGGGTCTAATTTCCTACTTCTTCCGATTTCCATGTGATAAATTTAGTGAATGAAACGGTAGTAATTGTTGTTTTTTAAATGTGTTTTTTTATTTAAAAATATATTAGAACAATATTTTTTATTTTTTAAATTTTATTTATCATCTCAACACATTAAAATAATTTAAAATAATTTAAAAAAAATCAGTTTTTTTTTTATAAAAAAAACAGTGAACACCACCAAAATGTACAAACATACCGATGCTGGCTCTGAACCAGATACGAGTTGAAAGCATTAGCCATTTGGAGATAGATAAATAAATCTATATGCTACTGAGCAAATTTCAGTTTTATCGTGTGTTTTTTTAGTTTGAACTCGCTTTTAAAAGTTTTTAAAATTATTTTTTATTTGAAAAAAATATCAAATTATTTTTTTTTAGATTTTAATATTCTAATATCAAAGATAAAAAAAATAATGCATTATCAATACAAAAATACTTTTTAAAACCTTCAATACAATTTGAATGGGAAAAAATGATGTATTCATCTTGTAAAATCTTGCAAAAAAAAATTTAAGATCAATTCCTGACCGTAGACTTTGTTATATTTTTCAATCATACAGAGCTGCCCAAATGAGGCATTGATCAAATGATTGACTCGATTAACTCGGAATAATTCACCTAACCCGTGATCTGAGCTGTGAATAAGATATGGACTGGGTCAAGTCTTACAACTTTTCTTCATTTTGGTATCAATATACACATAGGTATCTCAAATGGCCCAGTCTAATAGATTTTTACAAGCCTAAAACATCATTTAACAAGGCCTAAATAGCTTAAATCCTAGGCCCAATGAGATTTCATAGCTATAAGGTCAAGTTATAACTTAAAAAGGTGGGCTAATGTAAAACCGAGGCCCACAACTTTTATTTTTTGCCTATCAGGTTAAGGCTTTAGTTTCCCTGCATCAAAACGTAACAAGGAGTACCCGCATCCTCCTTCGCCTTTCTTGTGTAGGTATGTTTGGAAGAGTAATAATAAATATTTTTTAAAATATTTTTTATTTTAAAATATATTAAATTAATTTTTTTTATTTTTAAAAAATTATTTTTAACATCAGCACATTAAAATGATATAAAAATATTAAAAAAAATATTAATTTCAGCAAAAAAAAATAAATTCAAATTTTTTCAAAAACACTTTCAAAACGCGATGTCAAACACTCATCTGTTAGAAGGATATGAAATTTAGACCCTATTTATTTTTGCATTTCAAATATACCTTTGAAAAAATTTAAAAAGCGCTTTTATAAAATTTGAAAATTTTTAATTTTTTTTTTTAAAATTAATATTTTTTGATGTTTTCATATTATTTTAATGTATTAATATTAAATATTATTTTTAAAAAATAAAAAATATATTATTTTAATATATTTTTAAATAAAAAATACTATAATAAATACCAGGATATCAGACCCGTGTTTCGTATCGACTCGGGTACTTAAGGGTGAGATGCAGAGTCCCAGTGACAGAGGTTAATAAATAGCTTGCCATGACCATGGAGATGACCTCTGGTTTTGATTGATGAGATTTGAGAACGATAGGCCGAGCTCCTACAAACAGGTCTTCTTAGGGTTGTCAAAAGTGGGGCAGTAGGAACGTGACAGGTAGTCCCGTAACCTTTGTTGAGACATTTGGTCTATCTAACGGCCATTACACCAATAATATGCTTAAAGGGTAACCTACACTCTACAAATTTCAGCCTATTGACAACTATTACTTCATCATGTCTTTCACATGCAAGGCCAGACGGACCCCTCTCTATGTCCCAATTGGACCCACACTACAATGGGGACCGTGTATACCGAAGCCCTCCTGTGTATCAAATCTTCGGGGCCCAACAGTGGCTACGTATTTTGTGACGTGGGAGCTTACTTTTCTCTACTAATGGCAGGGGGGCAGGGGTAAAAAATAGGTTGTCTAATTTAACATACAATTGAAACTATCATCTAAGATCTGATAAAATGACACGCCGAGCAGTTGATGGATTAATTTCGCCAGACAAAAGGAAGAGAAAGTCGAAGCAATGTGGTTGTTTTCTTTACGGAGATTCACCTAATATATGCTCAAATAGTCTCCCTCCCTGTTGTATGGGGCAAGTTAGGACGGGTGGGGTAGGATTAGGGTTCTTGATTCGTGTCCGAAGTGACAATATCTGCTGGCTAGCTTTGGTAAATAAGAGCAAGGGAGGAACCTTGGTGACATAAAGGCACCAATATTTGTACTGCCATGTCTACTAGGACAAAAGAACCTCTCGTAAGTGCAGCTCAAAAGCTTATTTAAGTCCATAGACGTTGAAAGCACCAAAGAGTATTTCAAAGGCTTTGCTGGTGGGACCTTGAGATTCCTCGAACACCTTGTTAGCAAGATTTGTAGTAAGTAGTAACGTTTTAATACTCGGATCTAAAGGCAGGCGTACAAGTGGCATATTGATTCAAATTACGTGTTTCTCCGAACATGTCTCCAAAGGGACGCGTTTTTTGCTTTTGCAAAGGTTACCTATAAATTTAACTACGGATCGCGCGCGTGTGTATGTGTTTTTCAAGTACTCGGCCTTCGAAGTTTGAATCGAGTGCTCCTTGGCCTTCACTTTTCCTCGAGGAACAATAAGCCTTCGAGGCCCTGATAAGTTCCTTTTGTTTAGTGCTATACACACACAGTAGCGTGTGCTAAGCACGGCTAACTTTTATTTGTATATGTTTTTTAAAAATGAACTTGATTAGAAAAAAAAAAAAATTGGTTTTTTAATGTTTTTTAATAATTTTAATATATTAATAAATACTTTAACATATTTTCAAATAAAAAATATTTTTATAGAGTATTTTACATCATGATATTAACCGCACACAAAACAATGTAACATGTTTTTTCAACCAATCATAATCTTTGATTTATATATTTTGACTAATATTTTTTATTTTTTATTAAGTTTATTAAAATCACTGCATGATAATTCAATTATGAATTAAATCAAGTGTCTTTTTTCAAGAGCGTGAAACAAATTGCATTACGAAATATACAAGAATATATTTTTATTTCAACAACAATTACAAAATATCTGAAGGATGATCAATTATTTGCCAACAAATTTTTTTTTAATATTGTTAATAATATAAGAATATATTTTTATTTCAGAAGTAATTAAGAAATGTCTAATTAAGGATGATAGATTTTTCGTCAACTAAAACTTCTTTTTTAATATTATCGATGATACATCTAATGTAAATCCCTAAAGAGAAATTAGCATACAGAGCAAATAAGTTCTATCCATTTGAAGGACTGTTGTTAATTAAATTATTAAAGGGTATTGCTGATCGCTAATTAGTTGGTGATAAGTTTCATGATGCATTGTTTGTGTTTTGTAAGCAGTGTATGAGTTTTTTAATAAAAAATATATTAAAATATTTTTTTTTTAATTTTTAATATTAGTATATAAAATTATTTAAAAAATATCTAAAAAATATTAATTATAAAAACAATTTAAAAAACATGTTATAATGTAAAAATATTTATTTTATCTGTTATTAATTGGTTTGAGGTAAAAACACAAGTCGGTATGTTTGAAATTTGCCAGCCAATGCAATCTTTTATGCCGTGGCTAAAACAAATTAGGGTGTTTTGAAGAGTTATTTTTTAAATTATTTTTTTATTTAAAAATATATCAAACTAATTTTTTTATTTTTTAAATTT
>Ga0307510_10008835_pt1 | contig 12009 bp, 11 predicted proteins | sample 12_EM_MG_FD_207224 | JGI IMG/M metagenome (GOLD analysis project Ga0307510, IMG submission 207224) | Populus trichocarpa ectomycorrhiza microbial communities from riparian zone in the Pacific Northwest, United States - 12_EM | ecosystem: Host-associated > Plants > Roots > Unclassified | place...
TGAAGTACTTGAGGTTCGCGTGGTCCGAAAATATCTTTGTCTGGTGGGCACTGCCTTGGAGGTAATGGCGGAAATGCTTGAGAGCATGAATGATAGCCAGGAGTTCTTTGTCGTGTATTTCGTAGTTCCGTTCGGCTGGCTGGAGGGACTTGGAGTAAAAAGCGACTGGGTGTGACCGTCCTAACGCGTCGTCTTGTTCTAGAATTGAGCCCGTGGCATAGTCGCTAGCATCGGTAATCAGGGTGAATGGTTTGTCGTAGTCCGGTAGGATTAAAACCGGCGCGGAGGTGAGTGCGTGCTGTAACGCAGTAAACGCGGTTTCTTGTAAATGGGTCCATGCCCATGGTGTATCCTTCTTTGTAAGGTCGAAAAGAGGTCGTGCCAATGTGGAGTAATCTTGCACGAAACGACGGTAAAAGTTGCAAAATCCTAGAAATTGCTGGATATTCTTGACTGTCTTTGGTCTAGGCCAGTCTTGCACTGCCTTGAGTTTCACGGGGTCCATGCGTAGTTCGCCTTCGGAGATGATAAGTCCAAGGTATTCAACCGAAGTTTGGTTGAAGGAGCATTTGGCGGGTCGAAGGTAGAGGTCCAACTTGAGTAAAAGTTGGAAAACTTGGTGCGTCCAATAGACGAGTTCCGTGATTGTGGTTGCGTAGATAAGGATGTCGTCGAGATAGACGACTATGTGTCCTCCTTTGATTAATGGACCAAATTCGATGTCCATGAAGGTCTGAAATGTCGCGGGTGCATTGCATAGTCCGAAGGTCATGACTGTGGATTCATATAATCCCATGGGTGTCTTGAAGGCCATTTTCCATTCATCGCCTTCACGTACTCAGATATTATTATATCCCCATCATACGTCTAACTTGGTGAAGAATCGTGCTCCCAATAGTTTGTTGACGAGTTCGGGGATAAGTGGGATTGGAGCCGCATTCTTAACAGTAATCGCATTTAGTGGGCAATAATCTTGTACTGGTCGTAATTTGCCATCCTTCTTGTCAATGAAGAAGAAGGAGCATGCGTGGGGTGCTTCGGATCGACGGAGTGTGCCTCGTTTTAGGCCATCTTCAATGTATTCTTTGAGGGCGACTTTCTCAATAGGTGTAAGACGATAAACTGTGGTTTTCTTCATTTCCATGCCTGGGATAAGGTCTATCTTGTGATCCCATGGCTGGTGCTTGGGTAGTCGCTGTACTTCCTCATCTGAGAAGACTTTGTCGTATCGACAGAATTCGGGGGGTATGTCGACATTCTTTGGTTGTTCTGCCTTGGCTAGAGTAGTTGACACCGTAGTTCGAGCGACTACCGGTTCGGGGTAATTAAGTGCATGCCAATGCGCACTCATGTAAGACACCGTGGGGGAAACCACCAGTTCTGCTTGGATAGGAGCGTGCCTTGACGCTGTTGTGGGTTGTGGAGTAGCGTTCCGTGACGCTGTCTTGGGAGGCATCGTGGATGTAACCACCGATCCTGATTGTTGTGGTGTAGCGTACCTTGATGCTTTCTTGGAGGGTACTGTGGACGTAACCACCAGTCCGTTTCTTTGTGTAATCGACACTGTGGGCGTAACCACCGGTTCATATTTAGCCATATTGCGCTGTGACACAACTATGCTCTTCTTGGATGGTGACATCATGGGCAAAACCACTGATTCACTTATCATGTCGTTGTATTCTCCGTGTAGATGGGCCATAATGCATTGTGTTGGATCTATGCCCTGGTAGTTGGATTTGAGGAGATCATCATAGTGGGCTTCCAATTCTTCTGTTGGAAGGAGCTGTGCGAGTTCCAACGTTTTGTCCGGATAATTCGGGTAACAAGAGGTGGGGCAGCGGTCGAGGCATAAGTTGTTCTTTGCCCAGTCTATCTGGGGGTTGTGTGCCCTGAACCAGTCGGTTCCTAGGAGTATGTCATGCCGTCTGATGTTGGTCACGGCCATTTCTGTAGTTTCCTTGTGTTCTTCACCCATCTCCATTCGCAGGATGGCAGTATGGCGGATTGGTCCTTGTTTATTCATGGTTCCATCGACGTTTCTTGGGTAAATTGGTTTCGCGAGTGTAGTCGTGGGGATTTTGTGTGTGTTGATAAACGAGATATTACAGTAGACGCCTTCGGCTCCACTGTCAAGTATTGTATAAGCATCGATTTTTCTCCTGTGGCATACGATTCGAACTTTAACCCGAATTGATGGGGAGCGTATATTTCGAATCGTATCTACTGGTACATGGGGAGTCTTGGGAACTTGGAGATTTCGGAGATTGCTAGAATTACAACGGGATGGTGGTACAACTCTCACTGACAATGCAACAGGAGAGTGCGCTAAAAAGACGAGTGATTGATGTGGGTCACATCAATGTCCAGGAGGTCCGTATTGAAGACAGACAGTGTCTTGAGAGTGGCGTCCATGACGTTCATGTCGATGATAGGCGCAAAACGATTGGTGGACAGCTTGTTTGCTTCCACATTATCATGGATACTCATTTTATCCATGCTGTCGTCCGGGGTAGAGTCCATTTGACGTAAAGAGGTCCCGGGGCGTTTGCCTAAATTGCAATTGGTGGCGACGTGTCCTGGTTTGCCGCAATACATGCAGAGTTTTTCTCTGAAGCGGCGTTCCCTTTCTTCAGGGGAGAGCTTTCCTCAATGAAACGAGGTTCCACGACTACGTCCTTGAAATTGACCGCGTCCTCATGTTGCATTTATTTCCGCGGTAGGTTCTTCTTCTTCAATTGTCTGAATTCGAGGGGTAAAATGACCTCTTCCGCGTCCTCCTCCCGTGGAGGGTGTATAGGATCGTGGTGCGAACATGCAGAAGGAACGATCCAGGTCTCGAGCTTTATCAACGAGATCTGGGAGTGTGGCTGGTTGGGGCGATAGGGCAACTAGTTTCTGTTGGAGTGCCGCGTTAATGCATCGCCTGAAAGCGTACATCTTGGTATTGTCATCGACGCCTGATCGTCAAGCATGTTGGGTCCAATCTTGGTACCAGTCATTAAATTCTTGGTTGCCCATGTATGTGTCATGCATCCCTTTAATAGCTTCTTGTTGGACTTGGGGAGGGATGAATTGCTTCTGGAAAGCGGTCTGGAATTGGATCCATGTCCCATAATTGGTTGGATTGGCTGCTAAAGTGTCAGCGATATGGTCGCTGGCCCAATCTCCTCCACAAGTACCAGCTTTGAAATTGGTCAATGCTGCTGGTACTTTCTTGTCGTCAGTATTGTAGACTGCGTCATTCATTGTATAATAGTTGGCCAGGGTGTTCCAAAAGGCTTGGGCCTTTGTTGGGTTCCCATCATAGGGATCAGGGGTACTCCCCAAGAGTTTGGGAGTCGCGACGTTTCCTGCCATAATAACTGGGGGTGGGGGTGGTGCTGGGGGACTAGGTGGTCTCTGTGGTGGGCCGGTTCTTCCTGCGCGTGGTCGATGGGGAGGAACCTGCGGTGGTATTCCCTTGGGGTTTCCTTTCGGTACAGGTGGTGTCTCTGGCTGGGTTGCGGTGGGTACTGGAGTGGCTTGCGAGGATCTCGAAGAGCCGGTAAGGGTCTGGGGTAAAGGTTCTTCCTTTGCTTTGCCTTTGGACACGGGTGGAGTAAGAAGTGAACTTTCTTCTGGTATTGAAAGTTTGGAGCTTCCAGGAAGCGTACTTGTTGGACGGGACGGGGTTCCTTGGGGACTTGGGGTACTAGGGCGACTGGTGAGTTTCTGGAGGGTAGCAACGATCCGTGTTTCAGCTTCTTGTAGTAGGTTGCTAACGTTGAGTGTGTCCTCGTCTGTGGATGATTTACTGTGGGTGGATTCTTTGTCGGAGTCCGAGTCGTGATCGGATCCTGCTGTGATAAAGCTATCGGCTTTCTTGATTTCTTCAGGGATCCGAGGTTGGGTTTCTTCTGCTTCAGAAGTACTAGGGCTTTGGAAATGTACTTTCCGGTTGTTGAGGTATTTCCACTTGGCGTATAGGGTATCCCACTTGATTTGTTTACCGTGAAAGGTAGCAGTTCACCGTATGAAGTCAAAATCGTCGACTTCGTCAAGGTGGAGGATAAGAAATCGGAATTTGTATGTAACAAGTGCTTCGTTATTCGCTGTGAATTTCCAGGGGGTTTCTACTCCTTCACACCAAATTCCTGGTGTAAGGAAACGGGCAAAGAGACTCCTAGTTTTCTTATAATCTGCAGCAAAGGCGTCAGTGGCGTAGACTGGGATATACGCCTGTTCTTCTTCTGTAAGTTCTAGTCGGAGTTCGGGTGGGAAGTTATTAAGGACGTTTTCCCAAGAGCTCATGCAAGGGTGACTGTGTAACTGGGGTTATCCCAACTATAGAAAATCGTACACACTTTAACCAGACAAGGAGTTCTAGTATCACTATGATGGGTAATGCCTCTATAATCCTCTAGAATACCGTTGATTGTGATCGAAGTACGGTATTTCCAAAAGAACTTATTAAAGGCCCTGATATGCGGAGTGATAGTCTGTAACTCTGTCAAGGGGTGGCTAATATGTGTCTCAGTACGATTCTGTAAAAGGAACAAACAATGTTGTTTGAAGATGTGGAGCTCTGTGCGATTTCTTGTAGGAGCAGTGACACCAAGATAGATAACTTCTGGTAGGTAGATCTGTGATGTGGCTCCAACTAGATCTGAATTTCCTGAGACGCTGGTGTGGTGACTATGGGAAGTAGGGGGTAGTGGTTGTTCGATTCTTGGTAACGCGTTATATGGTCCGTGTAGGACTTCCTGGATGTGATGTGTTACTGGTACCGTGAAAGGATTTGGAGGTGGGGTTGGTTCTCGATAAACTTGGGGAGAGGGAACAGGTTGGGGATGTCGGTCAACGAAGTTCTGGGTACGGCGGAGTCTGTGTCTTCCTCTTTCATTAGAGGGTATGAAGTGTCCTCGTTCCTGGGCTGGGGCTGAGTGATTTCTCCAGCTATGTGGACTGGCCAGGTTGTCGGTTGTAATGGAGACCTTCTATAGGTCCTGTTCTGAAGAATCGGGGGTCCCAGAGGTGGATTCCAAGTGGGGTGGGGGGAGTTCCGGGGTAACGGCTATTGCAACGACAAAGGTCGATTCCGCAGAAACAAAGATCCGGGTTGTCGTCCGAAAAGGTGATCTCTCGGGCACGCCGATATACCGACTCAGGTGTGCTTGGGGGACTGGATTGAGGGGTACCAACCAGAGTGGGGGGTAATGTACTGTCCACGCTGTTGTGATAGGATGAATTGAGCGTGAGAAGATCTGGTTCCAAGAGGATATGCTGGAAGCGTTCCAGGTATTCGGTATCTCTTCCCTGGGTATTTGGCTGGGTGATAGGGAGGGTAAAACCGGAAGGGGGATTGATGAGACTAGTGTGGGGGGTAAGGAGATCTGTGGTCCAGGCGCGGTTGTTCCACCGATACATGAGGATGCGCTCGTCACTGTAGACGAATTGGTACAAGTTAGTTGAAGTGAATTCTCTGCTTGGGTTTGTCTGGAGTCGAATTTCGTTAAATTCCACTTCAACTTTGGTTTCCGACACGTGAAATCTAGATAGAAATCTGATTCTGTGTCTGGCTTGGATCTGCGTGATGATTTCCGGCCTGTGTGATGGGACTCAGTAGTGCCAGAAGAAGGTTTCGTTGTAGAACAAGGAGATCTGAGTGGCTAGGGATTGGTCGAAGTTATGGGCACCAGAGAGTTGCCAATATGCAATGCAACATCTTGCTGCGTTAAGGATGTCGACAAGTTGGTAATCAATGTAATGATAGAAGCGTGGGGCGCTGAAGAGTCGATCAAAGGGGAGGATGTCTAAGAGGTCTTGAGGAACCAAGTGATGTTCACTCCAATATGTAAGTTGGACTTGTTCCTGGAGATTGGCGATCCTTGAGTAAGTTTGCCTTAAGATTTCTTCACGGAAATTTGCCACTTAAGACAAACAACAAAAAAGAGTTGAATAAACCTCTGATTTATTTACACCAAATAAGTCCTTTGTAACTTACTAATAAGTATTACAAAGGGTTTTCTGAAGGTGGTGTAATGAAATCAAATGGTTTAGCAGGGACACGGGGGGTAGGTACGAAACAAGAAAACTGGGGGTCCGTGCGAAGTAAGTCCGTAATATGCGTGCTTCGGTTAACAAAAAGAATCCCTTGCTCTGTGAAATGTAAGTGGCTGCAAAGGATGGCGGTATGACCGTCTAAAAAGTCGTAGGCAACAAGGGGGATGAGGGCTCCTTCAAAGTGAGCGAGCCAAAGGGGAGGGAAACAAGAGAAAACAAACTTAATTGAGTCCAAAAAGGTGGTCTTGATATAGCCAAAGGGGAACTTGGGGGACCACAGGTGCTTGCCTACTTTGGCACAGATGTGGACCGGGGGGAGAGCGCCGTCGGAGTGGATGTGGATGGAGTGATGGGCGTCGGCACGGAAGGGAGTGACGAAGTATGGGGGTGCGTTGGTGTCGAGGTCTTGGGCCCAGGGGATGTGGTTGAGGAACTGACTATTGATGAGCTCCTCGGATGAAAACCAGATTTGACGACCTTGCTTGTAATGGACTGTGTACTGATGAGGGTGTCCGTTGGCAGGGAGGCAAGGTGGGGCGGCAAAGAGGTATTCGAAGGGGCCGACGTTGACAGTGGGATAAAATACTGGGGCAGGGAGAGGAGCGGGTGATGGCAGGGCAGGGGGAGTGATGGTAGCGACAGGTGCGGTGGCAATGGGCGGGGGAATGTTCTTGAGGGGAATGTCCTCAATGGAGACGTGGTCGACCAAGTCACCTGTGAGCTGAAAGTGGCTCCAACTGTCTTGGTTGAGCGGGGGAAGGAGGGCATCAAGTTCTGCTTGGGCGAGGCGGACGACATGGGCGGCGGTTTCTTCTCTGAGTTGTTCGAGGTTGAACTTGGCAACGGCGCGAAGTGCTTCTGTGGTGGGCTCGGGAGTAGATGGAGACAGCGAGCGGACCATGTAGGGATCGATATCAATAGGGGTGGGTTCAAGGGTGTCTGGGTTGACGAGGGTGATGCCTGTGTCGGCAAACGAGGTGGTGTATCGTGGGGACTGTGGGATGTAATCGTTGTAGGGGCCAGGACCAGTGGGTTCAAGGAAGGGGAAGCTGGGGACAGTGAACTCGAAGGGGAGCTCGGGACTGGTGGCAACGGTGGGTGACCAGGGGACAACGGGGGACAATGTGGAACCAGGAGGGTACTGGAGACGGGGGCTTCCGGGACTTGGGTAATTCCAAGTGTTGTGGGGACTATTGAGGACGTTGTTGACGACCTCAAGGGCGGCAGCGGAGTTCTCCTGGTAGACGGCGTTCAAGTTGGACCAAGAGGCGACAGAGAGGGAAGGTGAGGACACTTCCAAACAGTCAGCTTCAACTTTAAGAGACTGTTCTAATGTCAGGAACTCACTACTTTATGGGTAGCGAGACTCGACGATGGCGCGGAGTTGAAGGTGACTGATCCAAAGGAGCAGCAAAGAGATGTTGAGGAGAAAGAGGCAAAAGGCGAGGAGAGGCGGGACGGAGTAGACTGTAGGGGACAACAGGCGAGCTGCTGACGATGAGGGAGCTTTGAAGGGCTCCAGTGTGGGGGATTGACAAGAGAACAGTCTAAGGACTGTTCACCTAAATTCGTAGGTCTTATATACTAATACAGGGTGGTCTGTGCGCAGTTTAGGGTAGGTAAGTTTACAGGTAACGGGGGACTGCGCAGTCAATGCGCAGCAACTGCGGATTACATTATACATCTCGATTAGGGTCTAGCCCTAATGAGCCGCGTCTTCGTTGATCGAGTCGCGTCGCATGTTCGTTGATTGTTTAGTGGACGCATCTTGTTGATTGTTTAGTGGACGCATCTTGTTGATCGTTCCCATGATCTGCCATGTGTTGATCAACGGGTTAGACGCGCATCCGAAGCACATCTTGGCAGGTGATGTTGTTGATGACCAATTCCTTGATAGGTCATGTGTTATCTTCCCAGGGTCATGGGGTCGTAGGTTCCCAGGGTCATGTGCTGATAAGTCACGTGATGTGCGAGTGGCGAAGGGGTCACGTGATGAGTCACGTGTAGGGTCATGTGATATGTTCCCACGGTCATGTGGTGCTGAAGTTACAGGTTTGTAGCTGAGACTGGGGGGCGCAAGTACTGCTCGCAACAATGAGGCTATGAAAGGGCAACACATACTGGTACAAGTTTCATGAGTTCCAAGCACTCTTGAAAGGCACAAATAGCCTTGGGCTTGCACCTCCACTGGGCGTACACATCGCCACAAGCTGCACCATAGCATCAACAGTGGAATTGCACATACGTGCACAGTGGGATCTCAGGATTTGGCTTATTACCTTGAACACAATCAAAGGACTAAACAGACCGTGCTGCATTTCTTGTTCGATCAAGTTCATGTCCAGCACAGCGCACAGAGCTTGTGCTTATTCTTGTTGCTGCTTCTGGTATTGTTGGATGTTGATCCTTCCACTTTAGGAAGAAGAGAATGCATAAAGTTTGTGAAGCAAAGGCTGGAATATGACTTGGCATCCAGAGTCAACTGGTCAACTGGTCAACCACTGTGTTGAACCCAGTCAGATGATTGAAGTATGTGTGACCTGTGACTGGTGTGATCATGTCACGGACATCTGCCTTACCAACCACGACCATGACCACTAAGGACCACAGAGGCAACAGTGTGCCCATTAAATATGGCCCTTTCTCAGGTGGCCATTGGGCGTAAGCTTGCTACTACAAGACAATACATCTAGAGCTCGAAATGTGTCTCTGCAAGCATGACATGATGATTGAGTGTCTTGAAGCCGACTGCTGGTGGCACAGGAGGAAAAAGAACATCTGTCAAAGGAACATGAGGAAGAAAGGGTGAGTGGCAAATCTCCACTTTTGATATGTAGATTTAGGCGATGTTGCTGCTAGATAAGAGTAGATCAAGACATCTGCTCCCAGCACTCTGCCCTGAATACCCTCCAAGAACACATTCTTGCACACCACATCCCAAAAACTTGCCACACAAATCGCAGAGCTCACCATGTGGGGGCATCAAGTCAAGTCCCTTACTGCCAAGCTGTGCAAGGCACATGGAGCCACTGCATCTCACAGTATCAAAGTTCTGCGTCTGCTTGATACTCATGCTGTTACCCAGGCTGACATCTTGTGGCCCAAAGCAGAGCAGAGGCAAGTTGGTCTGTGCTACGGGCTGAGCTTATGCACCAACTCAAGGCAGCACATTCCAGCGCAATGGCTGAACTGAGTGCCCTATTCGAATGCCACACAACTATTGAGGTACTCTGTGAAGAGAATGGCGCCCTCAAGCACATGCGGCTTCTGTGGACAAATTGCTCAAGACTGTTGTGCCCCTTGCGGAAGTAGAAGTGGCATGTGCAGAGTGTGAAGCATGGTGCATCTCCACATCTTTTTCATCCCTCTTTCAACACAGCCACCCCAACAACTTCTCCCCTCACTACGTCTTCCCTGCATCATCCTTAATGGTGGCCATCTTGCAGGTCATAGGTGTTTGCGCATCCCTGCTTGCTTTGACAAAGCTGATGGCTGATGTTCATTGTCCCAGTATTGTCCCTGGCCAGGCCTTACTTATTGTTCTCCCCATAGATCCTGATGTGCAATTCTCTCTAGTGTTAAGGCTTCAACGGGCCTTGATAGTACGACTTGTACTAAGAGTGAACTGGTGGTGAGTACTTGAAGAGGTAGAAGTCTCTAGTATTACTAGAGACGACTCTGAGAGGCTTATGTAAGAGATGAGGAAAGGGGAGGCACTTGGGGAGCTTTCAAGAACGTTGATATTGAGAATCAAGTCAAGCTTAGGGCTTGACTGTCAAAATACAGGGCGCTTATATACAGGCACGACCACACATGGGCCATGGTCACTAAGGTAGGTACTTCTGGTCAAGAGGGGGCTGTCTGTATCGTATGGTACTCCGCAGACAAGTGCTGCGGTCTGTATGAGTCGAACAATAGAGAATGAGCAAGAGCAAATGAGGGATCAGGGAATTGCCTAATCTATCCTTAACCGGGAGAACAATGGTGGCGGATCATTCCAAGAAGAGAAGCATCATCATGATGCGATAACGACCACGAGGTTTGAGGCTGATCCAAGGAGATCTGATCTCTGCGTGCCCATTCTGGTCTAATGGGCGTCTAGCATAAGCAACTACCCTTTAAGGTAGTCTGTATTGATGGTGACCCAGTTAAGGGCCATGTCACTATCTGCGTCATCTGCAGAGCTCTGCGTGGATGAGGGGTTGTCTACAGATCCTCTGGGAGAGGTCGACTGGTAGCCCTGGCTCTGAGGAGAGGTGCCAGCTATGGGTGACAAGGCAGAAGGGGTGATTGACTGGTAACTGCCCTCTCTACTAGTGCGTTGGTGTATGGGCACTGAAGAGGGACTTGTGGGTGACAGGGAGTGCTTGCAGGACACAGGACTATCTGGGACAAGGTACTCTTGCCATGGTATGATGGGGGACTCTTCTGGGGACAAGGTGTGTGTGTTGCCTCCAGGGATATCAGGTTCATAGTAAGTGACTGGTTGTGGCTCTAAAGGCGGCGCGTCCTCCATGGGACTGTCTGGGTCTTCCAGTGGGTTCTCTACTGGGGGTGGCTCTTGGTACATCTCCATTGAGGAGTATTCCCGACGGTGGATATTCCAGGGGATGGGGATGAGGGGCTCGACTGGGGGCTGATCAAGGGGTGATGATGGTTTGGATGGTTCACTGGGCGGTAGCGGTGGTAGGTCTGGTAAGGATGATAGGTTCAATGGTAGTGGTCGCTTAGGCATGGATAGGGTGACAAGGAGGGGGTCCGACAAGGATGAGAAAAATTGGGGTGGATCATAACATCTAGAGCCTCACACCCAGAAAACCTGTGCTCAGGCTGATCACAATTAAGGCAAGTCCAGAGTTTGCTGACCATACTTTTTTGTAGACCACAACCACAACCAATGACAATGATGATGGTTGATGATTGACCGACAACAACAACTGACAACTGACAACAAACAACCATAGCGAATGACCAACGACCATAACCGCGACCACGATCATAACCACAACCAATGACCATGACTGCTAACAACTAACTAACAATGACTAACTAACAACAACTAACTAATGGTGGACAACAACTGACCAATGATGGATGGCAACTGACCAATGATGGACAACAACTGACTGACAAGGTGACAACAGACAACAACTGACTGACAACAGATGACAACTGACTGATGATGGATGACAACTGACTGATGATGGATGACAACTGACTGACGAAGGACGACAACCGCTGATGACTGACCAACAACTGACTGATGACTGGCTGACAATGACTGACTGATGACAAGATGACAACTGACCAACAACAGACCAACAAGCTGACAATGACCAACAAGGAGACAACAACTGCCAACAAGGCGATGACGACTGACCGACAAGGAGACAATGACCAGCTGACAAGGAGGTGACGACCGATGAGGAGACAATGACTGACTGACAAGGCGACGACGACTGACTGATGAGGCGATGCTAACTGATGATGATGGATGACTATGGATGACAATTGATGATGACAGATGACACTGGACAATAACAATGGATGATGACAGACAGATGAAGATCAACAACAACAGACGATCTGATGTAGATTAGATTAGATTTATGTCTTTCAATTTGTAAATGGGAATTATTTTATCAGTCCTGTGCATGTGCTTAAGTCTTATTGGGGTGAAGTGGCAATTTTGATCATGAAAAAACACATGACAGGTGTGACAACAACAGAGTTTTTTTCATGACCATGAAAAAACTGTGTGACAAGTGTGACAACAATAGACTTTAACTTTTTTCATGCAGCTCATCACTTTGTGATAATGTGTGCATAGACTTTAAATCTATGCATGGTTTTTGTGAAGAAACAATGCTCAGAAAACCTTATTGTCTTTTTCAGTGTGGTCAAACTTAAAGTATTTTCACAGTTCTTGTCACAAACAAAAAATTAGAATAAACATAAAGTTTATGC
>Ga0307510_10008836_pt1 | contig 12009 bp, 14 predicted proteins | sample 12_EM_MG_FD_207224 | JGI IMG/M metagenome (GOLD analysis project Ga0307510, IMG submission 207224) | Populus trichocarpa ectomycorrhiza microbial communities from riparian zone in the Pacific Northwest, United States - 12_EM | ecosystem: Host-associated > Plants > Roots > Unclassified | place...
CCTCCTTCGGGGTGATGTCGGCTGAGGAATATTCGGGGCCCCGGAAGGTCCGAGGCTCCTGCGCTGAGCAAAGTATCCAGATGGCCGACGTAGTGCTACAACGCTAGATCGTCGCGCAGCGGAAGGTGTCGTTTCTCCCTCAGTGAGAGTGGCGGCAGCTGTTGGTTTCGAAGGCGAGCGCTGCAGTGCTTGCCTTTTTGCTGGACTTTCTTCACACTCAAAGTGAGAAGAGCCTTCATTGTCCGCACCAGGGGGTACGGCTGGCCTCTTCGGTTGCGGGCACGCAACTGGCAACGCAAAGGCAGCGGTGCCCGTCTTTCGAGGGGATGCAGGAGATTTCGGTCTAGAAGGAGAAGGGGGTCCGCGTTTCGGAGCCGAGAATACAGGACCAGGCTTGGTGAAGACAGGAGGAACAGGTGGGGCCGGGATATCATTGGCGAGGGGTGTCACTGAAGATGGTTCACGGGGCGCGGGCTGGGCACGCGAGTCATATGCCTCCGACGTTACACGCGGTTCCTGAGGAGGAGCGGGCACAGGCGAAACAACTCTGTTGACAGTTTCATCCGCACTGTTCCCACCGGAGGTACCCTGAATGTTCGTGAAATCCATTGTGGAGCTCGAATCCGTCCCGAGGCTCTCACGCCAAGCGTTCGTCAAATTGACGGTCTGGTTGTCGTCTCCGCCAATAGAACTTCCTTCGGAGCTTGTGAAGCTGTCCTCTTGCGCAACATCTGCAAGTCCAAGCGACTCACGCATGCGCCTGAGCCTGGTTTCAGCCTCTGTGAGATCCATGTCTTCCTCGCCTAAGCCAATGCCACTTCTGTGAGCAGATGGTTCATCCTCGTAGTCGTCGGAAGGCGGAGGTTCGTAAGGGGCATCTGATCCTGCGTGAGTCACAGCCCGCAAGGCGAGCCATTCGGCACTTGGAGGTCCTGGTTTGCGTAGAGATTTGTTGAGAGGTACTGTAAACTCAGTCGGCTCAGCTTGCTCTCCAGATACATCAACCGCTGAATCCTGTGTCATGTCCTCAGCATATGAGTGATCGTCGACGCCCATGTCTTCAGACTGTGGAAGAGATGAAAGGCCGAGAGAGGATTTTCTTGGCCTATTTGAGGCGAGGTTCGTGGTAAGGTCCATCTCTGCTTCTTCATCCCAGACTCCTGACACGTCGTCCGGTTCCTCGTCTTGTAGAAAAGAGCCTTGTGCCAAGAAGCCCGCGGGGAGAGGGGAAGATGCTAGATCCGAGTCCATTTCCATAGATTCCTCTCCGTTCCCACTAAAAGCTACTGAACGTCTCATAGAGCTCCGGCGGCGGGCCACGGAGGCACCAGGGTAATCGTTCTCATCATTGAGAACGGTCCCAGACTGGGCTGAGGGACCCGGATGGTCCGTGGCAGCGGAAGGAGATGCACCACTGCGTTTTGGATCTTTCTCGAATACGCGCACTTGAGCGTGAGAGGCGAAGCTCACGCGGCGTCCTAAACTCTTACGGGTCGCGTTTTCATTGATCGAACCTTGGATATGAGTGAAGTCCATGGTCTGAGTAACATCATCTGCGTCATCTGGAGCAAGAGAAGGTCGAGATTTCAGTATACTCTTTCGAGGGCCCTGGGAAGTACGAGTTAAGATACGTCTGCGGGGGGAAGCGTAAAGGACAAACAAGTGATCGACGAGCCCTGGATGCTGGGCTGAGCTGCTTGAGAACGGAGTCTCCGGGTGTAATGCTGTGTGGCCGGCGTTTGTGAGCAGGTCTTGACTTGTTTACTTGATGGGTTACGGCGATGGACTTGCGACGGCTAGGAGAAGGTGACATGGTGTCGTTCGGTGGTGTCTCGACTTGGATATACGCGTCCGTTTATCATCCACTGCATCATAAAGTCGACGCGCACGTGAACGCGTCACGATCACATGACTTGCACGAGCGTCGCGCGTGGCCACAGCGTTGCCTTTTTCAATTAATTACTGCGATAGACTGGCAAGTTGTACATTCACTATATCAACATCTAATGACATCCAGAGCAAAGTCGAAAGCTATGGCGACTAGGGCCTCCACCCGCACAACCAGGGCTGTAGCCCGGCCAGAAACTTCTCCCACGCGTACTGCGAGTATGACGACGACAAGATCATCTCGTACTGCGCCCGCACAATCAGTAGGAATGCCACAGACTCTGGAAACGTAAATTCGTTGATGAATCCCCATAGATAGAAAAGAAACCTTCTGCTGCTGCCAAAGCAGCAATGTCTAGGGTGGACACCGAAGTTGTAGTGCCCATTGATTCGGACAGAGAGCCAATCAAAGTATATTCCCATTTTTCAGAGGTTGTGCACGGATCGATCGAGCTGATGTTTTCTTAATCTCAGGCATTTTTAAGGATAAGACCGGATATTGCTGGGGATGGGCCAAAGAGGACACCCTACCTGGAGAGCATTTCGGACACAGCTGTTCGCATGGTGGATCCTTCACGTGAAGATCAACGTGGTTACTCAGGCATCCCTCGCTACCATCTCTCTGCCCCACCTACATCGTCGGTTTATACCTTTACACACGTCTTTCCGTCTACCGCCCAACAACCAGAATTTTTCTCTAAAACTACCTTGCCGCTTGTGAGAGGCCTTCTCGATGGCGAGGATGGGTTGTTATTTGCATATGGTGTAACCAATTCCGGTAAAACCTATACCATGCAAGGAGGCACTCACGAATCATCTGCCGGCATCCTGCCCCGCACCATCGATGTACTCTTTAATAGCATCGAAGCCCTGCAAGGCAGCTCTAAAGTGAGCCCCGTAGTTGACAGCATCGCACCATCTTCATTGTCTCCCATCTGCAGTACAGGCCCACTCGATTGAACGGTATCGAATTGAGCGATGCATCGCCAATTTTTTCCCGTGCACCTTCTTTGGACAACTTTACATTGCCAACACAACAGCCTGTCCTGGGTAATGTTCTCGCAGAGCATTTCGGGAATTCCGCCACCTCCGAGGTTGATCACGATCCCACGACGCTCAAGGTTGACCGTAACTACGAGTACTCGATATGGCTGTCCTATGCTGAAGTGTACAACGAGAAAATTTATGATCTTCTCACAAATGTAGAGGATGCAGGACCTGGTTCTTCGCGCTCTCAGCCCATCCTCCTAACCCGCAAAGCGTTATCCTTGAAAACCCCTCCGCCCTCTGACAATCTTGATGCTGAGGGGCCTTCTGGTAAATACGTCTCGGGACTGACACATATTCGCGCGGACAATGCAAAGGAAGCAAAGGAATTGATCAAACTGGGACAGTTACACCGAAGGGTATTTGGCACTCTTGCAAACAGCCAAAGTAGCCGTAGCCACGGAATCGTGACGATCAAACTCCTCAGGAAACACCGCGGCGAAAAAGACGTGAGTCATGTTTCTTTTATTTCCCCACCAAAGCTGACGCCTGTCCAGGAACCTTCCTCGTACATCACCTCTCGTCTTACTCTGATCGACTTGGCTGGCTCGGAAAGAAGTAAAAATACCCAGACAACTGGCGAACGACTCAAAGAGGCGGGTAATATTAACAAGTCATTGATGGTCCTTGGGCAATGCATCGAGGTTATGCGCGCGAACCAGAAGCGGATTGCCCAAAGTCTTGGGACCTCTGAAAGCCAACGCTCTGATACAAGAGATGTCAAAAGGTCGCTCGCCGTCGTTCCGTTCCGACACAGCAAGCTGACAGAGATCCTCATGGACTATTTCACTGGTGAGGGACGAGTGGTAAGTACGTCATTGGTCCTTGGGTTCCACGAAGCTGATCCCGCCTAGACAATGATCATCAATATTAATCCTTATGACACCGGTTTTGACGAAAATTCGCGTGTCATGAAGTTTGCTGCTCTGGCGAGAGAAATGTCAACCGCCGCTCCAACCCAACGCATGCCACCGACAGGACGTGCGAAGACGCCAGTACCAACGGGAAACCTCCAATCAGCACGAACAAATGGGCCCCGTCACCGGAAGGTGTTCCTAGCTAGTAATGGACGAGGCGATCGCCAGTCCAGCGAGACTCAGTTGGACGTTGTCGAGGGTAAGGTTACAGTCTTGTGTAGCGTGTCACATAGTTTTGACTTGAGATGCACCCTAGAGGACGAAGATGTAGAGGATGGACCAGAAGAGGAGCCTTTGAACGGGCTAGTAGAGGCATTGTTTGACGAAATCGAACGACTTAGACTGCAGGTCCGCTTTCGCGACTCAGTCACAGCGCCCCGTCCCACTGACTGAATCCTAGCTCTTTGAATCTGAGATGCGTTGCGCTGTGGTTGAGGCGGAGACCCGTGAAGAAGTCATGCGAGACATGGAGGATCAGATCCGTGAAATGGAGACACGATTTGCCAGGAGATTGATGAATGAGGTACGTTTATCCGGACAAGAAGGGCAGCAAAGCTGATTCGTCACGTCGGGCTTCATAGGTGGAGTTAAACGAGATGAGAATGGACGCCAAAATCGACATGCTCCACCGGTCCGGTCTACTAGGAAAGGGAAAGACGCCCAGTAAAGTGGGACAATCACTGGGCAAATCCGGTGAGAGCGATGCTAGAATGTGGGGGTTAGATGAGGTAAGTAGAATTGTATGTTTCACTCCTCATCTCAACGACACTCCTGCGTAGCAACAAGAAGCCGACTCTTCGGAAGATGACCACGCCAGGAACTCAACGGCTCGCCGCGCTCAATCAGCGTCACCTCTTGTTGGTCGTGGCAAAACCCCTGTGAAGGGCCTTGTTGACCGGACAAGCTCGCCTCTAGGTGCCAGCAAAGGAGAGGAAGAAACCAATGAGACGGAAGATGAGGGGAGTGAAATCGCGAGGACGGAGTCCGACGATCCAGATGAATGGTTCCCAGCATCAAGCCGCCTCCTGTCCACAACGACAAACGTTCAAAGGGGATCATTACGCCATCTCCAGCAGGCACCGCCCCCCATTTTTGAGACAGATGTCAAGGCGGGACGCGCAAGGGCCCGGCCTGGGAATAAGAGGACCATGTCCGTGTCTGAGTTGACTCACGACCTTGGGGGACTCGATTTGGCTAGCGAAAAGACTCCCCAGAAAGCGACCCGGTCCATCCGACAATCGACAAGAGCCTCGGTGACAGAAGACGAAGACTCGATCATCGTGGTCCCAAATGAGAAGGGTGGCGAAGGGCAGAAGAAAAAGAAACGGTAAGCGTTGGTAATAATCCCTTCCACCGCCGTTTTTACCGAGGCTTGATTGCCGCTAGACAACTTGGGAACAAACGAATTTATACCGAAGAGGGGATCGAGCAGGCTACAGACCAGCTCGCAAAGTCTGACAACGGGAGTGGGAGGAATATCCGGCGAATGGCACGCGGAAGCGGATGACGACCGAATATTTGACCAAGAGCCAATATCTACGTTTGTACTCGTAATCGTCTAGTACTGTATCGTTACATCTCGGCATAGAGCTTCGTTTCTGCCCTCTAAGAACCCCTCGGTCTCATAGCGCGAAGGAAATCGGAAACCGAACGTAGCGATGATTCCAACTCCTGACCTATCACATCTGACCAAGGACGACTATGAGCGGGTCTACGAACCAGCAGGTGAGGAACCCAAGTCGCATTTCCGAGCTCTTCCGACGGTGTGGTGACGATCCGGTTCGAGCACATGCTCAACAGAAGACACGTTCGTCCTCTTGGACGCACTCGAGGCGGACGCCGATGCCATTCGTGCTCTTGCCCCTCGGATCTGTCTAGAAATAGGGCGAGTGCAGAGTCCCCCCACTCCCCACCACGGGGGTCGTGTTCCCCTACGTCGAAACGTTCCGTTGACTTCTCGCACCACCGAACGTTCGTCTCTAGATCGGGAACCGGCGTCGTCTCAACTTTCCTGGGCCAGATCGTCGGCGCTTCCAATGCACGTCCGTAACTTGCTCCGTCCGTCTCTCGCACGCGCAACCGAAAATTGACACGCACCACCCGACCTGATCGATTGCTCATCTTCACTACAAGTCTTCCTCTGTACGGACATCAACCCGCACGCAGCGACGTGTACCGCGCGTACCGGGTCCCAAAACAAGGTGCGGCAACCACCACCACCACCACCACTTCTTGTTCGAGATCCATCCAACTCGCCAATAAATAAATAAATATGAAATTAAACAGACTCCAACCGAACCGCTCGTCGCGTCACTCGCGCGTCCGTTGTCGAGTCGCCTCGGACGAGCGGTCGACGTCCTCGTGTTCAACCCACCGTACGTGCCGACGTCGGATGACGAGGCGGACGCTGCACAGCACGGAGCTGGCATCGCCGGGTCTTGGGCTGGCGGGGCAGACGGCATGCAGGTGACGGATACACTCTTGAGACAAGTCAATGTCGGTGGTTTTGTTTTTTTCTTCATCAGTGACACGCACACGTCGTGTATCTACAGGGTCTGCTCTCTCCGCGAGGACGGTTTTACCTGGTGGCGGTGAAGCAAAACAATGTCCCCAAAGTCCAGCAATTCATGTCAGAGGCCTTCGCGCTGCAGAGCGAGGTGCCGTCCCATTTTCGTCCGCGGTCATAACATGTCACCCTGATTTCAAGCCCTAAGATTGTTTTGCAACGCAGAGCTGGTCGCGAACACCTCTTCGTCCTGCGATTTGAACGATGATTACATCCTGTACATTTTGCCCGAATGGGTAACGTTATCATGGCAATATATCATGCAATTTCAGTGGTGATACATCATGGTTAAATAGCAGTTGTGTGTGAGGCATGGTTGAGCAACCAGTAACTAGAGTAAGGCCACTGAGCAGTAAAAATCTCTTGAAATAAATTAAAAGCGAGTACACTACATGGAGTTCAGAAGTTCAGAGATGGCGAGGGACGTAACACCTATTCCTCTTTGTCGGGCCGCCGACCTCTTAGGCTGAATCGTGAGGGTGACGTGAGGGTGGCATTGCTGTGATCGGCATAAGAAACACTGGATTTACGGCCGAGAGCAGCAGGTTCAGCGCTGAAGGCGAGTCGTAACGTCAAGACGCCGTGACCATTCATGATCTCCACGGAGACATTGGCGGCAGCGCTGGATACTGGTTGTATGTGTTGCCAGATCTATAAAGGGGGGAAAGGGTAGGGGTTTAGTCTAGAAAATGCAGACTTGCTACTTACATCAACTTCTGCCTCTCCCAGTGACTTATCCTTCCCAAGGGTCTTGTGATCAAAGATCATGACGTGAAGCCTGGTGGTCGAAGGTCCAACAGCGAACTCAAAGGACTCGTTCCTGCAGCGAAAGCGAATGAGGGTGGTACAAGCGCTTCGTAAACGTACGTACCATTCAGGAGCAACCGTTTTACCAGTGTGCTTTGTTTTAAATTCCTTTTCGCCAAGACGCACGACAGCATATGGCTTGACGTCCGGACCACCTGTTAAATCCTTGGCCTCTAGGATTGACACCCTTAAAATACCGGGTTCCTGCGGAGCACTGTGCCCATTCGTGTCAGACGCAGCGGGAACAGCCAAGCCTTCCCCTTCCCCGACAGGCTGGGATACCTGGGTGCCTGGAACGTTAGGAACGTTAGGGGCGACAGACTTCGACTCCGACGGTGAGCCGCCGAAACCAAAGAAGCCGCCGCGCTCGTCTTCGCCATCCTTTCCGCGCTTGAAGACACCAGCGACGCCTTGTAAAACTCCTTTTCCTGCACTGATGGGTGCACCGCCGATGGCTGTCATGGTACGCCCAGCCGCGGAGAACGTTGACGTGCTCTTGCGGGACTTCATGATGATTCCGGGCTGGAAAACCATGCTGATTTTAATCTGGCCTTTGGACCCATGTTTTTCTGAAGATAGTGCGAGAATACGCTCGATGGCAGTTAGAGGTTCGAGGTCTTCCAGGTCGATCTTTGCAGTTCCAAGGGATTTCGCTTGATCTATTTGATTCCAGTCGAACACTTCGATCTGGAAATCTGAACCGACGCGTGACGACTGATTGTGACATGGTTATCATGCACTTTGCCGTTCCTAATACGTGAATACATACCACCTCGGCCGTAAAATCTTCATTCCATTCTGGGTTGAGCGTCTTTTTCTTGGTTGAGGACTTGAAGACACGTTCTCCATTCAAGTGGAAAACGGCGTAGGGGTCGGATTTGCCTCCTCGGTCGGCAGCGGGGATATCGTGACCAGCCAGCAAAGTTACGCGGAGAGAACCTTGATCTATAAATGGGATGTAAGGGAACGGAATCAAGAGAAGACGAGTGACATACTGTTAACAGTTTCTCGCGGTTCCAACACCACAGGCACCGGGACATAACGGGTCTCAATCTCAACTGTTCCGGTCACTCTATCGTCTTGATTGACCAATTCAAACTTGGTCGGAGAACCCTACAAAGTTTGCGCAGATTTCAGTTACAGGTCGTTGGGAAATTTAAAGAAAGGCCGCACCAAAGTCCGAGACAGGAACGGCTTTACATCGTCCTTCCACTCGCCAATGATGACGTCCTTCTCTCCTTCGTCGGCGTCGTTCAACCGGAGCCACACCCGCCCGAAGTCAATTTCTTTCAGAAAGCCTTCACCAACGTGTTGCCACACCGCGTGATGACCGCGAGCGCGGGTGGTGCTGAAGGCAGGCCAGTAACCGCTGTCAAGGAGGACCTCTAAGCGACACTTCTTAGAGACTTCGCCGGATTTGACGTAGAATAGAATGATCCCAGACTCTGTGGCCAAAGTTTAGACGAAGTAGCTCAGAATGCAGCTACCACCTACGATATGAAAGAAGTTCATCCTTTGACATCCGGGTGCCTTTGTTCTTCTGTTTCACGTCATCCTTTCCATCGACCGAATGGGCCTCCCCACTCGATGGAGATCCCTCACGGGACGTGTCTGTATGTTGTGAACTCTTTTGGGAATCTTTGGGCGAGCCTATCGGTCCCGTAGTAGTTATTGCCGTGGTCACCTCATGCCCCTCGCTAGAAGATGAAGATGACGAGGAGTCACTGTCGACATCACCATCTTCAGCGCCCTCAACCGCCGACTGAAGCTCATTCGAACCAGTCTCGAATTTCACGTCTTGAAGTGTGAAGCCAGGCAGAAACTCAGCGACGAAATGTAGCTGTCCCTTGTATTGATTTCCTCGATCGAGCCGGATAGGTTCAGATTTGTCCTTCCTGCCCGTGGATTCGAAGGAAAACCGGGGATCGCCCGCATCCTTCGGTTTCTCTTGAGCAAGCTCGCTGACTTTGAGCTCGACAGTGCCCAGAGATCGGTCTTTGGTGAGGTTTTGATAATCCATCACTTCGAGAAGAAGGGATTCTTTGAGCGAGTGGACTGGTGTGTAGATAACCTGGTCCCAAACAGGGTTAAGGTCTATCAAGAGGTTAGCGGTCACGTCGACGGGTCGTTGAGAACTGACGTACCGTTGTTTACTACCTCCGTGCGAGCCTGAACGATATTGTTGACCAACACACGAACATAGGGGTCGCTCTAGGTGGAGTATCGCATAATTTGTATGAACAGAGGGGCACCAGGTAACCGGTACGATTCAACGCACCTTTCCACCAAGCGTTGCTTCCACATTCTTCACATCTGTAGCCTCCTTCAACCACAATCGCACGGCCCCTATAGGAGGGGTGTATTGATCTGCACCATAGAGGCTGCCAGCCATGTTCAGAGGTTTCCATTCTGCCGTCAGACGCAGGCGGCCAGACTTGCATCCGCTGAGTTGCCACCAGTCACGGCCCGTCTCTTTGCGTGCTTCCAACAGATCCTGGAGACGCACGGACAGATACCCCAGGACGGGGTCCCTTATAAAATCTCGATCGTCGATCACCTTTACCGTGATAATAGAAGACGAGCGAGTGGCGCAAAGGAATTCTGTCGCAGATTCCCAAACTGGCTGTGAGGTGTGCTTAGTGCGGGAAGTAGTATGAATTGGGTTGGAAGAACTGCCAAGGAACACTTTGGCGTAGGAATTCAGGTCAGATGGGCGCACTCCAGAGGTCTCAAGGTCTTTGGCCTGGTGAACAGTGAATCGCACGACGCCCACATCTGCAAGCATGGTTGTGGGTGTGACAAAGATGGGAGTAACAGGGGGACGCCAAACTCACTGGATTCGGGTAGCTCCTCTACTCCTGATTCGTTGACCTGAGGCTTGAGTACAGGGAAATACAACACATCGAAGCGCAATTCTCCCTTTTGCTTGCCATCCTTTAATATAGGGAGAGACAAGTCCTCCTGCGTTGCATCCTCATCAAGTTTGGCAAGTTCGAATAGGGTTGCGCCGATCTCCGTGTCCTTTCGGACTTCGTTGTAATCCATGACAGTAAGGACGAGGTTGTCAGTGAGGTTATTGACGAGGAGAAACTTGGATTCGTTCCACGTCGGGTTGTATCTAAGAAAACGCGCATGAAAAAAATGCACATGCAAATCACGGAAGTGCTTACGTGCTGTTCTTGTACTTGGTTTGAGCCAGCTGTGCACGGTTGTTGATACTGAGAGAGACATATGGATCGACCGAACCACCACCAATCTTGTTAGCACTGATGCTGCGTGCGCCGTGGACGACGACTTTAATGACACCAATCGCGGTGTCTATTGGAGCTCCAGAAAGAAGTTGTTCGAGATTGAGGGTGAAGACGTTGGGCTGGTACATCATGGGGCCGAGGATTGAGTGGATCATTTCACGGATGAACGAAGACAAGCCGGGAATCTAGGTTCATTCATTCTTAACAATGAGGATGGAAGACGAGAAGTGATGCGCGTACGTTCATCATGTCAAAGCCGAAGGTCTCGCCCCCTATAGGCTTGAGCACGTAATCGATGAGGGGCTTTTCAAGGAAGGAAACATCCACCGTTTGTACATGAGGAAAGTTGCTCATCAGTTTGAGACGGATACGCAAGAGCCCGGTGAAGGTCATGTCTTCCACTAAAACTGGGAACTTGGCGGATGCCGGTCCCTTACCTACTCGGATACTAAGAACGACTTTCGGATTGCTCTTGGAGGCTAGTTGGCGGGGAGTCAGGTCAGAGACATCATTGGGGGTAAATGAGACACCCCAGTCCATCAAGACTTCGTCCGACTCTGTCTTTGGGAATGTGCGAACTTTGTCGACTCGCGGGGCTTTGTTGCCAAGTGTGAATTGAGAAAGACGAAGAGACTCAAGGAACGGTGGACAATTCGCGCTGAGGATCTGATCAACGGAAGCGACGATAGTGGCTGCGAGGACCGGCTCGTAAATGAGCCAGAAGCGATCCAGAAATTGGTTTATCCATTCTGCGGATTCATGCTCTGATGCCAGTGTCGTCTTGACAAGTTCACGTTGAATGTCGTCCCGCGCACGATGTCGTACACGAGCCATGGAGAGAGTGTAATACGTACTGCACGTGGCCAAGAGAATGAAAAGCCAGCCATAGCCAAGATTGAAGCGGGCTATGAAGTGTGCCGCGAGTACGGCCTTGTTGGGAGAAGAAAGGGATTTGGACATGAGGACGCGGACGGGGTGGCATGCGGTGGGGTGACGTACGAAGATTATTATCGCAGCATTATAGTACCATTGACCATAATATTGTTCGGGAATCCAGGCATTCATAAGACGAAGCTGCTTCTGATCCTCGTCCTCCGAAGGTTTATCTATGTCTGTAAAGGCACGCCAACCGACTTTGTACCAGTCTGGAATAGGGGGGGCCTTTGCTGCAGGTAAGGCACCCGGAACCGGAGGAACATCCTTGTCCGGTTGCTTGTCTACGTCTTCGATTGTGATGGTCGGAATTTGGCTATCGCTACCAGGGTCGACGGGGACCTCTACAAGAAAGAGGAGCGGATTGGCACGACGCAGTAAACCCATAAAGAAGAGGCCGACCTTTGCCGCCATCACTAGGTTTGCTCGGGATAGCGCTATTTAATTGCGACCTTGCCTTCCCAGCCGCAGAGGCCTTTTCTGCAGGCGGCGCATCTGGGTCAAAGGTGTGAACGGCTACGTTTCCTCTTGAGGTATCCTTTTGGAGGACGTCATTGGCTTGGCTGTGCGCGCGGCTGACATTGGCCGAAGATAAGCCGTT
>Ga0307510_10008837_pt1 | contig 12008 bp, 9 predicted proteins | sample 12_EM_MG_FD_207224 | JGI IMG/M metagenome (GOLD analysis project Ga0307510, IMG submission 207224) | Populus trichocarpa ectomycorrhiza microbial communities from riparian zone in the Pacific Northwest, United States - 12_EM | ecosystem: Host-associated > Plants > Roots > Unclassified | place...
GTCATCCATGACTTTGACTTATAATGTCTCAAGGAAATAGATTTTTCAGATGAAGGCAGCTTTGATGTGGACTATCAATAATTTTCCTATGTATGAAATGGTTTTTGGTTGGACCATGCATGAAAAATTAACATGTCCATACTGTATGGAAAATAACAAGGCCTTCTCCTTAACAAATAGTGGTAAAGTGTCTTTTTTTAATTGCCACTGGTAGTTCTTGCCAATGAATCACAAGTACATAAAGGACTTTTTTATTAGTAGAGTTAAAAAGGATGTTCCACCACCGGTACTAACGGCTGAAGAATTGTATGACATGGTATCGTAGTATGATGATATTGTGTTTGGTTTCCAATTCGAGAAGTAGAAGTTCCTGGTTTTGATGTGACCCATAATTTGATAAAGCGAAGTATTTTATGAGAACTTCTTTATTAGAAGACTAATCTCTCTGTCATAATCTTGATGTCATACATATTGAAAAGAACGTGTTTGAAAACATCTTTAACACGGTTATAAACATGAAAGGGAAGACAAAGGACAACATAATGGCTAGAATGGATATATTGTCACTATAAAAATATAGAGTTGGTTTATGATGGGTCATAGATTGCAAAGCCCAAAGCTAGCTTCACCTTACACAAGAATGCACAGTTACTTGTCCACCAATGACTCAAGAGTCTGTGTTTTCCTGATGGACATGCTTTGAACATATCTAGATTGATGAATTTAGAGGATTGTAAATTGTATAGAATAAAGAGTCATGATTTCCATTTGTTTATGCAAACAATCATTCAACTTACCTACCGAGATTTATTGTCAAAGAGGATAGAAAATGCACTAACAAAGATCAGTCACTTCTTTAGAGATATATGCTCTAACAAATTGTATACCAAACACATGGAGAGTGTCCATTTGAGAATATCGTTCAGACAATCTACAAACTTGAGATGATATTCCCTTCATCATCTTTCTACTCAATGGAGCATCTATCCATACATTTACAATTTGAGGCAAACGTTGGAGACCTCGTCCAGTATAGATGAAAGTATCCATTCGAGAAGTTAGGGATTGCACATGCATCCTAATTAAATTTTTATTGTCTTCTTTTTTAAAATTCAAAACATTCATTTAATTTCATGCAGATACTTATTCAACTTTAAGAGAAAAGTAAAAAATAAGGCGCATGTTGAGGATTCAATATGCGAGGCTTATATTTTTGAAGAGATCTTAACATTTATTGTGTACTATTTCGAGCCTCACTTGAGAATAAGAATCAACCGCGTTCCAATGCATGATAGAAGTGGGAAAGTGCTTTTGAGTTGGAACTTGTCATTATTTTCTCATCCCGGATGATTTGTACCAAAAAATATTATGAGAGGAAGATATTTGACAAAAACAAATTCAAACATGCATATAATTATATGTTATTTAAATATGATTAACCGAGATCTTTTATTTACTAAGTATAATAATTAACATATCATTATTTTAGAAAGATTTTTCTCTTATACTATTATAAACTGATAGATTGAATAATTCCTCGTTGGCAACATTGTTAGATTTTACTATCCTAAAATTCACAAATGACTGAATCTTAAATCTTTCAATTACAAGATGAATAATTTTCCACGTGGTTCATAACACATGTAAGGACTAATTAATTATTCTTATCTCTCAGAGTACTTAATTTCATTACACATTTCTTGTTAAATATTAACTGTTGTAATTCATATACCATGTTTATCAATTGAGAGGGAATACTAATGTTACTTTGAATTTATTATGTCTGGGTCCTGAAAGAAAAGTGAAGTGTTATAATAGGTATTTCATCAATGGACATGTTTTCTACCAAAGAGTATGATTAGAGTAGAAATAAATATAACAACGGGTTTTCTATTAAGGGATCAACTTCTAATGAGTTCGAAGTTGACTATTATAAGAAGTTAGAAGAGGTCTTGGAATTGTAATATCATAGCAAGCATAATAGAGTCTTTTTATTCAAATGTTATTGATATGATATCACCGATAGAGAAATCAGAGTAGATCCCCATTATGGTTTGGTAGAAATTAATATAAAGGCTAGACTCCGCAACGTCGATGATATCTTTGTTTTCGCCAAACAACGTCAACAAGTTTATTACACGTACATTCCTTCCATTAGAAAGAATCATTCAAGAGTTGATTGGTTTTCCGTAGTTAAAACAAAAGCTAGGGGTCATGTTCAAGTTGTGTAGGATGGTAACTACAAGAAATGTATTTCAACTTGATGAGTTAGTTGATCTATATCGAGTTGCTTTGTCTATCGATTTAGAAGAAAATTTAAATATTGAGAATACTTTTGTTGATGTTAATGTTGATGTTGATGTTGAGGAGTTATATGATGTTTTAAGAACCAGTGGATATACAGAAGTCAATAAAGATGATGATAGCAATTAAATCAATGTAGAATATTGCGATAAAGATGACGATGATGAAATTAATGAAGTTCAGACAATTCTAATTAATTTTTAAAACATGAATATGTGATGAAATTAATTTTAATGTAATATTCCTGGATGTTCCTTCATAATCGTATGGATTTATTATTACATGACAAGGAATGTAATATTTTTTATATTTTTATTATACACAGAACTAGTGTTATTATACTATGATTTTTATGTATCCTTAGGATAGATAGATAAAGAATACATATATAATTTGGACATAAAAACTATTTTATATCGATGAAATTACCGACGAATTAAGTATGTCAGAAAATACCAGAGAGTTGGACAAAAAATTTCATGCATTTTCATTGAGACTTATAGATGGAATCACCAAAAAATTAAGTCTGTCGGTATATACTAGAAAGTTGGAAAGAAATTGCACTCTAATGCCACTAGAACATATAGACTGTATCAACGACGAATTAAGTGTGTCGATATATTTCAGAGAATTAGAAAAAAAAATTACACTTCCATGCTACTGGCTATTACAGACAAAATCACCAACGGACTAAAATTTCATGGACGATATCTGTAGGGGGTTTCTGTAAAATTTCAGGTTTAATTGAAATTTTAATTTTTTGAAACATACAGAATTACCGATAGAAAGTAAAAAAATAATAACTTTTTAATTGTCTGTCGGGAATTTTATCGGTAAAAAAAGCCTCAAAGAAAACTAGAATCCCCAACTTAAAACAAAAGTTTGTCTTCTTCCTCTCTGCAATTTCTTCTTCTCTCTTTAAATTTTCTTCATTTCTTCTCTCCTTACCAAGTTCTACTCTCATTCTCCTCCTCTCTCACTCCACGCTAGGTAAAATCTCTAACTCTTGCTTTTTATTTTTTTGTTTCTGATTGCTAAGGTGGTTAATTAATTGATTTTTTTTCCTCTCAATCTCAACCAGCAAGGTCTTTAGCCAGGTAAACCTCCTTCTTCTTCCATTTATTTGTTTAAATAAAATCTTTATTGTTTTGATAGAAATTGTTTATAGGTTTTGGTTCTTGTTTGAAATGGTACCAATGGCTTTTGGGTTTTGTGTCTTAATACCCTGTAAATCTTTATTATTAATAAGTGCTTTGTTGGTTGTAGAGTATTGGGTTTTGATGTTTTTGCTTCAATGGTTAAAAGGTTTAGGGTTTTGAGACTTAATTGTTAAATTTGAAATTTTTATTTGAATATTTTGGTTTTATAAGGTTCAGTTAATTTAATATTGTGTTGTTAAGGTTATCTCATGTTGGTTAATAAATGTTATATGCCTACTAAATATTTTTCATGGTTTCAAATTTGTGTGGTGTGTTTCTTGAGAAAATGTTATAATATAATGAATTTATGTGGTGTGTTTATTAAGAAATGTTAAACACTCATCAAAATATGCTTTCTATTAAGTCTAATTTATTTTTTCAAATTAATTTAAAGGTTGATGTCAATTGTTAATAAATACAATTTAAATGATGCATCTAGTGAGTATATGAGTTTTCCTAGAAATAATATCTATTTAGTGATTTGAGTATTTAGGTTTGAGCATATAATAGCAAAAGGAATTGATAGGAACAAAAATAGGAACAAGGATAGGAGCAAAAGGATTGAGTTTTGAATAGATATACTATAAAAATAGATCTCTCTATCGATTTAAATTAATTTTAGACCGATGTAACAAAATAGTTGATTCCTCACTTTTTTTTTTGTTTTATTTAGAAATTGATAGGAACAAGGAGTGGTCGTAAATAAAATCAACTGGTTTGTGGCAACATATTATTGATGTGTATTTACAGGTAAACAAATTTAAGGTAATCTCTCATATAAGGGAGGTGTTGTCAATATTTTTTTAAAAATAAAAATATTATTACCTTTTTCAAACCTTTAATTTATGTAGATACCTAGGGGAAAGTCAGTAGCGCGTCGTACAAAAAGGATTGTTATTAGTTCTTCTAGCAACACTTCTAACAACCATGAGTCATTAGGTGCTGACTATGAATAGTCACTTAAGACACAAGTAGACTATCTCTATACAGGCTCATCAATTGTTACGCCGCCACGCTGAAAGGGGTTTATTTATAGCGAGAACCATTTATTGGGAAGTATATTGTCGAGAGGAAGCCCGCCCACTTAATGTAAGTTTGTTTACCTTTCATGCACTATTAAAACTTAAAGAACAATTAATAACTATTGAAAAACTAATTTTAACTAACGAATATAATTTCAGGTTTATAAATGTTGAGGTTGCCCGCATGATAATATCGGCCATAAAATATGCTAAAGAAAGAGATCTTCCATGCTGGAGAGATGTGACGATTTAGAGGGATTTCAGACCTCCACACATTCGAAGGCTATATGGGTAGAATATATTTAGCACGTGATATCTGAGCATTTTTTTATGGTGGTTGCAATCTGATGCAAAAATCAAAACAGGAAGATTCACGGTTTAATTACCACACGATTGGCGAATTCATTCTATTTGTTTTGCATGTAAAGCGGATGACAAGATTCTTTTTTATTACTTTTATTTTAAAAAAATTGTTTTTATTATTGATATGTATAACTAACAAATATTTTCTCTTGCAGGCTACGACTCTTGGACACGAACAAAGACTGATAGAGGTTTTTGTAGAAACTCACAAGAGAAATGATGATTGTCAAAAAGAGGTGCAACAACTCATGGATAGCCGAGCTTAGAAGTTTATGGTATGTTGGATTTCAACAATTTTTTTCTTAAATTATTATTTTTTAATTTGCTTACTTTTTTTCCAGAAAACATATAACACTTAGTTGTAGGAGGGATACGGGGATGATCCTTCAACCCATTCAAAACTCGATCTGAATTTGCTGTTGGAGATATAATCGTGTAATATACCTATTAGAAAGAGAGTTTATGGTATTTAAAACACTACAACTGAGGAGTTGTGAATTCTCTTAAATGTTTCAATCATTTGATGCTCGCAATCGGTTCCGAGCACTCAATCTCTAGAGTTCCAAGCAATTTTAAACCAACAAGTTGAAACTCAAAAGACCCATCATGCTGATGAGATAAAACTACTTAGTGTTATACAACTAAACTCTAGTGATTGCACATGGAGTTGAAATCATACATGGGTGGTACATGTGCTCTCTTTTATCACCCCAGTCCCAGTAAAGACCTGCCTCCTCCTTTAGCTCCTTTATTCCAAATGAATTGTATTTAAACTGATAAATTTCTAAATTTATAATAAATATTTTATTTTTTATTTTTATTTTTATACTTTGTTTATTAGATTTTTTAAAAAATATTTAAATAACTAATTAACAAACTTACCAGTGGAATAAGTTCGTCAATATATTCCAGAGAGTTGGAAAACAAATTACTGAAAATGCCATTGATACTATTTAATCACCGATGGAATTCATGTGTTGGTGATGTAGAGCATAAATCACCAATGGAATTACAATGAGACTTTTTGTCTGTGATATACTATATTCACCAATAGAAATCCCAATATAAGGATGTCGACAATGTTTTTTTTTGTTTGGCATGTCTTTCTATTTGTAAATTCATTGGTGATTATATTACTAAAAGAATGATTGATAGAACAGAAATCACCGATGATAAGTTTTTCAATTAACAATAACCATTCGTGATCCTGTCAATAAAAGTCGTGCCAACATAATTAGTGTTTAACTACCAATAAAATATTACGTCTATAGATTGCAAAATTCTAGTAATTTGTGTCTCATCACATGAATCTAGAAAGTACAACCTTTATTCAAACTAAATAATATTAGGTGCCTAATAATCTAGTTATTGTAAATGAGAAAAATGCATAATATTGCATGTTGTAAATTAAATTGCAATACCAAATTACATGATTTATCATTAAATTGTTTCATTAAATTGTTTTGTATGTTTCTAGAATTACTAAACCTTTACTTTATGTTCATAAATTTACCCTTGAAAGTGATGGTTTCTTTTAATTTTAGCCTTTTTCATATTAATAATATAAGGATTGAGACAGTAGAAAAACATTTACAATATAAAAAAGTATTCTTCTGATTTTTTTATTAGGAGAGTGAGAAAGGTTTAACACACATACAATGCTTGTCAGGATAAATTAGAAAACTAATTATACAAGAAAATCAAGAACCTAATAATAAGGAGATTAATTGTAAATCCCTGTATAGAAAATTAAAAAAAAAATCATAACATTCCTCCTCAAGTTAGTGTATAAATTTCATAGTTGCTTAACTTGTTTAAGAACTTTAAGAACACATGACTTGAAACTGTTTTGTTAAGAATTTCAATCAATTGATCCTTATATTTGATCTTCGACAACTTATAATTTATTTTTTTTATCAAACTTCTCCTTAATGAACAATCCATATATATGTGTGTGTGTGTGTGTGTGTGTGTGTGTGTCTGTGCGAGAGAGAGAGAGAGAGCTATACAATCATGTTGAACTGGATTATGGGCAATATCACATACGGCTTTAACAGTACAATATAGTTTCATGTTAAACATGGACTCCACATATAATTTCAAGTCTTTTTTTAATAGTGTTCAACTAATTAACATGAAGACATACTAATCTCTTGTAAAAAATCTAAGGCATTTATTTTTTAGATAGAAAGATTCCTTTATGAGATTGAAACACTTCAATTCCAAAAAAATATTTCTAAAGACCTAGATCTTTCATTTCAAATTCTCTAACCAAGTAATCTAGTAGAGACTTCCTTTCTTTGAGATCATTTTCCATAGACACCATATCATCTACATATATAATGAGTGTTGTAATCTCATCCGAACACTCTGAAGGTAGTCAATGGCTATTATAGATTTTTACCCATGCAATAATTTCTTTAGCCTGCATACCTGCTGGTTATGCTTTTCAAGGATCATACACCTTGGTGGGAGATTTGTTTATACTTTTATTGACAAGTAATCATTTAGAAAGGCATTCTTCATATTTGATTGATGTAATCACCAATCTAATATGTCATAAGCAACATCGTTGTATTGATTTTGGCTATAGGTGTAAATGTCTCTATATAATCGATCTCATAAGTTTAAGTGTAACATTTTCACCATTAGTCTTGCTTTAAGCATTCAATTATATCATAAGCCTTGTACTTTACAAGATATATATATATCCATCAAAATCAAACTAGTTTCTTTAACGATAAAGGATAAAAAAGTTCATATGTTCTATTTTTTTCAAGGACTTCCTCCTTTTTTTTTTATAACAACTTTCTAGCTTGGGTCATCCAATGCTTTTTACATATATTTAGGACTATATATAGAAGATAATTTATTTACAAATGATAGATTCAATTTTCACAAATGATGGTTAGACATATAATGACTAATAGAATATTTGACTTTACTAAAAAGTTTGGGTTCATATATGGGTTTAGAAATACCTCTAGTGTAATGATATTGTATTTTTTTATCTAACTCACACACTCAGTTATGAACATCCTAAATAATTGATCAGTTTTATATTATTTACAAAGGATTCTAATTCTTATAGAGCATTTGTTGGAATATCGTTTTTAGCATCTAGGTGTTCATCGCTATTTTGGTAAAAAATTATACCACTCAAATACAATTCACTTTCATCTTGATTATCTAATCTAACTTGTGAATCACCATTCCTATAATCTAAGTTTATATCTAGAAAATCATAATCTAATCTAAATTTTCTTTTTATATTCCTTCTAAAGTACCTCTTTTCATTATTGGAATACTTGAGAAAAACACATCACAACACTTGAAGAGTCAACTTGTTAAGTTGGTGTTGTGGAGGTGTACAAATGTGATACAACAAAAACACGTAAGGGAAATTTTAGAAGTGCTAGGGCACAAATATGTCAATAAAAGCTTTAAATGGTGTCCGAAAGTAATGAAATTTAAAGGGTCCTGAATTGATTTAATATGTTGTTGAAACAAATGCTTTTACCAATAAGATAATGATGGTGTATTGGAATAAGTGTCAATTTTTTTGTTCAACAACCTCATTCTGTCATGGTGTATTGGAATATATAGTTTGATGAATAATTATGTATTGTTCTAAACACTACTAAAGTTCAAAACTAATGTATTTTACCCTATTATCATTACAAAGAACCTAGAATTATGCCTTGTACTAAGATTTAACTATTTAATAAAACTTTTAAAATAACAAGTTCACTTCATCTTTGGTATAATCATCAATAAAGGTAACAAACCAATATGATTCACCAAAGTAGTGATTTTGGATGGAACCTAAATAATAAAATGTATAATCATGAATGGATGTGGGCTTTTAGTTTTACTTACTATAAACGAAGCACGATGACTCTTTGCTAGTTCACAAAAATCATATAAAAACTACAAAATTCAAAATTTCCAAATAAAATTGAAAATAATTTTTTAAATAACTAAAAGAAGCATGACCTAGCTGTCCATGCCATAACTAGATCTCATTTATCTTTTCCTCCCATAAGCAATCCATTGTTAAAGCTTAAAATAACATGTCATAACTGTTTGACATTCAGTCCAAATAATACAACTTTCCTCGTTTAATACCATAACCAATCGTTAGTCTGGTTTGGATTTTCTTAAACACATAATATTCAGGCTAGAAAATTAACACATAAGATTAAGTTAAGTTTATTTGAAAAACTGACAACAAGTTATAATCTAATAATTAAACAATTAGAACATAAATTAAATGAAAAGTATCAATAAAGATTGAAGAAACTTCTATAATAAATAGGTTCAAAGTCCTATTGGTAGTACGTAGAAACAAACTTTTATGAGAAAAAATTAAGAGATAAGACTTATATAGAATCAAATATCATATATCTATAGAACTAACAATTATTCATGCACTATTAGAAATAGGTGCAGAAATATTCAAAACCTTACCATTATTATATGCAACTACTACCAAATTTGAGGTTTTTTCAACAACATCATCTTATGTCTTTATTTTAACAATTGTTATAGACCATGTTTTCTTGAAATTCTTTTTTAACAAATCATTATATGACCTAACTATTCTAGATATTCTACAAGCACATAACACAAACTTACAAACTTTTGGAATGACTTATCTAATTAGAATTGTTGCATTTATAAATAGACTTCTTAATGTATTATTATTCTTAAATTGGTTGAGCCTAGTTCAGTATGCAGTTGTTGTGGCAATCTCATATGCTTTAAGTGACCGATCATCCTCCTCTTTCCTCTTATTATCACTCTTGATTTATGATAAATACTCATAATAATCACATTTTATCATTTGATAAAACACACAAGATTTTCTAATTGTAGATGATTGAATGAAATGCTCAAAAATCACAATCTTAATATCATTACAGATGCTAGTTAACTCTGTTTTCACCTTCTTTCTAAATTTTATGATCATTTTCACATTGATTTCATTTCTTCTGGACTGTTCCTTTTACTCAATTGATAACAAGATTCTCAATTATTCTTTCCTCGCACCAATCACATTCTTATAACCAGTAAAGAATAAGTGTCTCCCCTTTAATGTTAATTCAACATTAAGTGTCAGCATTTTCTTCACCGCATCCACCATTTCATCATAGCAATCAACTTGCTCAGCGAGTTTAGCAATGTCAATAAAGTTCTTGCAATCATTTGATGAATCTATGTTTATATTTTTTTTATCCCTCTCTCACTCACTCTCTGTCTCTCTCTCTAATTTAGGATACCAAAATCAATCATAAAACAACGAGAATAGTTTTCTCTTCCCCTTTGTATGATTAGCAAAATCACAATTATTGTTCATGGCTAGAAACACTAGTTAGTTTGCTGCAATTCAATCTTTACCATTCAAATTGTATAACATCATCTCCTAAATTTCCTACAAAATTTTAGCTCAATTGGACCACGATCGACTCCGATCAAAGTATTTGATTAAAACTGGATGGATCTCTAAATTAATGCTTTGACAAATTACAAAATGTTTAGATCTTTCTAGTTTTTATAGAAAATCACACATAAAATTTGTATGTTTCTCTTTGAGATGTGTTTGTTTTTTTTTTAGAATTCAAAGACTTTTTTAAAAAAATGACAACAATAGGGGAAAAATTAGGGGTTTAAGAATTTCAAAAACCTAATTTCGATACCATGTTTTCCATTAAATAAAAAAACAGAGAGAAAACACTCTTATTATTTGCTGTGTGAAGAGAATGAGAAAGGTACATTATATATCATAGTAATCAAGCTAACTTGAAAAATCACATTTTTTACATGGGAGAGTAAAGATGGACGTCGATATGTCTAGTCGTGGTCATTTGGGTCAAGTTCTTGTCTTTATGAATTGATAGGTGAACGTGCTCCTCCAAACATTGGGCATCTATACTTGGTCATCCGTATTTAAAAATTCTTTGCTAGATAATTCAGAATAATGCACTGCCATGCAAATCTAAGTCTTTTAATCTTCAGTGTCAGTCATGTCCCTTGGAAAAATCAAGTTGATTGTCATTATCTCATGCATTAGAGTGATCTCCACTCCTTCCCCTATCGAATCCGTTGATGGCTATAACTAATAATATATAATTTTTATTAATCATTCCAGCAAATTTATTTGCTTTTACCCTCTCTCTTGCACATCAGATATGTTTGATGTTGTTGTTTAATTTCAATTTATATATGAGCTCTACTTTGATTCTGAAATAAAAATGGTTCAAATTAACTGCGGTGGTGAATTTTGTGGCCCATTTCAAAATCTTTTAGAATTATTAATCGAATTATGTGTTGATTTCTACACTCATAAACGAAATGGCTTAGTTGAGAGGTATCATAGACACATGGTAGAATTAGTCTAATTCTATATATTAATTCCTTTCAAATATTGACATTTTACATTTGACACAAGTGTTTATTTATTAATTATTCATACACGGACATTAATTCTACAAAACTTGTTTTTATTAGTTAAAATAAAATATTTTTTATTTTTTAAAATTATTTTTAATATCAACATGTTAAAACAATTTAAAACATAAAAAAAAATTTTAATTTAGACTCTTTAGGTAACCCATCTCTACATCCATAAAATAGGCACAAACCTCCACGTTATTTCTCATGGAAACACCTTTCTATCGAAGCATGACTAATTTAGACCTGTATCCATGTTTTTTAACTCTTCTTCTACTTATGTTTTAAGGGCACCTATTACTGTTTTACAATAAGGATATTCATAGAGTACTTTACGAAGATCAACATCTAGAAAAACTAGGCCCATGTTAACCCACGTCTTAAGAGATTGAGCCACAATACATTACATTGGTTAATAAAATTTCAAGAGATCAAATTAGAGCCAAAAACAGATGGCAAATTCCCTAGTGAATTTGCGAGCACCAATATTACCAGCCTAGTCAGAGTCCATGAAGGTATGAACCTAAAGAGAGGATTAACAAGAGAAGTGGAGATCATAGTCAGCACTAACAAGCTGGCGATACTTTGTACATTCAGGAAAGAAATCACCCACACGAGTACCAAGCTTAACTGAAGAAGAGACTGGAGTAGCAATTGGCTTGCAGGA
>Ga0307510_10008838_pt1 | contig 12008 bp, 8 predicted proteins | sample 12_EM_MG_FD_207224 | JGI IMG/M metagenome (GOLD analysis project Ga0307510, IMG submission 207224) | Populus trichocarpa ectomycorrhiza microbial communities from riparian zone in the Pacific Northwest, United States - 12_EM | ecosystem: Host-associated > Plants > Roots > Unclassified | place...
TTACCTTTAATGTCTAGATGAAATTAAAGTTTTTTTTATCCATAAGAATTTCATTAAATCACTATTTCAATTAACAGTGATTTATAGCTACAATAATTTTCCTTCTAGCTTTATGTTTTTGTTAATTATGGGGAAGAGGTTAGGTTTTGTTTTAATTATAAATTAAATTAGAATTATTAGGTAAAGTCTTATATTGTTGTGTCCTCTAATAATTATTATTTTTGAAACCATATAAATGATATATCATGTTCAATGAATTGGAGGAGTTCATTCAACTAGGTCTTATTTATTGATTAGACAACTAACTAGTTGTGGACCTCTATTATATAAAGAGCATGATTTATTTATTTTTACAACTCAAGTTATAAATTTATCTATGTCAAATAAATTAGTTTTATTTTAGTTAGATAATAAATTAAAAAATAGACAATAACAATATATGGATAAAATCTAATAAAAATGCTCACAATAACATGGAAAAAAATATATCTTTCTAAAAAGAGGATAAACGGTGTAGTTTAATTCCTAACCCATTAAATACAGAAGAATATTGGAGTTGATAAAAAAAAAAAAGACCTAAAGTAATCGGGCTGAGTCAACTTAAATTAGCATGACAAACCTATAACTCTAGTAATCCAGGCTGAGCCAACCCAAGTTATCCTGTCAAAATTGTGACATATGTCATGAGATTGAGATTACCTATTAGAAAAGAAAATGAAGAAAATCACAAAGCTATTTTTTAAATAAAAAAATGAATATTAACTCGTATTAACTTCGTAAACTTATGACCCTAGTCATTAGACTAGAAGTACCCTATTTAAAAAATATCATGAAACTTAATTTTCAATCAATTAAATATTGGAGAATAAAATTGACAAAAAGAATATCAATTATACAAAATAATTAAAAATAAAAAATAATAATTAAAATAATGAAAATCAGAATTGAAATACAAAATAAATTTTATAAGATTGAAATTAAAAAAAAAAAATTTAACAAAAAAACACAAAAAAACAAAACAATCAAAAGATCAACATGCAGACCTGACCTTCCAAGCCTAAGCATAACTATACATTTTGTTTTTTAAAGACTAGGCATGTGATCCTGGTCTTCCAATCCTACGGACGCTTGGATAATCCTTTCAAGTTTAGGCATGGCTAGGTTTAGCTCTCTTAGCTCTTCTTCAATTTTCCTTTTTATTTAATTATTTTCTTTTTTATATATTAAACAAAATTTTCTTCAAGATTAGTAATTATAATGATATTTTAAAAATTATATGATTATATCATACTTTGACTTAAGATTTTAGTTTTTTTATGATAATGTTAGCAATTACTTTATGAATAATTATATATGAATTTAATATGCATCCTTTTTTTAAACATTATTCTTATGATAAAACTCTTTGAGGCCAATTTTAGTTTTTTTGATTTTCAAGGATATTTTGATTGTCTCACAATGCTTTTTATTTTTATTTTTATTTTTTTAAATAAAAATATCAAATTATTCCTAAGCTCACCTATAAACCATGAATAAACCATTGTGAAAAAAAAACAAAACCTCTTAGATGTTAATTTTAATTTTTTTTCTTTTAAGAACATTTTTTTATAAAATTAGTAATGATTAATACACTTGTGAAAAGATATCAACATCCCCAATTATCAGTTTAATATTTTTTTGGTTTCATGAAAAACAATATCATTATACTACTTTAATTAATAATGTAAATGAATATATATTTACAGTATTTTTCGAAGGGTAATCACGTTTTGTTAATATTAAGAATTAAACCAAGCTATAATAAGATACAAGGAATTAAGATATCCGCGAGCTAGGTGTGCCATGTGTCATGAAAAAATAAGGACATGATTCTAAAAATAAAAAAACAAAAAAACTGAACAACATTTTCCACCATAAAAATTTTCCTGGTCCAGTCATTATACAATATGATTATAATGTTTTTTTTTTCTATATTTGTAATTTCATTATTATAAAGGCTTTTGTTGTCGTAGAGACGTTGGAGAAGAAAACGACATGAGAACATGAGTTGAGTAGATGGAAAAATCTCATATATCCGTTTATAAATAAAGTTGGTTATTATTGTGAAACAAAATAGAATATAAATATATGACAACATCATAATTATTCATTTATATATAAATGATATGATTTAAATAATATGATTAGTAATCTTAACTATTGGTTTGGTTAAAAAGATATGTTTTATTCGTTGAAGGCACAAAATAAATGGATGTGTAAACTAACAATAATGCTCCAAATAGCATGAGAAATCTTAATCCTTTCCATATAAATAACTCCACTAAAGTTTTTAGGATGCTCCTCCACCTCCATCGCAACCATCTCCTCCACCATCTTCTCCATCTCCACCTCCTCCACCTCCTCTGTCTCTACCATAACAATCACCTCCACCACAATCATCGCAGTGGCGGAGACGACCTCAGCCCGAATTACTATTACCACAATCGAATATGACCATGGAAATAATTGACAAGCAAACAACAATCACGCATAACAACAGAAATGCATGGAAGTGTAAACTAACAATAATGCTCCAAAGAGCATAGGAAATCTTTATCTTTTCCGTAGAAATAACTCTATGAAAGTTTTTAGGATGCTCCTCCACCTCCACCACCACCAACACCTCAGTCACAACCTCCACCTCCTCCATCTCAACCTCCTCCACCTCCTCCACCTCCTCCATCTCCACCACCTCCACCACCTCCTCCATCTCCACCACCTCCACCTCCTCCATCTCCACCATCTCCACCTCCTCCATCTCCACCATCTCCACCACAGCAATCACCTCCTCCATCCCCACCACAACAATCACCTCCTCCAAAACAATCACCTTCAGCAAAATCCTTGCAGCAGCGGCGGCGACGATCTTTTCCTGAATTACTATCACCACAAGCGAAAATGACCATCGAAATAATTGACAAGGAAACAACAATCATGCATAACAACAGAAAAGCCTCAGAGGAATCAAGCAGGAAGCCTGCTTCTGAATGGACACTGCCTTCATGAACTATGAACTCTCTCGCCATCTTAATTTCTAAGATTTATGCTCCTAACACAAGGCTTGCTATAGCTCTAATATATTGTTACTAAAACCATTTTATATACAAACTTGCTGGAATATTCAATTGCCTTTGCTTAAGGAAGAGGATAACTTGGTGGACTTGTCAAACGTTTTAGCATTACTAAAACAATTTATATTCAAACTTGGTGGACTGGTCCATGTTTTCGGCAAAAAAGAAACAAAACTCAGATCAATTTTATTTTATTTTTCATTTTCATGTTGAGATGTTATCATTTTCTTCTATTATATTTGTTAAATACTACCTTCAAAATTTAAACCAATGATTAGGCTTGCTAGTATAGTTGTTTAAATGAAGGTTTGTCATGAATCATAATTTAAGTTTCCGTTTTCAAAAGAGAAAGAGGCCTTCCTTTTACTGACTTGTAGGGTTTTTTTCAAAAAAAAAAAAAAACAAATATACTTAGTGTTCGTAAGATTACTGAGACATAGAAGGGGCTTCCCTTCAAACGTTGTAAGATGAAAATCTGATTCGATGCAATTAAAAATCTCTACAAACGGTTTATATAATCTTAATAAGAAAACAACATGCCTCGCGATAGTCAATCTTAAAAAAAAGGGGCTGCCCACGGGATAATGGCCACCAATTTCAGTTCTCAGCTTTTTAATATATTATTTTATTAATCATATTCTTTTTTTTTAGATTAACATGGATGTCCGGGTCAGCTTACGCGCACCTCGACTAATCCCACGGGCCCTGAAGTTAACGACCATATAAGCCTCCGGTGACCATCATATGAGCAACCACAGGGCTCGAACCTAAGACCACAAAGGGAGCAAACCTCTTAGTCCCAAGCTCTTATCACTGCACCACCATCTAGATGGTTATATTTTTTCTTTGTCTGTTCGATGGTTTATACTGTATCAGTGGTAGCAATGTGAATTATATTAATATTTAACGTACATATTGTAAGAATCTTATCCGAATTGAAGAATTTTTTTTTAATTTGATAAAATAATATTTTGTTACGACAAAATCTAATCAGTTAATGTTTTCATATCAACAATTGAAATCAGTTAAGAATTTCATAGCTTTATTTTTATTTAACTTCATTTAAATATTAATATCTGATCCTTTAACTCTTTGACTTTAACATAAGTTCTATATTTATTATTTCTATATATGTTATATTTAAATGCCATTATTTTTTTCTTATAAATCCTAATTTAGGATAATTCTATAATTTCGATTTAAAGATTTAAAAATTAAAAAAACAAATTATTCAGCTTTACATTAAACTTTACTTATTTGTAAACTAGTCATCCAAAATTTATAATTATTTTTCAGCATAATTTACCAGAAAATCTATAAATACAAACGGAAACACTAATCAAATTTTTTCAATCACTAACTCCATTGGTATTTACCAATGAAAATATATCATCGGTATATACCAAGGAAATCCTAGTTGGAATAGAAGAAATAAAAAAAAAAAAACAGTATGATAACATGTAAGTTTTTACGGACGTCGTTACCGACAAAGTTATTGTTGGATTCAAACAGTCAAGCTGTACAATGATGTGCCACTTATACCGATAGAATTACTAACGTATTGACAAACAGGAAAATTCCGTTGGTAAAGCCATCGGTAATATTTAATATATGACATGACCCTCTTCCCTCCCTCATTTCTCCTTCTTCCTTAAAAAAACACTTTGCAACAAACAAATAGCCCCCCTCACATCCCCCCTCATCTCAACACAACTTATCATCCCACAACTTTTTCAGTCACAACAACACTCTGTTTGACAGCATCCATTTTCTGATTGAAATTTTATTGTGGATTTTTCATTTTAAGTAAGTAAATCTACCATTTTTAATTTGAACATAATTTTAAAATGTTAATTTTGTTATTGCATATTTTTGCAGTATATGTATTTTGTTTGAGTGTTTTATTGTTTTATTGTTTTTTCTCAAACAAACATGTTGTATGGATTCATAATTCTGTACATGTTATGGTTTGTTTTAGATTTTATAAATTAAATTGTATTTTTTTGTAAATTGTTGAAACTTATGTTGAATTACCAACTTAGATGTGTTGTGATGAAATAAAAAATGGCTTGTTTAACGAGTATGTTTTATATTTTGTCAATTTTATTGCCAAGTTCTAATTTCTGTAAATGTGCATAAATTTGTATGTACAAAGATTGTTAACTTTAGAAGGTTGTTCTGTTTTATTCATCTTCTCATAATATAGTACAATCAGTTATATATAAAGAAAAACATTGTTGAAGTTATTCTATACAACACAATCTCTTATGCTGAAATTAAGGTTGTCCCATGACGTGTAGGATTTCCTTTACCTAACAGATTCCTATACTTTTTCTAACTCCTTTATTTTAGTAGCTCACGCTAACACTCCCCCTCATGTTGGTGCATATATATATCTCTTATGCCCAACTTATCAAGTGAGTCGTAGAAGTTCCTTGTGGACACTGCCTTCGTGAGCATATCTGCCAGCTGATATTTTGATTTGACAAATAGGAACTGAATAATTCTTTCGTTAAGGTTCTACTTGATAAAATGTCGATCCACCTCAACGTGCTTGGTGCGGTCATGCTGGACATGATTGTGGGAGATGTCAATGGCTGCCTTGTTATCACAAAACAAGTTCATTTTAGAGCTAGGAGTAAAGCCAATCTCCGTGAGCAGCCTTCTGAGCCAAAAAAGTTCACACAGGCCCTTAGCCATCCCTTGAAATTCAGCTTCAGCGCTGGATAATGCCACTACTTTTTGCTTCTTGCTTTTCCATGTGACGAGGTTGCCTCCTACGAATGTAAAGTAGCCTGATGTAGATTTCCTGTCAGATTCCTGCTCAGTCAACGTCTATGTAGCCATCAACATTCAACTGATTATTTTTTGAGAACATAAGTCCTTTTCCAGGGGAGGACTTCAGGTAACGTAGAATCTGAATTACAACATCCATATGGTCTTCACTAGGACAATGCATGAACTGACTTACTACACTCACCGCGTAGGCAATATCTGGGCGAGTATGAGATAAATAGATAAGCTTACCAACTAGCCATTGATACCTTTCTTTGTTCGCTGGCACCTGATCTGTATATTCGCCAAGTTTTGTATATTCGCCAAGTTTATGATTTTGAATAATAGGAGTGTCAGCTGGTTTACACTCTAGCAATCCTACCTTTGATAGTAAGTCTAGTACATATTTCCTTTGAGAAAGAAATATGCCTTGTCTTGACCTGGCTACTTCAATCCCAAGAAAATACTTCAGCCCTCCTAGGTTCTTCATTTCAAATTTGGTTGCCAGTTGCTCTTGGAGTTTGGATATTTCTTCTGCATCATCCCCTGTAACAATCATGTCGTCTACATAGACTATTAGAGTTGTCACCTTTCCCAATCGATGTTTTAGGAAAAGTGTATGATCTGAATTGCTTTGTTGAAAGCCATATTTCCATAAGATGGAGCATTTCACCTTACCTAAGGCAAAAAAAACATACAGGACAAACTTCTCAATAAAGAATTTATTAGGAGAACATGAGGTATCCATAAGAGATTTATATGATCCTATATTTGCTTTCATTGAAGAGATTTTTAGGAAAAGAAAATGGAAAAAATTGACTAAAGGGATACCTATTCCATATATAGAAATTGTGAGGGAGTTTTATGCTAACTGTGAATCATTTGACTTAGATGACAAGTCAATCACCTTCAAAGAAAGGGATCAAACCCTCACCTTGTTCCCCTATATCATTAGAGACTTTTATGACTTGCCTAAGGTTAGTATTTTAAGTTTTCCTTACAAAGAAATTGGGACACCATCCAAAACCTAAATGAGTGATCTTTTTATAGGACCTAAATGGGCTGCCAATTCACTAAGGTTACCTATAACGTCGATGATAACACCCAATTGATTGTTAGAAAAAATTATGCTGACAAACTTATGGCCAATTGCTAGACATACAAAACTAACAATTGAAAAAACCCAATTCATGTAGGTAATTATGACTGATGTACCCATTGATCTAGGTACACATTTTATAAATGTGATTAAAAAAGTATTCTCTAACAAGGAATGAAGTCTGCCCTTTGGGGGTCAAATCACTAGAGTAGCTAATCTAACTAAGGTTCCTTACGAGATGTTAAAACCATAGTAAAAATATTTGGCAAAATTCATACTATAATTATTGTGAAATCTAAAACTATGGTGAGCAAGAAAAGACCTTTTGCTAACGAGTCAACTTCATCTTAACTAGAGTCACCCTCAACTATCTCATTACTTCTAAAAATTATAGAGGAATTACAGTTTTTAACCAACACGTTTGATAGTTTTACAAGAAGGTGGGATCAAAAAACCGAAGAAGTTGACAAGTTGCTCTCTAATATCCAACAAGATGTGGTACACGTTAATGACATGCTTGTATAATTGGGGTTAGATGTTGAGAAAATCCATCATATGGTTGTGGGAGATAAAGATAATGTGAACCTTGATTAGTGCCAAATCAAAGGGGAGATGAGTTGATGGAATGTATGATTATGGTAGTTTGTAGTCCTTTATAATGGTTAGGCCGACATTTAATTGCTACTTTGTTTTATTCCTACTGATTTTAAGTCTTGAATTGATTTTAATGGTTTGTAAAATTTTGGATAAGCATAGAAACTTTTATGTTATAGCTATATGCAACACTTTTAATCTAAACTTCATGCATCTGCATTATTAGTTTAATAATTATTTAAAGTTTTTGCATAAAAGTACCTTTTGAGCATGTTAGCAACTGTTAGTATGATATAATTAGTTTAATAATTATGAACTATTAAGAACACTAACAATTGTTCATATGCTAATTGATTGTGTCTACAAGAATTTTTGTTAGATCTTAACTTGATGCTTACACTAGTTAAATGTGGGTGAAACTATTGAATAATATGGTTGCATCAGCAGGCCACAACAAGCCTTATATAGGCAACAATTTGTCAAATTCCCACTATGTCCTTTCAAATAGTAATTTTTATAGTAATCGGGTATTATTTCCCCCGTTCTGGTATATTTTTAATATCGATTTTCAACAGGCGATATCAAAATTTATTAATTTATATCTCAATACCTTTCTTTCCTTATAAATCACGTTCGTTTAATTTTAATTCACATTTTAAACTTTTTTTAATTTTCGAGCATTTTTCGCACTTCTATTTTAAAAATTTATTTGCTTACTTTTTTTTGAATTTCAAAGGTCCATATCCCTTTCCTTACTGCAAGTATCAAATCCTTCATTTTCATAATTTATTTCCTTAATTTCCGTATACAATTCTTTTAGAATTTTTATAGAACCCTTGAGTTGTACCAGATTTACATTTCTTAACAAACATTACATGCGATGATTTCAAATCAATTTTAATATATTAAGATTTTCATAATTTAACTTTTGCTTTAGCCTAGGTAAGACTCGTGAAACTATCCAACTCTCACTGGATTGTTTACTCGATAACAGTTAGTACGCCGATCTGATATTACTCAGGGTCTCCATCTTCACACTACTTGTAAGCCTCATATCGACCTTTCAAGGATGATCACTGAGCAAGCGAAAGACCCTTTGAGACTAGATACCGACTTACCCCATGCACTTAATGGCTAGAACCTACCTATTAGGTTGTACCCTATGTAATCTCACTATGGCAAGCCTAACATGTGGCATCTTGAATTCCAAGACCATTGGGTGGCAAATGGTTGTCACATAGGATACAAGAGTCTGAGTTCTTATTGTTGACAAAAGGGAACTGTCTTGAATTAGAAGCCAGAAGGTTATCAAAAGATCAAACTTAGGAAAAAAATGAGTAAGGATCCCCTCGTTAGCATGATGATGACATCAGGTTCGTAAAATCCATGAATAACAACCGTTGTCACCCGTGAAGGGTGAGTCCACATTGAATCTTTATTTTTCTTATTTATATTATCATCACTTATGCATGATTGCATAATTTTCATTTAGCAGGTTGAAATATAGGTTCCCCATTGAAACACACCTATAACACTTGATTGTAAAAAAGACAAATGAAAAACAAAAAAAGAGCCCAGTTGAAAGCCTAATACCGAAAAGAGTTAGAAAGTCTTAGAGAAGAAGTCACAAGGCTTACTAGTATACTCGAAGAGGCCTTGGGATCTAAATCCAAAGAAGTAACCTTTATAGCTCAGCCTGAACCTATGCCTGCAACTCCATTCAATCCATAAAATCTAGAGGCAAATGAGGTGCCACTCGAATCTCAACAAGCCATGTATTTCTAATTTGCTTAACAAGCATACCCCATGAGGGTGCCGTCCATCATTGACTTTACAATGAAGTAATATCAAAAGGACAAGATGGCAAAAGAAGATGGTTTGGAAAAATTAGTTACCCTAAAAGAAAGGATGAGGGCAATTGAAGGAACTAGCTTATATGACCCTGTAAAAGCTGATGAGATGTGTTTGGTGCCTAACGTGGTCATTCCTAAAAAGTTTAGAGTGCTAGAATTTGTCAAATATACTGGAACTCAATGCCCTATAACTCATCTCCAAGCATGCTGCAATAAAATGGCTGAGGTGGTTTATGATGAGAAACTGCTGATTCACTTTTTTCAAGACAGCTTGAGTGATGTTGCCCTCACTTGGTATATGTTGTTAGACAATACCAAGGTGAAAAAGTGGAAGGATTTGGTTCATGTCTTCATTAGGCAATATAAGTTTAATATGGATGTGGCCTTTGATAGGTCAAGCTTTCAAGCTATAGAGAAGGACAACAAGAATTCCATAAGGGAATACGCCTAAAGGTGGCATGAGGCAGCTATACAGGTTAATCATTTTTTGTTGGAAAAAAAGATGATCAATTTATTTTCCAACACCTTTAAGGCCCAAATATTCAGTTAGAAGCTATGCACAACATTTCACTAACCTGGTTATTATACCTGAGAGGATTGAATAAGCCATCGGGTTAGGTAAGATTGTTGACTCGACTAAGGAGAATAGTTTCACTAAAAAAGGAAGGAAACTGAGGTTCATAATATCAAAGGTGATTACAAAGGTAAGAGAAATAACTACCAAAAACACCTACCCTACCTATAGCTAACTTCTTCACACCGGTTCCCAGAAATCAACTATCTTGAAGATAAAGTTATGGTGTCATTAGGCCAAGAATGGTCTACACATGACCCCAACGAATTTGGAAAGAGACCCTAGTTGATGAGTTTATAGGAGAGGAACAATTGAGAGATTTTAAAAAATTATAATCAATTGGTTGCTAAGGATTACCTTGCTAGAAATTATAGCACAAGATGTTAGCATAAGATCTTTATAGTTGAGCCTTTTTTTCTAAAGTTTCAATGAAATAATGAGTTTGTTCTTCAATTGTGTTTCTTCCTTCGATTTACAACCAAACATTATTCATTTTCATAAATCCTGAAAGGGGTTCCCTATAAAAACACACAAATATACCTTTGCAGCCTTGCATAATCTTATAGAATCAATTCATTTCTTCTACCAAAATCTTTTCCCACAAGTGGAATTTGGAAAAATTAAACTTGCTTTTTTATTTCAAAAATGATTTGATCTTTATTTAAAATAATATTTTGACATTCTATTTGTAGAGTGACAAATGAATCAAGCAACTCCTTTATTGAGGTGACCAAATTCTAAACCAAAGTATATGAGTAGAAAGATGAACAGTCATCCCCCATGACTCTTGAGCCAAGTGTTTTAAATATATGCATAATGACATGTAGTGGATTTGTTGTTCATACTCATGAAATGCATCTCTTTGCAAAGTCCAAACCATCACACTGGATGAGATCAAAGTTTATTGATTTTAAATGCTTGCGTTTAAAATGAGGAAATGCCATCTTTGTTATTCCTTTCACATTTTAAAATACATATATCCCTTTCAGTTCTTTTTTTATCCTAAATAAATTTTCTTTCACAAAAAATCCCGACTAGAATCACACTCCACACTAGAGGCAAATGAAATTTCAAGGATCAATAATGATGAAAAATCCGTAAGAAAGTCAAGAAGAAAGAGCGAAAGAGCCCAAGAAACTCAAATGCTAGGGGCACAAGCCCAAATCAAAGTAAAAAGTGATGGCCAAAATAAAATGAGTATGCCCTGACCAAAATAATGATAAAAAGACAAATCAAAGAGATTCAGGTACTGGGTTAGTTATGATTGAAAGACATAAAGAGTTGTCGATACACGACGTCGCTCGGTGACTCCACTTGTTATTATTAGCAAAAGGACTAATTGGGGGAAATAAAGATTTATTAGAGTCGCCATATAGTAATTTGAGGGAACTAGAAATCTAAATTAGACACTAGTCCAAGAGATTCAGGTACTGGGTTAGTTATGATTAAGGGAAGGTAGGCACCATCCTTAAACATCCATTCAAGAGAAAGGTTACCCTTGTGTTTTATTTTATTTTATTCAAATGCTATAATATTTTGAGTTTATTTGCAATTTATTTTTAATAACAGTCAATGTCAGTCCCTATAAATAGGAGACTCGTCTAAAATATTGACGTTCAACCCTAAGAAGGAGAATTACATCCAAATTGCAAAAAGAAATAATGGACGTAATCCATATTTGTTTTTAAACTTTTGACATCGATCATTTTTGTAAAAAGAGACGTGTCGATGAATAATGTCCATTCCTAAAAAGAAAGATTATGTTGGAATTGCTAAAAAAAAGCATAACCCATATTTGAGGATTGCTCTTTGGACCCGTGCGCGATGACAGGTGTCGCACCCTCGCGAGCGGAGTGCGGCGTCGCGGCGATCCTCCGTTGGTTTCGGGTCTTTTGTTTTGATTGTGGATAAAGGGAGTCGCCACCTAGTATTATGGTCACTAGGAAACCTAACTGGTCTTTCAGAGATTCTAAGGCAAGGGACTGGTTGCGTAAAGGGAAGGT
>Ga0307510_10008839_pt1 | contig 12008 bp, 3 predicted proteins | sample 12_EM_MG_FD_207224 | JGI IMG/M metagenome (GOLD analysis project Ga0307510, IMG submission 207224) | Populus trichocarpa ectomycorrhiza microbial communities from riparian zone in the Pacific Northwest, United States - 12_EM | ecosystem: Host-associated > Plants > Roots > Unclassified | place...
CGTGAATTGTATGGAAACAAAAGGCAATGATCAGCGCCAGAACGCCAGCCTTATTGTGTATATATTATATGTACCCTAAATTTGACTCGTCTTTACATCACAACATTGACAGGAATTTAAGCACCAAAATTCTCAGCCAAGCTAAGTAGAAACACCACCACATGTATGCTTGTTCTTGTTTTTGTTTTTTATATAAAAAAAAAATATCAGTATAAGGTTGATGTTCTTAAGTGTTTTTTGATGATTTTAATATGCTAATATTAAAAATAAAAATAAAAATAAAAAAACTGGTTTTGTTTTCAAAAAAAATTGACAATCAATTATTTGTTTATTTTCTTAAGAACCGAAATAAATAAATAAAGTTTTTTCTTTCCGTTTCCAAATATGGGAGCCCCAAAACCTCATCGCTGAGTAGGTTTTGTTTTAGTTTAAGCGTGATGGAGATGATATTAAAAATAACAACAACAAAAAAACAGCTTTGGTGTAAATACCAATTGAAGGTCTAGTGTGGGTATTCTTTGTTTTTATATTTTAAAAATATTTTTGAAAAAATTTAAAATTTAAAATTTATTTTTTTACTTTAAATTAATATTTTTTTAGTATTTTTAGATCATTTTAATACCTTAATGTCAAAAATAATTTTTAAAAATTAAAAAATATTATTTTAATATATTTTTAAATAAAAAATATTTTAAAAAATAACCACAACCACCCAACTAAATATATTTTAAAAACACAATTTAAGTCACCGTAGCATAAAATAGGCTAGGCACTGTCATCAAAGTCCGAGAAGACTTGAAAGCAAGCAATGGAGGATACGCCGATCCAAGATCTCTCAACAACCTCGTGTCTTCTACTTTCACGACGAAGTGATAACTGCTTTATTCCAATTGTCTTTCATGGTTGTGTTGCCTAGGCCACATTGATTTTTATCCACCATAGATTTCAAATCCAACCCGGTTTAAAGCTATGGTTCCAGGTTTTAATTGGGTTATCAGAATCGTTCAGGTTAATTTTTTTAAAAACAATTAAAACAACATTGTTTTAATAAAAAAAAAATTAACAAGTTGCAATTGGGTTTTTTCTTCCTCTATTTTTTTTTCAACCCGACTCGGTTCCAGTCCCGGATAGACCGGGTCCCAGATCAACCTACCAGACCGGACCGGGTTTCAAAACTATGTTATCCAGTCTTACCACTATATTATAATTATAAACGAAACTTAAAAAAAAATTATTATAGCTCCTTTGTCGCTTTACTATTCATGTCACTGCTTATAGCCAATGTTGTTTTTCTTGGTCCTTGGAACTTTTACCTATTTTTGTTTTGGTCACAAAACTATATTTTTCTTCATTTACATCCTTGCAAGTTCTACTAACACTGTTCCATTTGCTGTTATATTAGAAAAACTGTCATTGACTGATTGACTTGCAAAAGAATTTGCAAGAAAACTAAAGAATTAGAGGTTTTAAATTTTTTTAATTATTAAAAACATCCAATTTTTTTTTTTTAAAATCAAGAATAAAACATCAACTATTTATATAACTGGTAAATAAATCTAATAAAATAAATTGGAAATAACTAGTAAATAATCTAAAAATAACTAGAAAATAAATATATTTCCTCAATATGATTTTAGTATATTTTCTATATTGATTGATTGACTTGTTAAGTTAAGTATTTCTTAAGCATAAACAAACTTTACTCTAAAAATCTTGTTTGATATTTTTCTTACTTTTACTATTTTACTTCAAAGTTTCAATTTCATATTTTTTACAATGTATATGTTATTTGATTAGTCTGATAATAGGATATGTTAATCATTGGCTTGAAATTTTGGACTGGAAACTGACTTAAATGCTGGCCACCAACACCTTTTTGCTCGATCTATGGGGAGAGAATCGGGGTAGAAAATGTGTTTTCTTACTTCAAGATCGTGGACAATACGCTCAAGATTATGGGAAGGTGTTTTGTGTTTATTAGAAGGATCAATTGGTAGCCGAGATTAGGACGAAATGAAGAGAAAAGAGTCAGCTTTCCATATATGTTTAAGGAAACCCAGATTTTTGCATATTTTAAGGACAAAACGACGTCATTTTTATTTTTCTTTGAATATCAAAATTTGTTCTTCCCTTTTCCAGGCAAAACGCACCATTTCAATCAGTGTGAAAAAGCGTCGTTTTGCTTTAGGTTTTCTCATTTGAAATAATGCTAAACGCACTGTTTGAAACCATGCTAAACGCACCATTTTAGCACCTTTTGTGCTTCGGTCCCTAGACTTTCAATGCTTTTATTTTGATTAATTTTCAACTCTTTTCCTTAATTTCTTTTAATTAGCTCTTGACCGAATTACAATATGACATTCAATTTCTTCGTTTCTTTCATTTCAGTCATTGATTCTTCCAATCTTCATTTTTAAGCCAAATTGATTCCCAACTTCAATTTTTTTTTCCAATTAAACCACTAATTGATTTTTTAAATTCGTTATTTATTTCAAACTCATCATAAGAAGTTGTATAACTTGATTACGGGCTTTGACCACTCATCATTTATCCTTGGGGAGACCAAATATGATATTGTTCATCATTGAACATTGAAATTGTAGATGCAGTATTACTTGAAGTAGACAAAGAAATAATAAAAAATAAATAACTAGTGTTTACCCTCGTCTTCTATGTGTTTAACACTCAATCTTACCATGTTTAGCACTCAAAATATTTGTCTCACAACCCGTAGAATATAAAACTCTGATGCCACTAATAGAAATTAAAGTTTTGCAAATAACACTGTTGAATAATTTGCAAGAAAGATGATGAATATTTTTTAGTGAATTAAGTTAAATTCAAAATAACAAAATAAAGTTTGGTGAGGCTTATCTTGAACCTTGCTTTGGGATTAATTAGCGAGAATAAGAAAATCCTATGCAAATTATACAAAATTTATTATTAATCATTGATATTTATTATTGATCATCAATATTGAATAATGGCTTATTTTCTAGTATAAACTATGTTTGAAATAAAATTGATAAAAGACATGATATATACACAATTAATGATGGGATCGTATATAAAAATAACAAAATTGAGGTTTTTCAATTACCTTTAAACATACCATGGTTTTAATAGGTGAACGGTACATTCTTTGAATTTATTAGAAGAAATGTGTAATGTAAATTATAAAAAAATATTTATTTTTCTGATATACATAATAATAATAATAAATTAGATGATAATAACAAGAAAATAAAAATTAATTTGAATAAATGGTACGAGTTCCTATTCTGATATATCCAGGGAAGAAGTTTGAAGAATAGAATGAAGTTAAATATTCTTAATAAAAAAGAAATGAAAGAAAGAAAGAAAGAAAGAAATAAAATATATTATTAATAAATATAAAAGATGGATAAAATTAGAGAACAAGAAAGAGATATATAATCGTTGTGTAAAAACTTCTAAAAATTTAATTACAATTCAGAATTTCTTCCTTAAAACTATCCAAAAAATCCTATTATATATGAATCAAGACAACAGTAGAATAACTTTTACATATTTTTCAAGTTTACTTAGAATAGTAGTGGAATAATTATTTTACTATTTAAAAATTAAAAAAAATACTGTGTAGTTGTTTTGTATAAATTCTAATGTTGAGAACTCTTTTGTGCTTGGTAAAATATGATTTTCAACTTTCGTAGGCGAGCACTAAAGTCCCAAGCTTCAAGAATTTCTCTTCTTTTCCTTTTGTATTTTCTCATTTTCTTGGCATGCGCGCAGCTGCTTCATGGAAAAAACGTTTCAGATACGGAAAATAAAGATAAATGTGGAAAATAGAAACGGGAAAAAAAAATCCCAAATATCGACAAACATCACAAGAGAAGCTTGATATCAACCACATGTTGCAGTCCACACTCCACAGTCTTTCCATTACATTATAATTACTTCTAAAAAAAAATTAATTTTTATTTAATTATATGCCATCAGCAACTACCTCAAAATTACCACTCTAAATTCCAGCTCAATATCGATTAACATGTGGCTAAAAAATTTGATAATCTCTTATAGGAATCTCTTTATTTATTAAATCATCAAAATACCAGAGTATATTTCCAAAGACTATGACTACAGTTTATATATATATAAAAATAGAAACAACTAAATAGAAAAATTATTATTTTTTAAATAAAAAACTAGAAAAGCCTGATAATATTATTGAATAAAAAATAAAATAGAAATTTAATCAATTAAAAGTTAAAAAAATACTGTTTAACTGTTTTGTATAAATTCTAAAGTTAAAGAGTCTTTTGTGCTTGGTAAAATACGTCACACTAAAATTAATAAATAATAACACAAGAAATAGGTACATCATGTAAATTATAAAAAATTATTTATTTTTCTGATATATATATATATATAACAAATGGTTAGAATGCTTTAGTCCTTTCCGAGTGGGAAGTGGTGTGAAAGTGGGAAGTACTATGAGAGCTTTATGCCACTTTCTATCTTTAATGTAATGGCTTTGGCAAAAAGAAGCAAACAAAAGTTAGTGTTCGCAATGCTTTAGCCGAAGAGTCTTTCATGGGTGCCTTGGATTGATTGACAGGAAGAAGTCTGCTTTGTTTTTAGAAAGAAGCAGTCTTCATTGCTTTAATAAATTATTACAATAATAGCACTGGGAGAAGAACGAGAGATGACCCGAGTTTCAAAACTATAGTTTATATATAAAAATAACTAAATAGAAAAATTATTATTTTTTAAATGAAAAAACCAGAAGAGCTTGATAATATTTAATAAAAAAATAAAAATGAAAAAATATTCCTTTTTAAGTACAAACAAAATTATAAAGATTTAATAATACTGTATAAAAAAATAAAAATTCTAACCTAAATTAAAAAAAATAAAAATAACTGAGAAAATATTTATAAAAATAACGGTGTGTAAATCTAGGGACTAAAGATAATACAACTGCATTGACCGGAGATTTCACTCAGAATTTCTAGTAAATTATAAAGGAAATTTCTTTGTGCTTTCTCATACACATGAATTTAAAAATTATCATTGCTGGACTGGCTTGCATTGACTGACTTGCTAAGTATTTGCTGCTCGAAATTTCCAAGCAATTTACGGAGAAAATTTCCTTGTGCTCTCTCTTGTATATTATTAGAAAAATTATCATTGACTAATTGACTTGCAAAAGTATTTCCAAGAAAGCTAAAGAATTAGAGTTTTTAAAATTTTTAAATTATTAAAAACAACCAATTATTTTTTAAAAAAATCAAGAATACAACATCAACTATTTATATAATTGCTAAATAAATCTAATAAAATAAATCGAAAATAACTAGTAAATAATTAAAAAATAACTAGAAAATAAATATATCCCCTCAATATGATTTGAGTATGTTTTCTATCTTAATTGACTGACTTGCTAAGTATTTGTTAAACATAAACAAACTTTACTCTAAAAGTCTGTTTAATATTTTTCTTACTTTTACTATTTTACTTCAAAGTTTCAATTTTATATTTTTTTTACAATGTATATTTTATTTGATTAGTCTGATCATAGGGTATGTTAAGCATTGACTCGAAATTACCACTTGAAATTTTAGACTGGAAACTAGCTTAAATGCTGGCCACAAACCCTTTTTTGCTCGATTCATAGGGAGAGATCAGGGTAGAAAATGTGATTTTTTATTCAAGATCGTGGATAGCATGTTTAAGATTATGGAAATGTGTTTTTTGTTTACTAGAAGGATTGGATCGAAAAGAGAAAAAAAAGTGGCAGCCTTCCATATATGTTTAAGAAAATCCAGATTTCTATAAATTTTAGGGATAAAACGATGTGATTTTGATTTTTCTTTTAATATCAAAATTTTTTCTTTCCCTAAATTATGATATAAAAACTCTCAAACTTAATTTTTATGTATAATATTTAATTATTGGTCTAATTTCAATACTAACTATATATTTTATTATTATTATTTGTGTATTTTTTTTCTGATTATTTCTAACCACTCAAAAAATTAAAAAATATCAAAATAATAAAATAATTAAAATGAACTAAATTTACTGAAAATATTTTTTTTATAAAAAAATGAAGGGTAAAAAAATTAAATTATGACATATATCATTAATTATTGAGATTCTTATAACAAACACGAAACTTCATGTCACTTGATGATACCCATATTTTCAACATTTTACACTGCTTTAATAAATTGTTACAATAATAGCACAGAGAGAAGAATGGTTCAAGAGAAAACATTTTGTGTTTTTGGTACATTGGTCAACAGTAGCTTGGAAGACTTTGGTAGCAGTAAGTAACCTTTTCGACCTCAATCATGTTACCGCGTGGACCCAGTTGTTGTGGAAACTTTGCAGAGGAAGAAAAATGATTGCATTGCTAATAATTTGCAAGAGAGAATTATTTCTCTGAATATATAGAAAAAAACTATTATTTTTAAAATAAAAACAACTATATAGAAAAATTATTATTTTTTAGGTAGAAAAACTAGAAAAAAACTCATGATATTGAATAAAAAATAAAATAGAAAAATTATTCTTTTCAAGTAGAAAAAAATATAAAAGTTTAATAATATTGAATAGAAATAAATAAAATTTCTAAACTAAATAAAAATAACAGAGAAAAATATTTATTATCCTAAAATTTTTTATAATAAAATCTTAATTTGTCACATCAACTGAGTTTACATGCTAAAACTAGAAAGAAAGAAAAAAAACAAATGTAACAAGAAATTTCCTTGGTTTACTCTTCAGATCACTTTTCCATGCACGAAACTTTATGCCGATTGTTAGATACTAAAAACAGCAAGAACTGTAATCAATTAGCAACCACTGTGAAATTACAACTTAAAATCCCATGAATATAAATAAAAAAAATAGAATTTTGACTAGAAAAATTCTATCAAATTCTCTACTTTGTTAGTGTTCATTTTCCTTCTTTTTTAACATATCTTTTCCAATTGTTTAGAAAACTTTTATGTCAATTAATATCCACCTGCTTTCAACGTTTTACACTGCTTTAGTCCTCAAAAATACTACTAGATGCTATAAAGCAAGATATAGTTGTATTGTAATAAATATTGTATTTCAAAGTATTTTTAAAATATATTTTTTTAAAAAATAATTTTGACATCAATACATCAAAATAATAAAAAAATAATTTAAAACAATAAAAAAATTAAAATATTTTAAAAATATGATTTTACTGCACTCCAAAACATACCATGCTCCGTCAGCAACCACCACGAAATTACCACTCAAAAAACTCTGAGACAATTATTGCTTGGCTAATAATTTGCAAGAAACTTTCTCAATTTCCTTCTATTTTATTTTTATCATGGAAACTTTAAGTCACATCAGTAAATTTCAATCTATAATTGTGTAGGTTTCAATTACAAGGAATTTAATTAAGGAAATATATTAAAAAATAATATAAATTATATTTTAGAATTTATTTTAATAGTTTAAATTTTTAGATGGATAGTTTTTGGCATGGCCATTGGTGAGAAGCAAAAGCAGTAGCCCATCCTATCGCCGACATTCCAAGTGTGAAAGTGTATTATTGTCATAAAGTTTTTCAAACTTCCACTATAGAGAGATAAATAAATAAATAAGTAGAAAGCGCAAAAGAAACAATACGATAAATTTAAACTATACTAAAGGTCAGTTTTTCACTCTGTGTGAATCTACAGTGAAAGTTTGATTTTGCACATGGTAGATAAATTTAGGTTTAGGAGTATAATTTTTTTATATATAATTACACTAAAGAAGAATATTAATCAAATAACCCTTAAAAAAATTCCTTTTAGTTTAGGGTTTATTTTTTTTCATCTCAATTACTTAAATGTCCCTAAAAAATAAACTCTCTTTACTATGGATGCAAGGTTATTTTAGATTTTCTGCTATTTTTTTTTTAAAAAAATTCTCATGTAAAATTAGAGGTGATTTGGTATTTTAATATATAAATTAATATTAAAATTCAAAAGCAGTTGGTGTCTCCCACGCCTTTTGGATGGCGCCTACGGCATCCACACAAAACCGAATGTTACCGTCTAAGGCAGCGTTTGATGCGTTTCACCACCGCTGTCACGGTGGTGGCACCCGTGTTCTCTGATGGCATGTAGAGGAGCACGCGGAGGAGCTCCTTTCTCTTTTCCCTCTCTCGACCTAGAAAATCATGTTGACCATTGAAAAAAAAAAACAAAGAAAGTCTAACTATTTATTTGTTAAGTTAAATTAGGTCCTTATTCTTTTGATAACAATGCATTTGGTCTTGAGCTATTTATTAAGTTAGTTGTTTTTTCATTTTCATTAATTTACACTTTATTTTTATATTAGATTTAATCCTTATTCTTTTAACTGTGATGTTTTTTGTTGTTTTAATTCCTTTATTGAATTAAATTGTCTTTGAATTTTATCTCTTGATATTTTATTTTTATATCAAATATGATCCTTATTTTTTTATTGTTATTTTTAGTTATTTTTATTATTTTCTTAATTGAATTTTTTTTTAATTTCATCCCTTATGATTTGGTTTTATTTACTTTATGTATCAAATTTGGTTCTCTTTCTTTTCAAATCTACATTTTTAAAAATAAAATTTAATTTTTTTCAAGTTTATCCCTAATTATTTTGGTTGGTTTAGATTTTATATTGTTATTTTTTATTTTTCTTTTACATTGTGATATAGCCTTATGATTGTGTCATAAATTCTAAAAGTTGGACAGGAATGACTTCAATTATTTTTAGAAATTTTCATTCTTCAATTCAATTATATATATATATATATATATAAAAGGTTTGACGCTTAATATATTTTTGTATTGATTTTATAAAATTTGATTTATAATGCAGTCCTATTATATATGGACCAGGACAACAATATCATTCAAATGTTAGTAATAGAATAACTTTTACATATTTTAATATTTAAAAATTAAAAAAATACAGTGTAACTGTTTTGTATAAATTCTAAAGGTAAGGACTCCTTTGTGCTTGGTAAAATACCTCACAATAAAGTTAATAAATAATAACACAAGAAAGGAACAAAAGTTAATAAATATATAGCATGTCTTACACTGCTTTAATAGATTATTCCAGTAAGAGCACAGAGAGAGAGCGGTTCAAGACAGAACAATGATCTACACGCTTGAGAAATGGAGTTATCGTGAGCCATGGCTTGATGTTGATTGTTTCTGAAAGCACTTGCGAGGAATCTTGTTTGTTCAATGCTGCCATTTAGCAAGTGGAGTACTGTAGCCTGTCCACATGTCATGAGTCTCCACCGCATCAATAATGTTAGCGCGTGGACCCAGTAATTGCAACCACCACGAAATTACCACTCCAAATTCCTTCTTCTTTCTCCGTATATTATTAGAAAAATATTAACTGCAAAGTATCCGCAAGAAAGCTAAAAGAATTGGAGTTCTTCAATTCCTAACATTCTAATTTTAAATTGTGAAAGAATTCAATTATTTTTAAATTGTTTTAAAAAATAAAACATCAACTATTTATATATATAATAGCTAAATAGATCTATTAAAATATATTAAATATTAATAATTTACAAGAAATAATATTCTTTCTCTGAAAAAGGCTTGAAGCATTATAGATAATCTCTTATAGGAATCTCTTTATTAAATAATCAAAATATCAAAGTCTATTTCCAAAGACTATTACTACAGTTTATATATATAAAAAAATAGAAACAACTAAATAGAGAAATTATTATTTTTTAAATTGAAAAAGTTGAAAAGCTTGATAATATTGAGTAAGAAATAAAATATAAAAATAATTCCTTTTAAATAAACAAATATAAAAGTTTAATAGTACTGAATAGAAAAAAAAAATAGAATTTCTAAACTAAATAAAAGTAACTGAAAAAAGTATTTATTATTCCAAAAAAATTGATGTTAAAATCTCATTTATCATATTTTATATCTATAAAAAGCTAATTTGTCATATGGAATAAGTCTATATGCTAAAATCAGAAAAAAAAATGTAACAAAAAAAAATTCCACCAAAGGCTGTGATTAGCAGATTATCTGATGGAAAGATGTTGAGCATTTTTTAGTCAATTAAGTTCATTTCACAGGATTTTTTTATTCTTGTCAATTAATCTTAAAGCAAGATTCCAAGATAAACCTAAAAAATATTTATTATTAATCAACAATATGGAATAATAACTTGTTTTCTAATATAAATTATAATTTGAAATAAAATTGATAAAAGAGTAAGGCGCATTTTGTATACAAAATTAATGACGGAATCGTATATTTTAAGACTAAATTAAAGTTTTTCAATTACATTTAAACATATTATGGTTTTAATAAACGTACGATGCATCCTTTGATTTTATTACAAGGAACGTGAAATATTGTAAATTATGGAGGGGAATCAAAATATTTGTTAGCAGTAACCTCAGTAATGTTTTAAAAAAATTGTTGTGGAAACTTTGCAAAGGATCTGAAGGAAGAAAAATGATTGAATTGATAATAATTTGCAAGAGAGAATTCTTTCACTGAATAGAAAAAAAAATATTATTTTTAAAATAAAAACAATAAATATAAAAATTATTATTTTTTAAATAGAGAAACTAGAAAGTCCTGATAATATTAAATAAAAAATAAATACAAAAATTATTCTTTTCAAGTAGAAAAAATTATAAAAGTTTAATAATACTGAATAGAAATAAATAAAATTTCTAAACTAAATAAAAATATTTATTATCCCAAAAATTCTTATATCAAAATCTCATTTATCATATTTTGTATCTATAAAAAACTAATTTGTCATATGTACTGGGTCCATATGCTAAAACCAGAAAAAAAATGTAACAAAAAAAAAATTCTTCACAAGGCTGTGATTAAGAGATTAACAAGATGATAGATATTTTTTAGTAAAATGAATTCCAATTCAAAATAGCAAAATAAGGTTTGTTGAGGCTTTTCTAGTATAAAAAAAAATCAAATTATACAAGTTTTATTATTAATCTTCGATATTTATTATTGATCATCAATAATCAATATTAAATGATGACTTATTTTCTAGTATAAACTATGTTTGAAATAAAATTGATAAAACACATTATATATAATTAATGATGGGATCGTATATAAAAATAATTAAATTGATATTTTTCAATTACCTTTAAATATATCATAGTTTTAATCGGTGGTGTACGATATAACATATGTAAATTATAAAACAAGCATTTATTTTTCTGATATATACATAATAATAACAAATTAAATGATAGTAACAAGAAAATAGCAATTAGTTTGAATAAATGGTACCAGTTCCTATCATTATATATTTAGGAAAAGGTTCAAAGAATAGAATAAAGTCAAATATATATTCTTAATAAAAAAGAAAAAAAAACACAGAAAGAAATAAAAATATGTTTGTAATAAATATAAAAGATGGATAAAAATATTAGAGAATAAGAAAGAGATATAGAATCTCTTTGTGAAATTTCTAAAAACTTAATTACAATTATATTATAATTTCTTCCCTAAAATTATTCAAAATATAGTATTAGAATTATATAATGCTAGGTTTTAATAGTTAATTAAAGAATCTTTCCTGAATCAAATAATAAAAATATTGTATAACGATCTTTTGGATGAATTGTTAATGTAGCTCTTTGACTGTTTGGGGTCCTAACATAGCTGATTTTATTTGAATATATTATTTGATATCTCATTGCTGCATTGACTGGAAATTTCAGCATTCCATATCCTATATATTTAACTCTTTGTTATATTTAATAGCTAACTCTGCAGCTAACTTCTCTGTCCCATTGCAGCCATTTCATAGCTAACTCTTTGTTATATTTAACTTACTCTTCTTTGCTTCTTGCTCATAACGATAACTTGAAAGCCTTACGTTCAGATAGATAATCATTGACCAGTTCATCCTATATCATTCTATTTAATTTAGAAATGCAGAAAGAAAAACGCAAGCAATCCAAAGATGAAGAAAACGATTCA